>Ga0265338_10004228_pt1 | contig 19548 bp, 12 predicted proteins | sample 42126metaG_FD_193579 | JGI IMG/M metagenome (GOLD analysis project Ga0265338, IMG submission 193579) | Rhizosphere microbial communities from Carex aquatilis grown in University of Washington, Seatle, WA, United States - 4-21-26 metaG | ecosystem: Host-associated > Plants > Roots > Rhizosphere...
TCGCATGAGCGTTTGGGTTGTCGTGGGCGGCCAATACGGGTCTGAGGGGAAGGGCAAGATCGCCGCATTCATCACTCTCCAGGAGGAGATTGATATCTGCGTGCGATGCGGCGGCCCAAACTCGGGTCACTGCTTTGTCGATGAATCTGGAGAACTGCGAGCACTGCGTCAAATTCCTACCGGCTATGTCCGGCCCGGCACACGTCTTCTAATTCCGTCCGGCGGTCTGATCGACCTCGACGTTCTCCGGCATGAGCTCGATCAATTAGCTCTTGGACCCGACCGTGTCGGGATTGATCGGCGAGCGATGATTATCGAGAAGAGTGACCGAGAGCGGGAACAAACACTGGGTCTCCGTCAGCGTCTCAGCTCGACTCTCTGTGGCGTGGGTTCCGCAGTCGCGCGGCGAGTGCTACGCGGAGCGGACGTGAGGCTCGCTCAGGATATAACGTCTGAAGCCCCTTGGCTCAAGCCGTACTTGGTCGACGTGTCGGCCGAAATCAACGAAGGCGTCGATCATGGCAAAAAAGTCCTGATTGAAGGGACTCAGGGGCTTGGCCTTTCCTTATACCATTCACCAAACTATCCAAAGACCACCTCGCGCGATACCTCGGCTGCAGGTTGCGTAAGTGAGTGCGGCATAAGCCCACTGTTGATCACAAACGTAGTGTTGGTTTTGCGTACCTTCCCCATCAGAGTTGCTGGGCAACAGGCCGGTCCGCTTTACGAGGAAACCAGTTGGGAAGAAATTCAGCAGTTTAGTGGCTATCCGAACTCGATCGCAGAGTATACGACTGTAACAGGAAAGATGCGACGTGTTGGACGATTTGATTTCGAGTCGGCCCGGAGAGCCGTCGCGGTGAACCGTCCCACCAAGCTGGCGATCAATTTCCTTGACTACTTTGATTATCGGAATCGATTGGCGACAACGCCGGGGATGCTAACGTCGGAGACCAAGGATTTCATCAATCGCGTCGAATCGACGCTCGGCGTTTCGGCGGCCTACCTCGGAATTAACGCTCGCGCCTCAGGAACAATTCAGGCAAGCAACTTGGAAGTCTCAGAACTGTCGATGCGAGGCCCACTGAAAAATGAAAGCAAACGCACCGCTTAGCTCACAACAAGTGCAGTCGCTGCGATCCGCAGAGAAGAACCGCCTTGACGCATTTCCCGCTGCGCCACATAGCCTTCGTGACACACGGCCCAGGGGGGTCTTGCTGAGCGATGAGATTAAATTCTATATCGACCATTTCAAGCTCGTTGATCCTCCGAAGTACGACAACATCAAAGCAGCCAGCTATGAGTTACGAGTTGGGGAAAAGTATGCGATTGGCGACGAAGTGTTCTCGTTGTCTAAGAGTGAAGTATTGATCTTTCCCAAATTCGAGGTGGTTGTTGTTGAGATTCTTGAAACCCTAAACCTGCCGGACTTCTTGATCGGACGATGGAATATCCGAACCAGATGGGCATATGAAGGCTTGATTTGGGTAGGTGGACCCCAGGTTAATCCAGGTTTCAGAGGCAAGATCATGTGCCCGCTGTGGAACCTATCAAACAAGGAAATAACTATTCCCTATGGGGAAGCGATCGCTGTGCTGGATTTCGCGACCACCACACCGGTTACCGGAAAATCCAATCGCGCTCCATTCTGGAATGAGCGCACGAGGTTCATATTCGAGGACTATATCAAGGACCTAAGAAGTGGGCTTGTGACACTGGTATCTCGGGGCGTCGAGGACCTCAAGGCAACAACGGCTCACGGCATGGAGGACCTCAAGAAGACAACAGCTGACCGGCTGGAATCACATCAAACTCGAATGGACACCTTTACCTCGGTGACGTTTTCTGCCCTCGGCGTGCTTGTTGCCGCCGTTGCAATCATTGCGACTAAGCCAAGCGGGGAAGGACCCTCTCCAGCTCCTACCTACTGGTGGGACCCCACCATATTCTGGCTGTGCTCAATAACCGCGATATTGACCTTATTTGCCTTTCTCCGGCCAATCGTGGCGCTGAAAACAAACAGATTGGTAATCGGCTTTGTGGCATTCCTTGCCTTCGCCAGTATAGGGTTGCTGCTATTTCATCAGCGAACCTACGAAAATGTCCGCCAAGGGGAGATTGATTCGCTGAAGAAAAAAATAGATGAGGTCGATCGGCGACGAGTGGACGTTGAGAACAAACTGAACCAGTTGCAGAATTCTACTCTTCCTCCACCGAAACATTGAACTCTACACCCAATTGGTGGGAGATCCGGATTTAATAATCCCATCGTTCACCGCCCAGAGGCGCGCGGTTTAGCTGATCTCTAACATTCTTCCAGTGCGGGAACAACCGGTCCATGTGCGATCGAAATGCATCGTTGTGATGTCGCTCGAGAATGTGTATCAGTTCATGGACGACGATGAATTCCAAGCAACTCTCCGGCTTCTTGGCCAGTTCCAGATTGAACCAAATTCGTCCGGCACTTTGATTGCACGTTCCCCAGCGGGTCTTCATCTTCCGGATTCCCCACTCACGAACACGAACACCGACTCGCGAATCCCAGAGAGAAATCAGATCTGGCAGCCTCTCGCGGAGCAACGAGCGATACCACTCATTCAACACTCGTTCTCGCTGCTCGCGATCCGAACCTGTGCGAATGGCCAATTCCAGCACGCGGTTTGAGCGGACGCGGACGGTGCCTTTGCCGGCGTGCTCACTGATAGCTAGGCGGTAGCGTCTGCCGAAGACATAATGGCTTTCACCATTCACGAACTCCCTCTTTGATTGGCGATCCTGGTGTACAAAGCTGCGCTGTTGCCGGCGTAGGGACCTCTCTTTATGATCCCTCGGACCCACGCGGGGACAGGCGCGAACTGCGCGATGATCAGTTTGCCTTAGACCACTTTCCGAGAAAGCTGCTTAGACTTGCGGCTGCGTTCCAGACTTCCACGGGACAACGGCTCGCGCTCGAGCGACATGCCATGCTCGAGCGGTTCTATGGTGGATTCTTAGACGAGATCGGCGGATCCAATCATCGGGAGGTCGGAGTAAACCAGCAAATTAAATAAAATCAAGTACTTACCATCCGTCCGTTCATTTTCGTACCAGCAGGGGCCAAGTTATGCTCCAGGTTGGTAGGTGTTGGCCAGGACATGGTGAAAATCGAGCCCGACAGGCCACTAGCGGCTGACTGAAAACAAAGGCGTTAGAGCCGCCAAGTTTTCGTGAAAATGGCCATCTTATGTCGAAATGGACATCCACGCGTAATAAACCTGACCGTTGTGTGGAATTTTTGCGTGTGTTGTGCTTGATGCGACCCGAAGGTGAGAGTTTTTAGTTGTACGCGAAGAAAAGACGAACATAGGACCATCGCAACCGCGTGATCTCGCCTCGGATCAACTGTTGACAGAGTTGCCAACCCCAAGTGGTTACGGTTTCTCATATCGATATACGCATTTGTGCACCTACGGCTACTCATACATATGGGCTTGATGCAGAAAAAAATTAGAAAAGAAACTAGCCAAAATCAAGATTTTGAGTGATATTAACAAATACACGTTCAAAGTAGTTGCTATTTTCAGCTCTCAAGCGGTTTTGGAAGCAAAATTGCATTGCTTCAACTAATCAGTTTTGAATCCTGTTTTCTTATTCCTTAAGTTCCGCCCCGGCAAATTCCAGCAATCTAGAAAATCACTCAATTTCCCAGGAGGGATTTATGTACCTGTTTCTCTCTCGCCAAAGTCGCCCCAGCCGCTCCCTGTTGATGCCAACCATCTGCACTGCCTTGATCCTGCTGGTTCTGTCTACCTTGCCCGTCGCATACGGTCAGGGCATTACGACAGGCGGAATCGCGGGAACGGTCGTCGATCCGGTTGGCTCGGTAATTGCGGGAGCAAACATTACGCTAACCAATAACGCTACCGGCGCCAAATATACTCAGACGTCGCGAACCGACGGCGAGTTTAATTTGCTCAATCTGCCGATCGGGGTATATACGCTCACCATTTCCTCATCGGGATTCTCAGCGCTAACCGTTAGCGGCGTGAACGTAACCGTTGGGACACTGGCGCTGGGCGCTGAGACCCTGAAGATCGGCCAGGGCGTGGAAACGGTTGAGGCCAGCGCGGTGGCCCCTCTGCTGAGTACTGAAGAGTCAGAGCTTTCTGTCACGCTGGATTCAGAAGCGATCGAAAATCTTCCCTTTGGCGGCGGCTTCGACACGGTAGCGTTGCTGCAGCCGGGCGTGGCAATCACCCACGACAACAGCTTTTCAAACTACAACGGCGCATACGGCGGATTCTCGTCACAGGGCGAGCGCGGGCGCTCAAACAACTTCGAGATTGACGGTCAGTCAAACAACGACAACTCGGTGGCCGGCCCACAGGTATTCTTCTCGAATCAGGACGCTCTGACCGGCGTCGAAGTTATCACCAACAACTTCGGCGCTCAGTACGGCCGCAACGCTGGTTCGGTGGTCAACTATCTCACCAAGTCCGGCACCAAGCAGTTCCACGGTTCCGCCTTCGAGTACTTCGAAGACAACTACGGAGAATCATTCGCTCAGGGCGAAAAGTCACCCTTCGATGGCTATTGCGCACCCGGGCAAGACCCTAACGCCACCGGCTGCGTACCACCCACGCTCGCCCGTTTCGATCAGAACATCTTCGGTTACACCATCGGCGGTCCAGTCCCCAAACTGTCAAACAAGCTCTGGTTCTTCAGCAGCGGACTTTGGAATCGCTATCGCAACGGCGGCGGTATCTCGCTGAGCGGTCCAACCACCGTGACCCCCGATCCGACAGGCCTCACACAGTTGCAAGCGTCCTTCCCGAACCAACCGGGAGTTGCGGCCCTGGTGAACAACGGGCCTTACTCGATTAAGACCGGCAACCCGGCGCCAGTCGGGGAAACTACTGTTATGGTCCCGGTCACAGTCGGCACAACCACTGCGAATATCGAAATGGCCGAGATAAGCCGCAAGGTTCCCTCGCTCTCTAACGACGAAGAACTTCTCGAGCGCATCGACTTCCAGCCGACCGGCAAAGATCACTTGTTTATTCGATTCTTCTATCAGAATGACCCCTTCATCAATGGTGGCGGCAGTGTGGTTGCTGGCAACTGGTACAACGTTCCCGACGTTGCCTATTCGGTCGGCGCCGACTGGAGCCACACATTCACTTCTTCGATCGTCAGCCAGTTCCGCTATGCGTTCCAGCAAACCGCTCTGGACTTCGAAGGTGGCGCCCTGCCCGACTGCACTGTGAATACGCCCGACAAATGCACCGCGACGATTGGCATTGGCGGTCACACAACGGTAGGTGGAACTCCCTACGGCATGCTTGGCTTTGGCTACGCCAATAACATCCCTCAGGGCCGCACCGTTAAGGTCACCCAGGCGCAGAACAACACCACCTGGAGCCATGGTAAGCAGACAATCCTTTTCGGCGGAGAGTGGGATTACCAGAATTCGCCCAACCCGTTCCTGCCGGAATACAACGGCCAATTCAGCTTCGGAAGCTTCTCAAGTTTCATCTCGGGCACAACCAATGCCCTTACCCTCGGCAATGGCAACGGATTTACCACTAAGTTCACCGAGCCAGATGCGGCGCTCTACTTCCAGGACGACTACAAGGTAAGCCCCGATCTGACATTAAACCTCGGCCTGCGCTGGGAGTTCGATGGCGAGGCTGTGAATCTGCTGCACAACGAGACCGTGGCGCGCGAGACCAATCCAGCCACGGCATTCTGGGATATGTCGCTTCCGCTGTACGTCCGCACCGTAGCCCAGACTCCGAATCACTGGAAGCAGTACCAACCCCGACTCGGATTCGCATACAATCCCGCGATGGATAAGAAACTGGTGATTCGTGGCGGATTCTCAGTCAACTTTGACCCTGCGTTCTACAACATGTTCCTGAATCAGGCAACAGCGGCGCCGGTTATCAACCTTGGCTCCATTACTGGATGCGGGCCAAGCAAACAGTGCCTGCCTTCAACCGGTGCTTCGGGCGCCGAAGTCCGCGCTCTCGACCTGCCTTATATTCCCATCGGCCCAGGAATCAATCCCGGTGCGCGCAACCAGACAACCGTGTCGCCCAACTTCCATAACCCCTACACCGAGTCATGGCTGATCGGCATATCGCATCAACTCGGCAGTCACTCCGTCGCGGAAATCGACTACGTAGGCAACCACCAGGTTGGCAACTTTATGTCAGTGAATGCCAACCCGAATTTAGGTTACTTGCAGAGCGTCTACCCGGGTGTCGCGCCTGTCAGCCTGTGCTCAGACCCCACGGCGGTCGGTTATGGCCACTTGGACTGCAACCTGACGAACGTGCGTCAACGCAACAACGGCGCCTTTGCGCTCTACGACGCCCTTGAAGCAAAAATCACTACTCAGAATTTCCACGGGCTTTCAGAGAATCTGAATTTCACCTATAGCAAAACCATCGACAATGTCTCTGAGATTTTCAGCACATTCAGCGGTGGCAACACTGTTGCCTTCGCTGAGAATCCGCTGAACACCGACTCTCCCGAACGCGGCGTGAGCGGCATTTCAGAGAAGTACATCGGGTCTTCCGATTTCAGTTACGCATTGCCAAGATACAACCACGGCAATGGACTGTTGGGAAAGCTTGCCAGCGGATACCGTCTGGACACCATATGGACGTTCAACACCGGCCAACCAATCACCGCTTGGCAGTACGGATTCTTCGGTGATGGCCCCGCACTGCAGAGCTATAGCGACGTCGGCTTCGCGAACTGGCAATTGAGCGGATACGACAACGCGCGGGCCGTGCTCTCCAACCCGAGCGCGCCGATTACCACAGTCGGCATCCTTGACGACGGCTCGGTTTGCGGCAATGGACGCGGATATATGGATTGGGCAACCTGCGCCCCTGGCGATCGGTCCTCCTTCCACTGGCTGCGCAACACGCAGTTGTTGGCAGACAAGTATCACAACCCCTACATCGGTGTTGGCCGCAACTCGCTTCGTGGCTCGGCATGGAACAATTTCGACGTCAGCTTGCAAAAGGACACCAAACTCACTGAGCGCCTGGGGATGACCCTGTCGATCATTGCCTACAACGCACTCAACCGTCAGTTCCTCGATACTCCCGACACACTGATTGACGACGTGGGCGGCTCATTCGAGGATTACCGGTATAACTACGGCAGCAACCGCTACGCGCAGTTGAAGGCCGACTTCCACTTCTAAGATCGGGATTGACCTCCGCGACGCCGAATTTCGCCGCGGAGACGATCGCCAAAACAAATCACCAGAACCAATCAACATGCAAAAGCCCCGGAGCTTTCCGGGGCTTTTGCTTTTGGGGCTCACTTGATCTGCAGGCTTGCGTTCAGCAGTTTTGTGCAGCCGCTTGATTCGGTTGCACGGGCTCCATGAATTCCAATGCCCTGTTCAGATAGGCCTTCAGGTCCTTGCGGTGCACCACGGCGTCAAGGAATCCTTTATCCAAAAGGAACTCGGCTCGCTGAAATCCTTCAGGCAGTTTCTGGCGGATGGTCTGTTCAATCACGCGCGGGCCCGCGAAGCCGATCAGTGCGCCCGGTTCGGCAACATTCAGATCGCCCAGCATGGCGAAGCTCGCGGTCACGCCGCCGGTGGTTGGGTCGGCGAGCACACAGATGTACGGTACCTTTGCATCGTCGAGCAGTGCCAGCGCCGATGAAATTTTCGCCATCTGCATCAGGCTCACTATGCCTTCCTGCATGCGCGCGCCGCCCGACACTGAAACAATAATCAAAGGCTTGCGCGTCTCCCGCGCGCGATCCACGGCGCGAGCAATCGTCTCGCCAACCACGGCACCCATTGAGCCGCCGGCAAACCCATACTCCATTGCGCACAACACCACTGAATGCGAGCCGAGCTGGCCCACCGCGCTCAGGATTGCGTCGTTGAGACCGGTCTGCTCCCGTGCCGCGCGCAAGCGCTGCTTGTAGGGCTTCACGTCAGTGAAACTCAAAGGATCGGTTGATTTGAGTCCGGTGTCGAACAGCTCGTATCCAGGCTCCAGAAGCTGATCGATGCGCGCCCGTGCGCTCAGCTTGAAGTGGTGCTGGCACTTGGGACAAACATTCTGGTTCGCCTCAAGGTCGGCCTTGAAAATTGTGGCGCGGCAGCCAGGGCACTTGATCCACAAACCCTCGGTGCGCACCTTCTTGCCGCCGCCCTCCCCGTTGTCTCCGGGTCCGGGCTCTGATTCGAACTCACCGTTTTCGCGCTTGAACCACGACATACCGATCCCAATTGTAAATGGCTGGCGCCTCGTCCTCTAGAGCGCTATAAGCCAATGTCAAATTGTTTTGAAAGGGCACGGATTTATCCGTGCCGCTGAATCCACTGAAAACGGCCCGGCTTTAGCCGCCGAGGGATGGTTTTGGTCGCACCCAGACAGGTCTCAGAGTTTCGTCGCAGCCTGTCTCGCCCACCTCGCTCTTTCCACTCCCGCAAGCGCCAGAACAAACCCTCGCCGCGCGCGGCAAGTGGCTATGGCGTTCCCTGATCGTTTCGATATAAGGAAAGAATGCTCCGTTGAATCCCGCAACACTTCAAAATCCCGTTTGGAAAGTTGGCTCAATGTTTGAGTTCTCGCGTACGGTCGTTTCAATGAGCACTGCGGGCCTGCTTGTAATCGTCGCCGGCATCGTGGCGCGCCGCCGTGAGCTGACGGGCAGTTCATTCCCTGATCGCGCAATTGGACTGGGGCGGGTTTTTGTCGCAGCTTCGCTGGCCACCTTTGGCGCGCTTCACATGTCTGCCGCGCGCGGGCTCAGCCCGATGGTTCCCAAATTCCTGCCGATACCGCTGTTCTGGGTTTACCTCGTCGGCTTCGCACTCATCGCAACCGCCCTCAGCCTCATCTTCGACCGCATGGTGCGTTGGTCGGGCCTGCTCTGCGGTGCAATGTTCCTGGCCTTCGTCGCATTTTTGGATCTGCCCGGCCTAACCACAATGCTGCACGACCGCTTTGGCCAGGCACTCTTTGTGCGCGAAATCTCATTCGCTTCCGGGTTGATCGCGCTAGGTGTCAGCATTGGCGCACCAACCAAAGGCAAATCGCTCACCGTTGCCATCTGCCGCACCGTCTTCGGCCTGGTTGTAGTCTTCTATGGTGTTGAAACTCTCATGCATCCCGAGTTTTTGCCCGGCGTGCCATTGCAGAAAATAACTCCTGATTGGGAGCCGGCAGCGCGCCTGTGGGGTTACGCCATCGGCGCATTCCTTTTAGTATGCGGCGCATTGATCGTCGCAAATCGATGGGCGAAAAAAGCAGGCGCGTGGCTAGGCATCGCCATCGCAATTGCGGTCGTCGCAGTCTATCTGCCGTTGCTCGGCCCGGCTCATGGATCCGACCAGATGGTCGAAGCGCTCGACTACATTTTCGACACGCTGCTCTTCGCCGGCACGGCGCTCATCCTCGCTGAAGCCATAGGCCGCGTGCAGCCTGACTAGCCGCAGCGGGTCATTTCGCGGGCTCTTCCGGCGCGCCGCGCAAATACGCATCGTCACCGTCAATCCAGTCCTGCCGCGGCGGATTAAAAATATCGAGCGCCACCGAATCCTCAAGCGCAAACACTTCGTGCGGGGCATTCGGCGGAATGCACAGAATATCGCCTCCGCGCACAATCACCTCGCCCTCCTCCAGCACAAACTTGAGCGCGCCTTCGAGCATGTGGCTTATCTGTTCGTTGAAGTGCTGATGCATCGGAACGTGCGCGCCTTTCTTCAACACAATCCGCGCCAGCATCGTCTTCACACTCGTCAAATACTGCCGATCTACCAGGGGATTCATTGCCTCGGGCCTAATATCTGCCCAGCGATAATGTGTGCTCTTCGCCATATTCTCTCGACCTCGACTCAGTACTCAATCCCACGCTGCGCCAGAATCCCCTTCTGATACGCATGCTTCACTTCGCGCATTTCAGTCACCGTGTCTGCCAGCTCCACCAGCAGCGGGTGCGCATTCCGACCGGTCAGAATTACATGCACCATCTCCGGCTTGTTCCTAAGCGCCTCGGCCACCTGCGCTGGGTCCAGCATTCCATAGCCGATGGCATAGTTGATCTCGTCCAGCACCACCATGTCCCACTCGCCCGATTCAATCGCCAGGAGCGCCTCGGCCCATGCAGCTTCAACCATGCGTATATCTTCAGGGTCGGTTTCTGCGCCGCCGACCTTCACAAATCCGCGGCCCATCTGCTTCATCACGAAATTCTGCCCGAATGGTTGAACCGCATCCAGTTCGCCGTAATGCCACGAGCCTTTCAGAAACTGCAGCACCAGCACCCGCATTCCATTGCCAACCGCGCGCAGCGCTGTGCCCAGCGCGGCAGTAGTCTTGCCTTTGCCGGGCCCCGTATTGATAAGGATCAGTCCGCGACGAGTGTCGGTCATAATAAGAGATCTGATCGCAGAGAGAGAAAGAGCACAGTAAATGGTGGAGAACAATCCACACAGCCCTCATCCAATGCACCAGTAATTATCGCCGACCCGCAGCCCCCCTAAGAAAAATCCTCGTCTGCATCTTTTCATCTACCAGTTCAGAAGAAGCGCGTTCGGATAATTCTATTTCTGATCCCTGATCCCTGATCCCTGATCCCTGATCCCTGATCCCTGATCCCTGATCCCTGATCCCTGATCCCTGATCTCTGATCTCTTTTCTCTTCACGATCTGTGATACGGGTGCCCCGCGAGGATCGTGAATGCGCGATAGATTTGCTCGGCAATCACCACCCGCGCCAGCGCATGTGCCATGGTCATTGGGCCCAGTGAGAGCAGCATCGTTGCGTTCTTGCGCACGTCATCGCTCCAACCATCCGCGGGACCCACGGCAAACACCAGGTGCTGCGCTCCATCGTCGCGGTTTCGCCCAAGCCACACCGCCAGCGCTTCTGACGACATCTGCTTTCCGCGGCCGTCCAGCAACACCGTCACCGCAGCCGTGCGCCCCTTTTGCTTGCCAACCCACTCCAGCAGCGCCGTCTCCGTTTTGAAAGCCTGTGCGCAGCACGTCACGTAGCCCGAGCACCGCTCCAGATAGATCTGAGTTAACGCCTCAAACTCGTCCCTGTGTCCTGCCAGCGAACCGACATGAGCCAATGTGAGTTGCATCCAGAGGAGAATACCGCAGCACGCCCACTACTTCTTACTCACTGCCGCCCGAACTCCAATCGAGACAGCCGTCCTGGCGTTCAGAACCGCGGAAATAGATCATTTCCCAAATTGGACCTAACCAGGCTAGAACTCTTCTCAACTTCCTCTTTTTCGACGGCAAACGCGGGTCATCTTGTGCCGCCAGAAAGCCAAATCTTGCAATAACGTGAATATGACCTACAGTTTTCCATATTTCCCTCGTCAACTCCATCAGCGGAGCGACAAATAAGTCACCTGATTTCAACAGTATGATGATTGCTCCCCTCATCTCCCAAATTGGCACCCCTCGTGCTAAGTAAGTAACCGCTACTACTACTGTCTTGATAGCTCTCCCTCCGAAGGTCGTTCTATTTACGGAGGGCAGAACCACGAAACACGAACCTGCTGGTCTTTCCGTCCGCAGCCATTTGGAGGAATTCAATGCATCTTTTCCGGATCCGCCTGTCATCATGGGCGTTAGCCATAGCACTTGTCTGTACCATCGCCGTAGTGGCGCCCCAGGGCACAATCATGGCCCAGGAGACCACCGGCGGCATTCAGGGTACCGTCAAGGATCCTTCGGGCGCAGCTGTTGCCCGGGCAACTGTAACGGTGACAACGCCTACCCTGGTCGGCTCGAAGGTCACAACCGCCGATGCGGCTGGCTACTATCACTTCAGCAACCTGCCCCCCGGAACCTACTCCATTAAGGTTGAGTCACCGGGTTTTGAGACCCTCAAGCGCGATGGCGTCATCATCGAAGTCGGCCACTTGCCTACTGTCGACATGCCCATGAAGCTCGGCCAGGTGAACACAGTCGTTGAAGTCAGCGAGAGCGAAGCGCCGATGATCGACGAGACATCGACCACCACGCTCACCAACATCCCGACCCAAGCCCTCGCAAATCTGCCCCACGGCACCTCCTACCAGTCGGTCATTCAGTTTGCGCCCGCTGCTCGCCAGGAGCCCTTGATGGGCAACTCCGCATCCAGCAACGGCACCGGCAGCACTTCGCCGGGCAACGGCAGCAACGGCGGCGCATTCGGCTTCTCAATCGGTGGCGGCGCAGATTCTGAGAACTCATACCTGGTTGAAGGCCAGGAAACCGCCGACATCATCGGCGGCTTCTCGCACACCAACGTCCCTATGGACTTTATCTCTGAAGTCCAGATGAAGACCTCCGGCGTCGATGCTCAGTACGGCGGCGCAATGGGCGGCGTGGTCAACGTCATCCTTGACAAAGGCACCGACAAATGGCACGGCGCCTTGTTCACGTCATTCCAGGACGGAGCAATGAACGGCTCGCCGAGAGCGAACCTGCGCTACGATCCCACATCGAGCGGCGCTCTCACCAGTTGGGGCGCACTCGACCCCGGCGTGCAGGTTTATCAGCCGATCCGGCCCAAGACAAGTGACCTGTACCCTGGATTCACTGCGGGCGGTCCACTCGTCGGCCTCCTTCCCAACTTGTTCAAGGTTCAAGGTTCCACCTACAACAGCCTTGCCAAGCGCATCTCCCTCTTTGTCGGCTACAACCCTGAGTTCAATGCCTACGAAAGAACATTGAACTACGGGCCCAATGGCGGCATGATCCCCTTCAGCCAGAACTCACACACTGACTATGCCTACGCTCGCCTCGATGCCGAAGTGTCATCGAAGGTTCGTCTCTTCGCCTCCTGGCTGTCCCAGGGTCAGAAGGAGTGGGGAGAGTCGCTACCAACTCCTGACTCGGTCCAGGGCTATACCAACGTTGTAACAGGATGCTCGGGAACCGGTGGCTCGATCAGTTGCCCCGGCTCCTTTATCGATCCCTCGACCTATTCGCACAACTTTGGATACTCGTCGCCCAATACAACCATGAATTTTGGCGCGGATATCACGCTGACCAACAACCTGGTATCGACCACCCGGTTCGGTTACTTCTTCGAGAACTACCACGACATCGGTTACCCGACGAGCGGGGATTTCTACGAATTTGATTCCAACGGAACTACCGCAACCGACACCAACGGACAGCCCATCGCCACATCGGCGCCCGCGCTGGCCGAGAACAGCGGCTTTGTTTCGGGAGCGGTCAGCCAGAACTTCACCCACTTCAACGCCAGCAAGGCCACCCAGTTCGATGAAGGCATGGCCTGGTTCCACAGCGGCAGGGGTGGAACGCACAACGTGATGTTCGGCTACCAGTTGCACCGCAACTTCAATAGCATCGATCAGGGCTACAGCGAGCCCGATGTGCAACTCTATCCGGGCACTACTAACCCCTACCATCCTAGCGATCCCAACGTGGGCAAAAAGAATTGCCCGGCCGTTGAAGCTCAAACCGGGGATTCTACCCAGTGCGTCGGCACCTACGGAAACGTGGTTGTCAACGACTACGGAACCACCGGCCAGGCAGACGCCCTCAACCACGGCTTCTATGTTCAGGACGCATGGACCATCGGCAAGGGGCTCACCATCAATGCCGGCGTCCGCCTCGAGCGCGAGTACCTGCCCGCTGAAAACCAGCCTTCGACGCAGAAAATCACCAAGCCCATCAACTTCGGCTGGGGAGCGAAGGTCGCTCCTCGTATCGGAGCGGCATGGGATGTCTTCAAGAACGGCAAGATGAAGGTCTTCGGCGGCTACGGCAAGTACTTCGACCAGATGAAGCTGAACCTGGCCATCGGTTCCTACGGTGGCGAAATCTGGGAGCAGTGCTATTTCGCCCTGATGGAGCCGACCTATAGCAACATCGATCCTGCCTTTAACGCTTTGGGTCAGTATTGCATCGGCGCCGGAACCAGCGCAACGGTGAACTGGGCAGGCGGCACTACGCCCTCGGGCATAACGTTCCTTGAGAGCATTAACAACCGCGCCAACCCCACCACCTGCTCCACCTGCTCCGTGACTGAAGAGGGCACGGCTCCCGGCCTCAAGCCCTATGCGCAGCACGACAGCAGCGTCGGCGTGGATTATCTGATTAGTCCGAACCTGGGCCTCGAAGTCAGGTGGGACCGCAGAAGGCTCGATTCCGCCATTGAAGACGCGGCCATCTATAACGCGGCCGTCGGTGAAACCTTCGTCATCATCAACCCCGGGCAGGGCGTTGACAACACCTTCAACAACTACTGGACGTTCCTTTACGGCCTGGCTCCGGACTGTGTGAATGACGGACCTTGCCCCACGGCCCAGAAAATGAGCCCCGCGGCGCGCAGCTACGACGGTATCGAAGTCCGGCTGATGAAAAACATGAGCCAGCGCTGGATGGGGATGTTCTCCTATACGTGGAGCAACTTCCGCGGCAACTACGCTGGCCTTACGAGCTCCGACCTGGCTGACGGCGGTGGCGGCCGCAACGCCCCCAACAACAGCCGCGCGTTCGATGAACCGTACTTCCAGTTCAATGCGCAGGGTACCTCCTCAAGCGGACTGTTGGCCACCGACCGGCCCGATGCTCTCAAGGGCTACACTTACTACGAGCTGCCGTGGCTCAGGAAATTCGTTACCGACTTCGGCCTAACGCAGTTCGCATACAGTGGTACTCCGCTCACCAGTGAACAAGACGTAGGCTACTCCTACGCCGGTCAGCCCGTTTTCCCGGTCGACATCGTCAACCGCGGAAAGTGGATTGACGTGACGCAGAATGCCACCACCGGTGCAATCACTGCCAGTCAGCCTTACACCAAGCGGACTCCGTGGTACCTTGACACGGACTTCAACCTCAAGCAGAGCGTCAAGATTAGCGAGGCGAGTTCGATCAGCTTCGACGCCACTTTCACCAACATCCTCAACGAACATAGGGTCGTTGAATACTGGCAACAAATCGACTCCGACTATCAGGCCAGCAATTTCCTCATGCCCGGTGGAACTTTCATCGGACAGGGTCTCCCGTTCTATGCAGCGGCCATGAGCAAGTATGACTACCTCGCCGCGATGAACACGGGCAGCTTGAACGGCACCGGAACTGGTCCGATCACCGTCGACAGCCAGTATGGTAAGCCCTTTGGTTGGCAGGTGCCGAGGAACATCATCCTCGGTGCGCACATCACCTTCTAACCTTTAACCAGATACAAGCAGAACGGGGAACCGGATTTCCGGTTCCCCATTTTCTTTTCTCTAACCGGCATTTCTCACCAGCCCGCAAATTAAGTTTCGCCGTTTTGCATTTAATTAAGCCCCACGCGCGCACAATTGAATCATGCAGATCAATAGGGCCCTCATTGGTCCCACCACTCCATTACCACCGCCAGCCCTGCAAAACGTGAAGACCCACTGCCCAAACCGACCCTCCATAACCGGCCAATGATTACCAGCTTGCTAACCCCCCACCCCCCTACCCCCAGGGTAACCAGAAAGGTAATAGTTCGGTAACGATCCAAGTAACTGATAAAAAAGCAGTTGTAAAAATGTAACAAGGCAGAATCTGTTACATTGGGGTCCAAATAAGCCCAAAACAACACATTTCAGCAAAATCGGGCCTCCTTGAACCCCGTAACTCCTTGACCTGCTTGAGACGCGTCCTTAATGTGGATTTTTTTGCGGCCAATTATGCTTCCCATGACCCACTGAATCTAAACGGTCGAAATCAATTCGCGCGCGCAGCTAACGCGAATTGATTTGAAGAGGAAAAGTACCAATGAGTAAACGGTTCACGGAGCCCCTGAAATCGGAGCTCCGTGAGAAATTCAGGCTACAGCGGTTTCAGGATTGCTATACCTCGAAGCCGATACACTCAAGTCGTCCCGCCCCCAGGAAGGGACGACCCTGGACAAAGGCTGAAATGGGTACATCTATCCCAGAACCGCTCTAGGGCATTTTTCCTAAAGTTATCTACTGTGGGTGGGAGACCACAAAGGCCAACCATCAGCAAACCCGTCCAGTTTCTCCCCAGAATCGAATAGGCCTACTTGCCCGTTTTGGCTTTCTTTGCCGCTGTCTTTTTCGCCATTGGCTTGCCGGCCGCCGTCTTCTTCGCTGCAGCTTTGGCCGGCGCTTTCTTTGCCACCTTTTTCTTTGGCGCAGCAACTCTAGTCTTTGCCTTAGCAGCAGCCTTCGCAGGCGCCTTCCCGCGCGCAGCACGGGTCTTCTCCTTCAGCGCAGCTTTCAATTCCTCATCGAACTCCGCAGGAGTGATAGGACGCGCTGACTTTCGCAGTCTCTCGATGTCGTAAAAAGCGCGGCGCTCCTTCTGGAACACGTGGACCACAAAATCCACGTAGTCAAGCAGGATCCAATCGCCCAGCCGCCGTCCCTCAACTGAGTTCGCATAAGCGCCAAAATCGCGCTTCAGGCGGAACTCAATCTCGTCGGCAATCGCCACTGCCTGCCGGTCGTTCAACGCCGAGGTGACCAGGAAAAAGTCCGCCAGGCCCGAGTCGATCGGGTCCAGTTCAAGAATCCGTGTGTCCTCGCCCTTCTTGTCTTCACAGACCGCAGCCGCGGCCTGAACCAATTTGCGCGTTTCTTCGTGCGCCGATGTGCTCATCATGCTTTCTGTTCATTCTCCAAGCTCAATCGTATCGCGCCAATTTGCCAATGGTAAACAATCCGCGCCATACACCCGAGATTCATTGGTAAAGTCCGTTCGCCCGCACATAGCGTGCAACCGCCTCGGGAACCATCTGCTCGCCGCCGCCCTCAATCTCCCCAGCCTCTTCCTGCGCCCGCATCGAAGTCCGCATCTGGGCCCGAACCTCCGTCGCGCTGATGTCGCAGTCCAGCCCCGGCAGCAAATAGAACTCAGCAACTTCGCCCGCGCTGTTCCGCAATTCGTAGGCGCGCACTTCCAGGTTCCCAGCCCTCCAGTCGCGTTCCGGCGTCGCCTCAATCGTCAATCCGGCAGGCAGTGCAGCTTTTACTCCCTCAAGACGTTGGCCCGGTCGCGAAGCAACAATAAGCGGCGCTGCAAATGGAATCTCGCTTGCCCGATGCCACTTCCTAAGCCCCAGGAATGAATCGGCGCCCATCAGAAAGTACAGCTTGCACCCTGGGCCCAACTCCACACGCAACCGCTCCAGCGTCTCAATAGAGTAGTTCGGCTTGCCGGCGCCATCGGGCGCATCCGCAAGCGAAATCTCAAACCCCGGCTCACCCGCAATCGCCAGTCGCGTCATCGCCAGGCGGTCTTCAAAGCTGGCAGTCGACCCTCGCTGCTTCAGCGGTTGCGCTCCCACCGGCGCAAACAGCACCGTGTCCAGATCAAGGCCGATGCGCGCCGCCCTCGCCACCACCAGGTGCCCCAGGTGCGGCGGGTCAAAGCTTCCCCCAAAGAATGCAACCCTCCGCTCCGTGCCCCTCACCTGATTCATCCCCACATCCTAGCAGCGTCAACAGCCCGCCGCCTCTCCTCTTGCCAAATCTCACCTGCCTGGCTCCGCTAAAATCGGACTCATGCGCTATGTTCTCCTCGCCCTCGCGCTTGCGGGCGCCATCGTCTCATCCATGGCCCTAAAGGTTCATTACGACACCGGCACCGAGCCCTGCTCAATCAACGAGCACTGGGACTGCGGCATCGTAAACCACAGCCGCTTCTCTCTCGTCGATCATGTCCCGGTCGCCGCCATCGGAATCGCCGGCTACCTGGTGCTGGCCGGCCTGGCCTTCGCACGCTGGCGCTTCATCAATCTGCTTGCCACGCTCGCCGGCTTCCTCTTCGCCTTCCGGCTTTCCATGATCGAGCAATACGCGCTTGAAGTCTGGTGTCTCTACTGCGCCATCTCCCAGGCCATAATTGCAGTTATGTTGCTGCTCAGCCTCGCCTGGGTCGCGGCCGACTACTTCGCCCTCAAGCGAGCGGCCAAGGCCTGAGCCCGCGCATCGCCGCGGTCTGAGCGGTTCCAGAATTGCTCTTCCGCGAAGCCATGGCAGCTGAGTGGCATTTTCCCCAAGAAAATGCCACCCTTCAAGACAATCCAGAGTGCACATGAATTCTGGAACCGCTCTCTCATCACATCCTTCGCTTCATAGCCCCTGATAAACTTGAATCAGGAACATGAAAACTGGCTGGTACGCGCGCTGGATGTACAAGTGGGAAACGCGACTCACCACGCGCGATGAAAATCGCATCGTGCGCCCGCTCGAATGGGGATTCGAGTGGCTCGCGCTCTTTCTTGAAGCTCACGGCTTCGCCTCCGCCATTCCCGGGCCTGAAGTTGAGCGCGACCCAGCCGCGGCTGAAGCCGCCATGGTCCGCATCAACCAGCTCCTTATCCGCCACAGCGATCAATACTTCGGCTACGAGCGCCCTACTGACTTCCGCCTTGAAGAGCGCTACCCTGAGCTTTTCCCCACCAACGTGCGGCCTGAAACGCTGGCCCAGGACGCCGCGTTGCGCGAGTTGGCCGAGCAGGGCAAAATCCCCAAGGCCCAGTTCCTCCGCTTCACATCGCCCGAGCGGACCCCCTACCCTGAAAACGACATGGTCAACGCACGCTGGTACCCGGCGCCCGAGCATAAGGACCCCAAACGCCCCCGCCAGGCCATCATCGTCATGCCGCAATGGAACGCCGACGCCTTCAGCCACAACTCGCTGTGCGAAATATTCAATCGCATGGGCATCTCGGCGCTGCGTCTCTCCAAGCCCTATCACGACATTCGCCGGCCCCGCGAGCTCGAGCGCTCTGATTACGCCGTCAGCTCCAACATCGGTCGCTCCCTCTCCGCCTGCCGCCAGGCGGTGATCGATATCCGCTGCTGCCTCGACTGGCTTGAAGAACAGGGCTACGAGCACTTCGGCGTCCTCGGCACCAGCCTCGGCTCCTGTTACGGATTCCTGGCCAGCACCCACGACCCGCGCCTGCGCGTGAACGCCTTCAACCACGCATCTACAGCTTTCGGAGACGTAACCTGGGCCGGCCAAAGCACTCGCCACGTAAAGCAGGCGCTCGAAGAGGCAGGCCTTACTCAGGACCGCGTGCGCGAACTGTGGGCCGCCGCCAGCCCTTGCTATTACTACCCCAAATTCGCGGGCCCCGAGGCTGGTGGACCCCAGAAGCGCGTCTTGATGGTCTACGCCGACTACGATCTCACTTTTCCCAGGGAATATTCGCTGCAGGTCGTCGACGCGTTCCGCCGCTACGGGGTGAACTTCGAGCCGCGCGTGCTGCCTTGCGGACACTACACCACCGGCGAAACCCCCTTCAAGTTCATTGACGGCTGGTACTTGGGCTCGTTTGTCTATCGCGCCTTCAAGGCCCTGCGCGAAGAAAAAGCCGCCGGCCTTTCCACATCTTCCGCGCAACCTGCGGAAATCGAGGAAGAAGCGCTCTTGCGCTAGCCTGAATTTCTCACGGAGCGTCGATTTCAAGGGCTCCGTGAACCGTTTACTCATAGGAACGATTATCCCTTTGACGCATGCACGATTTAGCGAGATAATGCGTACGTGCGAGGGATGCGATGAATCTTTACTCTCTGACGCGCCGGTTTCC
>Ga0265338_10004230_pt1 | contig 19539 bp, 12 predicted proteins | sample 42126metaG_FD_193579 | JGI IMG/M metagenome (GOLD analysis project Ga0265338, IMG submission 193579) | Rhizosphere microbial communities from Carex aquatilis grown in University of Washington, Seatle, WA, United States - 4-21-26 metaG | ecosystem: Host-associated > Plants > Roots > Rhizosphere...
CGGCAGCTTTGGCGGCGGTGGCGCGGGAGGAAGCTGGTAATTTATGCACCCGCGAACCTTCATCAAACATCTGCAGCATGACAGCATTGTCGCGGCGATTCGTGACGCCGAGCACAAGACCACCGGCCAGATCCGGGTGAGCATCAGCCACAAACACGTGGACGATCCGGTCGTGGCCGCGCAGGCGGAATTCCTGCGCCTGAGCATGAACCAGTCGCCGGAACGAAACGGCGTGCTGATATTTGTGGCCCCGCGCGCGCATAAATTCGCCGTCATCGGAGATGAAGCCGTTCACGCGAAGTGCGGGGATGAATTCTGGCGGAAGCTGGCGGATGTCATGACCGGGTATTTCCGCAAATCCGAATTCACACCGGGCATCCTTCATGGTGTGCAAAAGGCCGGCGAACTCCTGGCGGAACATTTCCCAAGGGCCTGACGATTTATCAATCCACGACTTCTTTCGCGGTCAAAACATCGTGAGGGTGAGGCCGACCAAACCAATAGACGGCTTCGGAGTTCGCTGGCCTTGTTTCCCCGCCCTTCACCCTGCCGACGCTTCAAAATGCGGGACTTTTCACACGCACCGGAATACGCGCCCGTGAGTTATGGCTCTGATGATGCCGATGGTATAGTTTAAGATGGCATACCTTAATGCGCCCCAGAGGGTAAAATGCCAGCTTGTCTCCATGCCGTCCATGAACGTAATCAGTCCGCGACGCGCCATGGTTTCATACCGCTCCACCCGCAACCTTTTAAAGTCTTCCAACTCGCGCCCTTCGTTAAAGAGTTTCACCATCGCCCCCTTGTCCCGGAGCAAATCCCTATGCTTCTGTAGCAGCGACTGAAATGTATTCACCACCGTCAACTGGCCCATCCAATGTCCCAATAAATCAATCTGCGCACCATTCTGGTTGGCCGCGGTGTAATAGACCTTGTTGTCTTGTGTGGGCGTGTAAATCGTCGCACTTTGCGATTTCAGTTTAAAAATGTTGCCGGAGAAAACCACCACCAGGCAGTCCCTTTCGGGCGAAACCATTAAAGCATAATTTTGGCGGTAACCCGGCATCCGGGGATCGGGCGCCCAGCCCAGCAAAATAAATCCGCATTGGAGCGCTTGATTCGTCCACTGCTCGGCGTAACCCGAGACATCCGGGTAGGGCGGTTGCGTTGCCAGGTCGCCATACTGCCAGACCAATCGCTTCTCCAGCCGCCCGGTCACCGTTATTGCGACAATGAAAACCACCGGCATGACAATGTAAACAATGATATGATAGATCGTCATATTAAGGTGTCGTTTTCGGAATGCCCAAAATTTGTCCTTCTGACAACCGATGTCAACCGCGAACGCTTGGTCATTCCCTTTCTTCGGAAAAAGCGCCGGTGTCTTGGTTTGGCTGGTGTAATGTCGGCGCTATGCGCCGATTTCGAGCCACAGGCTCGACGCTACACCAAGTTGACCCATTACCGAAAGTGCCTTGGGCTTGATGGCACACGCCCGGTCTGTCATCTTCAGGCATCTGATGAAGCGATTGATCCTTGCCGTCTGGATTGTATTTACCTGTGGCGGTCTGGGCGCGCAGACGAATGTCTGGCAGCCGTCGCCGGGTCATACGCAAGTGCCGATCTGGCCGGGGGCGGTGCCGGATGCGCAGCCGGTCCCGGGGCCGGAGATTGTTAAAGCAGCCAGTCCGATGACAAAAAGCCGGCGGGCGGTGATATTCGTGGACCAGGTTTCGCGACCGACGATGACGGTCTATTCGCCAACGGGAACGAACACGGGCGTGGCGGTGCTTGTGTTTCCCGGCGGCGGTTACAACGAGCTGGCGATGGATATTGAAGGCACGGAGGTCTGTGACTGGCTGACGTCCCGGGGGATGACGGGTGTGCTGTTGAAATACCGCGTGCCGGTCACGAAGGTGGGGCCGTATGCGGAGTCGCCGCCGGCGTTGGAGGATGCGCAGCGGACCATGGGGCTGGTGCGTTTTCACGCCACCGAGTGGCAGATTGATCCGCACAAGGTTGGCGTGATCGGGTTTTCGGCCGGGGGACATCTGGTGACGGCGCTGAGCACGCATTTTGCCAGGCGTTTGTATCCGGCGATGGATGCGGCCGACCAGGAAAGCTGCCGCCCGGATTTTGCGATGGCACTTTATCCGGGCCATCTGTGGAAGGACGACAAGAAGTTTGAGTTGAATCCGAATGTGCCGGTCACGAGCGATACGCCGCCCACGTTTTTGGTGCAGGCGGAGAATGACCCGGTGGACAACGTGAACAACTCGCTGGTTTATTACCTGGCGCTGAAGAAGGCCGGAGTGCCCGCGGAGATGCATTTGTATGCGGAGGGTGGACATGCGTTCGGGCTGCGGCGCACAAAGTTTCCAATTACGGGATGGCCTGATTTGGCGGAGACGTGGCTGCGGACGATCGGGATGATTCCGGAGTGATGCGTTTGATGGTGGAAAACGCAATTTAACCACGAATGGACACGGATTCGGCGTTTGGGAATTGAATAAGGCGTAAACTGAGTGTCATGGTTTGAATCGGATAAGGGATTAATTTCTCCTCCGCGAGGCCCACATCCCTGAATTCACCTTTACCAAATAGTCGTCACCGCGAAACGCATTATTGCCTCAGGCTGCAAGCATGGGTTCCCGCCGGCGATGACTTGAGGTGTAATTCCCATCCGGTTCAGGGCATAAGCGCGAAAACTCATTGGTGTAATTGGTTATAATTGGCCGGGTGGAAAAATGGTTTGTCAGCGAATTTATTTCCGTCATGCTTCCCATACGGACCATGCCGAACAGATTCCCAATCTATTTTGGCCGGTGGATGTTTTGGCTGGGATTGTTTCTGTCTTTCACAGCATTGGCGGCGGATGTCACCAATTCCGAATCCAAAGTCACGGTGACTCCGCCCGGAACCTGGGTGAAACCCAATTTTTTCGATCGCGAGCTGCAGTACGCCCCGGTGTCGGCTGGGGTAAACGAACGCTGGCTGTTGCTTGAATCGGAAATCAATGTTCCCGAAAGCGCGACCTTCTGTCATCGGGCCAAACAAATCTGCAGTTATGCCGGCGTGCAGAACGGCGCGCAAATTTCCCTCGATTTTGATCCCGACTATGAATCGCTGCAACTGCACTGGGTGAGAATCTGGCGCGGCACAAATTTTCTCAACCAGCTCGACCGGGACAAGATCAAAATCATCCAGCAGGAGCGCGACCTGGATCAACAATCCCTCAACGGCCAGTATTCCGCGGTTCTGGTGCTGGAGGATGTCCGGGTGGGTGACGTCATTGATTACGCCTATACGGTCCAGGGGGAAAACCCGGTGTTCGGCGGCCGGTTCGCGTGTTCCATCCGGCTGCAATCCGAGGAGCCGATTGGACGTGTTCGAACCCGGGTGCTCTGGCCGGCGAAAAAGCGGCTCTTTATAAAAAATCACGGAACCAGCGCGCTGCCCACGGTCATTCGCGGCAAGGACGTCATCGAATATTCCTGGGATTCAAGACAGGTGCCGGCGTTGTCGGTGGAGGATTCCCTGCCGGTCTGGTATGACTGCCAGCCGTGGGTGCAGTTGAGCGAATTCCAAACCTGGGACGAAGTCAACCAGTGGGCGTTGACGCTTTTCCAAAACAACTCCGTTGTGTCGCCGGAGCTTTCCCAAAGGCTCGATGCGTGGCGGCGCATTGCCAGCCCGGAGGAACGGGTCGTGGCCGTGCTGCGCTTTGTGCAGGATGAGGTGCGTTATTTCGGAATTGAAATGGGCGTAAAGTCGCACAAACCATCAGATCCCTCCACGGTGTGCAGCCGGCGATTCGGCGACTGCAAAGACAAGTCATTTCTGTTCATCACCGCCCTGCGGATGTTGAACATCGAGGCCTGGCCGGTGCTGGTGAACACCACCGAACGCCACAGCCTCGATGACTGGCAGCCATCGCCGCTGGCATTCGATCATGTCATTGCGGTCGTGCGCCTGAACGGCCAGGTTTACTGGTTCGATCCCACGATCAACTACCAGCGCGGGCCGCTGTCCGCCCGTTATCTGCCCGAATACGAGCGCGGCCTGATCATCTGTCCGAAAACCGCCAGCCTGACCGTCATTCCCAACACCAGCCCCGATCAGTGCCTGACGAGCGTGAGTGAATACTTTCAAATGTACAGACGGGAGGAGCCCGCCGATTTAAAGGTGGTGACCGTGGCCACCGGTGGTGACGCGGACCGTCTGCGGGAACAGTTCGCCACCACCAGCCGGGACGAAATCCAGAAGAGCTTCCTGGATTTTTATTCCCGGTATTATCCGCAGGTCAGGACGGCACAGCCCATTCAGTTCACCGATGACGAGCAGCAAAACCGGATTGAAATGACCGAGTTTTACACCGTGGAAAAAATGTGGACGCAATCCGCCGATGACAAACGGTTCTGGTGCGAATTTGCCCCGCACACGATTGACAGCCTCCTGAATCGGAAACCCAGGGACAAGGACCGGACCATGCCGCTGGCGCTGCCATTTCCCGAACACCGGACATTCCACGCCGAGGTGACGTTGCCGTCAGCCTGGCCGGCGGACAAACGGAGCAAGACGATTTCCGATCCCGCGGTTTTCTTTCAACGTCAGGTGACCGTCTCCGGCCGTATGTTGGTCATGGACGCGGAATACCGCACCTTTGCCGACTCCATTCCGGCCGAGCGGGTGAAGGACTATCTCCAACAGCTTGACGAGGTCGCGCGCACTTCCACTTACGCGCTGGGCTGGCCCTGATGGTTGGGCCAACTGGTCGCCGCCACGCAGAGCGCAAAGGTTGCGTCACCCCAATAATCCGCAAACATTATTTTAACCACCAAGACGCCAAGACCCCGAGTTCACGGATTTGGTAATTGACTCCCGGGGATGCCTTCATCACGTTAATTGCTCCGCACGCTTGGAAATTTTAGCAATCAGATATTATGAATCAAAGCGATTCCGGCAATTTCGGCAACCCGCCTCAGCCCAAAACTTCCGGTCTCGCCATCTGGAGCCTGGTGCTGGGCATCCTGAGTCTCGGTTGTTTATCCATTTTCACCGGCATTCCCGGCGTGATTTGCGGCCACCGGGCGCTTACAAAAATAAACCGTTCGGGCGGGGCCTTTACCGGTCAGGGGCTGGCCATTGCCGGGCTGGTGACGGGCTATCTGGGAATCTTGTGGGGGATGCTTTTAATTCCACTGATGATCTCCATCGCCATTCCCAACTTCATCAAGGCGCGCAGCGAGGCTTTGCGGATTGAGTGCATCAACAATCTGCGCGAGATTGACACGGCCAAAAACGAGTGGGCCTTGGAACACAAAAAGAAGACCGGCGACGTTCCCACGGCCCAAGATCTCACACCCTACCTGAAAGGCGGCGTTTTCCCGAAGTGTCTTGAGGGCGGCACCTACACCATCGGCGCCGTCGGCGATGACCCCACTTGCTCGGTTCCCAGACACTCGTTGTCACAGTCCGTCACGGTCAGCGGAGGCGGTGCCGGCGCTCCCAATTACAAAGTCGCGGTCACCGTCACCACCACGCCGCAGGCGGCACCGTCACAATCGCCGTCGCCCAATGCGGTGGGCGTTTTCATCCCGGCACCGTATCGCACGGACATGGTTCACGACCCGAAACGCAACCTGCTTTACATCTCGGGCGGCGACTCGGTGTTGCGGTATCAGCTGGATTCAAAAAAATTTCTCCCGCCGCTGGAGTTGGGCGGCGACCTGCGGGGCATTGACATTTCACCGGACAACGACCTGCTGGCAGTCGCGGACGCGGCGAACAACAACGGCAGCATCGGCATCCACCTGGTGGACTTGAATACCGGAGCCGACTCGCATGTGACGTTTCGGGCGGAGTCGCTGGAAGGCGGCACCTACTCGGTGGCGTTTGGCGCGGATGGCGCGGTCTGGATCACCTCCACCTTCCAGGGTTCGGGTCAGGTGCCCCTGCGCAAGTATGTTCCGGCCAGCAAACATACGATGGTGGTCGCAAGCATCAATCAGGACACGATGCTGGCCGCGAGCGCGGACCGCAAATACATTGCGTTTGCCGAAGCGAACAATTCCGGGGGGAACTATGGCCGGTTCCGCAGCAGCGCAAACGGGTTGCCGCGGCCACTTCAGGCCAAGGCGTTCTTATATGAGATCGGGATCAGCCGGGATGGCTCACAACTGGCCGTGCCCGTCTATGATAAAGTGGTTCTTTCGGGTGCCGCCGCGCAAAAGCTCGATGAAAGTGAAGTCCTCGATGCCACCTACCATCCGCAGCGGGATTTCGTTTTCCTGGCGCGGGCCGGCATATCAACCATTGCGGTTTATGAAACCACCAATTATACGATGGTGAAAGAGCTGGATTTTGGCGACAAGTTTGACTGGATTGGGAACCACGCGTTTCAAGCGGGACGCCTGCGCCTGTCCAGCGACGGCAAATTCATCTTCTGCACCGTTCAAGGAGGCATTCGCTATGCCGAAACGGGATTTTAGGCTTGTGAAAATCTGCCGAGGCGGAGGTTGGAATGCAGCAAGCTGAACCACCGCGCCTTGCGGCGGCCGAGTCTTTGCCGCCGGCCAGTCAGGTAGGGCGCGTCACTCCGTGCGCGCTGGCCTTTGCAGACGGCCAGCATTGTCAGCCTACGCCGGCGGGCAGGGGACTGCCCGCCCGATCTTGGAAAACTGGCTGCCGGACGGTTTTGATTACTGGCTTAACCGGTAATACTTCTTTGTCCCGATGATACCATTGGTCACGGCGTTGTTCGTGTTGACGACGAACGGGGCGGTCGCATTGGTGATCCAGACCGCCGGTGGAGCCAGATTGGTGGTGGATTCCAGAGTGAAGCCCGTCGCATTGGTGGGCCAGGTCAAAATCACGTTGGTTCCGGAAGGATGGATGGCGAGCAGTGGCAGGCTGATGGACGCCAAGGTAAAACTGAACACGGTGCCATACTCCACGTTGAGGCTCGGATTGCCGCCATTATATGCGGTTCCATACAGGGTGTTGCCCGATAACAGCAAGGCGGCATTCGGATGTGCGCCGTCGCTGTTGGTATAAGGAGCGGTGCTGTTGGCGGTGAACGTGTACAGGTTCGTCAAGACTGTGCCATTGGTGCTGATGGCGAACAGCGTGCCGGAGCCAAACCGGCCGCCATTGTAGGCCGTCCCATACAGGGTGCCGCCGGATACAATCAAGCTGCCCCGCGGATTGGCCCCGTCGCTGTTGGTCAGGGGAGTACCGGAGGTGGCCGTGAACGTGTATAGGTTCGTAAAGCCGGAGCTATTGGTGTTGACGGCGAACAGCGTGCCGGAACCAAACTTGCCGCCTTGAGCCGCCGCGCCATACAAGGTTTTGCCCGCCAAAACCAATCCGGCGTTCGGATTGCTCCCGTCGCTGTTCGTGTAAAGAGGGAAACCGGAGTTGGGCGTAAAAACATGGAGGTTCGTAAAACTCGAGCCGTCGGTGTTGATGGCGAACACCGTGCCAAAGCCGCCATTGCCGCCGGAGGTGGTCCCATACAATGTCCGGCCCGACAGAACCAAAACGCCGGCCGGATCGGAGCCGCTGATGCCGTTGGTGAAGTTGAACAGGTTCGTAAATCCGGTGCCGTTGACGTTGATGGCGAATATCGTCCCATTGTTCGCGCCGCCGCCATAGGCGGTCGTCCCGTACAGGATGTTGCCGGATAAAACCAATGCGGCGTCCGGGCCGCCGCCGTCATTGCCACCCGTAAACGAATACAGGTTGGTAAAACTTGAGCCGTTGGTATTGACGGCGAACACGGTGCCGGCGCCAAAAGCGCCGCCTTCATAGGCCGCTCCATACAGGTTGGTGCCCGATAAAATCAATCCGGCGAACGGCACGCTGCCGTCGCTGTTGGTAAGATTAAAACCGGGTGGAAATGCCGTAAAAATGTATTCGTTGGTAAAGCCCGAGCCATCGGTGTTGACGGCGAACAACATGCCATTGCCATTGGGATAGTAGGTACCCGAATTGCCGCCGGCGCTCGCCGTCCCGTAGAGGGTATTGCCCGATAAAACCAATGCGGAATAGGGAGTGGCTCCGTCGCTGTTCTTAAAAGCATGCAGGGTCTTGAAGGTCTGCGCCGTTGCCGGACCGGTCAGGATGAATCCCAGCACGACGAGCAACGCGGGCAGAACCCGGCATCGCAATGAAGCCGTGCCACAGCCGGTGAATGGTTTTTCAGCGAGGGTGGTGTTCACGAAGGATTTGGGATTAAGTTGTCCTTACTTGATTGCAATCTGGTCCTAATGAACGTGATTTTTACACGGCACTGCGATGCAATACAATCTAAATGCCGTCATCCCGAAAGATTGACTGTCGCCAGATTTGACTCCAGCCACCCGTGCGGCGGGCCAGTCTTTGCAGACGGCCACCATCCCGTTTCGTGCCGGAGCGCGGATTGTTCCCAATGACTTCGTCAAATGAGGGGTTCACCCTGCACGGTCAAATTTTACCGGTGCGGAAACCGCCCATGAGAAATACGACCAGGCAGATCAGCAGGATCAGGCCCAGCCCGCTGCCACCGATGACGGGTCCGCCCAGATAAAATCCGCCGCCACCGAACAAGAGAAGCAAAACCACCATGAGTAATAATATATTCATGGCTGGAAGATAGCCCGTACTGCCCTGATTGCCATGGGGTCTTCACCCCAGAGAGCCGGAGGAAGTTGCCCAGCCATTCCCCAGCTCCTTGCGGAATGCCACCCATGCGGCGGGCCAGGGCCGGATTTTAGGTTTTAGTGAATATCTTCCAGACGTTTGCCGGTGGTTTCCCTGCCTTTGAACCACAGGATGATGGCGGCCACCACCAAGGGCGCGGCCATCATCAGTGAAGGGACGGCCAGTCCGGGAAATATGGTCAATATGAAGGCGACGGAGGAGGGGCCAACGACCCCGCCGACTTTGCTGCTGCTGGCCACCACGCCACCGCCGGTGGCGCGCAGCTTGGTGGGATACAATTCGACGCTGTAAGGTGACAGCATGGAGATCATTCCGCCCAACCCAAACAGCAGCATGATGGTGAGCAGGCTGAACAGGGCCTGGCTGTCTCCCGCCTTGAACCTGGAAAAGCCCACGAGCACGGCCGCCGTGCCCAAGGCAAAAAGTATCATGGTTTTTTTGCTGCTCCACCGGCCGTAAAGCCAGGCGACCAGCAGGCAGCCGGGAATGGCAAACAAGGCGGATTTCGCCAGCAGCCGGTTGGCGATCTGGCCGTCCAGATGAAGATAATCCCGTAATATCGTCGGCAGCCACGTCAAAAATCCCCAGTTCACCAACCCCCAAGCCAGGCCGTAGATGCAGACGGTGACGGTGATCAGCAGGTAGGGTTTCCGGAACAATTGTTTGAATTCCGTGGCGTGGTTGACCAGGGTGGGCGGGGCATCTTTTGAAACCGGAACCAGTTCGATGTCAAATGCCGCCAGGGTGTGCCGCGCCTCGTCCACCCGGCCTTCGTGCAAAAGAAAACGCGGCGATTCGGGGATGAAACGTCTTAACAAGATCACGAGCAATCCAGTGGGGACATTAAGCAGCCAGAGGATGCGCCAGCTGAACATGGGTTCCAGTCCCGCTGCCGCTCCGCTGGCGGCAAGGTAGCCACCCACGGTGCCCAATCCGCCCAGGAGCACGGAAATCCAGCCGCGATGCCGCGAGGGGATCATTTCGGCCAGCAGGGCGAAGACGATGGGCAGCATTCCGCCGGCGGACAAGCCCATGAAAAAGCACATGCACAGGTTCCATTTGAAGGCGGGCATCGTCCCGCAAATGCCCGTGCTGACAAAAATCAATGAAGCCAGCAGGATGGAACCCCGGCGTCCAAGCCGGTCGGCCAGGATTCCCCAAAGGACGGAGCCGACGGTCGTGCCGATCATGGCAAACAGGGCCAGCAGCGAGGCTTCGGTAGTGCTGATGCCATATTCCCGGCGCAGTCCGGGCATCACGAAACCCAGAGTGGCCGGTTTCATCACGTCCACGATGAGGGCAACACCCAAGACGGCGATCAGTCGCCAGTGCGCCCAGCTCAGCCTGGCGTCATCCATCGAATGCAGCTCGAAGCCGGCACTCGCGTCTTTGTCTTTTTCATGCCCGGCTGGAAACAAGCCATAAACCGTCGCGGCAAGGCCGGTGATAATCAGTGCCATGCCGAAACCCATCAGTGATGTTATGCCCATGCACCCCGTTGAGCGGCAGATCCCAAACATTTGATAATGCGCATCCCGCGCCGCAATAAAATCCGGAAGATGGCAGCCAACGCCGGCGAGAATGGCCAACGTCCCCAGCCAAAATGCCAGCGAATGATAAAATTTAAAACGGCTGTTGTTTTCCATGAAAGGGGGTTGAGGTTAGAAAGATGCCAAGGTGAATGCAATCATTGCAGAACAGTTTCCATCCGCCGCACTTTGACACCGAATTCGTTGCCCCGCCATTCCCGGTCCCGTCCAGACGGGTGTCCAGCCCGTGCCTTATCTGAACAGGCTGGCGGCGATCCCATAAGACCGGGCGACCTGTTCCATGGTCGGTCTTTTCCCCGGCTTTTTTTCCAGGCACGCCATGAGGGTGACGGAGATGTTGCGCGGGACATTGACCCCCAGTTGGATGGGCGAAGGCGGAGTCAGCTCCCGGATCTGTTTCTCGATCTGGGCCGCCCGGCCGTCAAATGGATATTTTCCGGTGCAGGCATGATAGCCCATGACACCAAAGGCGAAGACATCGTTCTTGAAACCGTTCGTGAAGTCGCCGTCCCATTTTTCGGGTGACGAAAATTTGGCGGTGCCCGTGGGATTTTGTTTTTTATCAATGATGAAGGGCGGCAGATTGCCGGCGAAATAGGCGTGCGAAAAATCAATCAGGATGGCTTCCTCCGGCCGGGCGGCGGGCACCAGCACGTTCGTGTGTTTCAAGTCATTATGGACCATGGGCCGGTCGCAAAAGATTCCGGCGTGCAGGTCCGCCACGGTCTCCGCGACGCATTGCATGATTTTATGAGTCCGGCCGGGATGTTTGAGGGTCAACCCCGTTTGCACCAGTTCGTTCAGCGTGGTCGCCTCAATGTATTCCAAAAAAAGGCGATGCGATTCGGCTTCATAGGCCAGTTTCTTCCGGATGCGGGGATGTGTGACCTCATCCAGCATACAGGCTTCGTTGGCGATGAATATCTCGTCCCAGAACTGCTTCGGTTCCTTGAGCAGCGCCGGATGGGGGTTTCTGGCAAACTCCACCTTGTAAAGTTTTGAAACCCCGGCGTCCACCGGCAATGGTTTTTGTTGGGCGATAACCGGTATTTTCATCTTGTCATCAAACAATCGGTGACCTCCGGCCATGTCCGCCGGCGACAGCGTCCCGCGAGGATGCGCAGGCCAAATGGTAACAGCAAGCGGAAGTCTGGCGCTTTAGCCGGAACCATGCGGCAGAGGAAACCTCCTAACCACGAATGAACACGAATCGGAAACGATTTTTGCGATACAAACGCATTCGCCAATCAGCGAGGCTGCCCGAGTTTGTAGAAATTGCCTCATGCCCGTTCCATCCGTATTCATCTGTGCCCATTCCGTGGTTTCAACTGAATCGTTCCCGTTTAGCGCCGGGATTCGCGGCCCAGTGGTCCCGTCCGGGCCGCCGGACCGGTTTCATTCAATTGGCGTGATTTTGACTTCCACTTCCATCGTGCGCTGGAGGGTGCCGCGATAATTGCCGGAGATCGGAGGCACGTCGCCGTAATCGCGTCCGTGACCGATTTTGACGTAGGTGTTGTTGAGCTGGCGATTGTGTGTCGGGTCCACCGCGCGCCAACCAACGTTGGGAATGAACACTTCCACCCAGGCATGAGTGGCGCTGGCGGATTCGGTGGCAAGATAGCCGCTGATGTAGCGGGCCGGAATTTTCAGGCTGCGGCACAGGCCGATCATCAAATGCGCATAATCCTGGCAGACGCCCCGTTTTTGGGTGATGACATCGCGCATGTGCGTGTGAACGTGCGTCGAGTGCGGCTCGTATTTCAAAAAGCCGTGGATAAACTGCATCAACGCCAGCACGGCCTGCCAGACGTCATCGCAATCCACGGTTGCGTCCACGGCCAGCCGCCAGACATCCGGCTCGATTTCGACGAACCGGCTGTTCTGCAAAAAATCGAAGCAACGCTCGATGTGCTGGGCTTCCTCGATTTTGCTGAGCGGGCACAGGCGGGCATCCGGCGCGAAGGGCACGGGCCAGCGGGGAACCACCCGGGACTGGCTTTCGATGAGCAGATACGTGTGTGGCTCGGGAATTTCGAAATGGTGGACCCAGTTCGAGTAAAAATCCGTGTAATGATTCAGCCGCGCGGCCGGCAGGATGCGAAGCAAAAAGGATTCGACCGTCTGTTCGGGGATGGAAGGCGGTTCAAGGCGGACGTCGTTGAAACTGTCGCGCACGGGTGCGGAATAAACGTAGCGGGTGCGGTGCAGGATGTCGTATTTCATTGAGTGCTTTCGGCCAGGGATTTTACTTCCACCGCCACCTTGACGATGTGTTTGCCGCCGCCGGTGATGATGCCCGCCACCGGGCTTACGTCGCCGAAGTCGCGGCCGTAGGCCACGGTGATGTGTTCCTCCGCCGGTTGAACATTGTTCGTCGGATCAAAATCCATCCAGCCCGCGCCCGGACAAAAAATCGAAAACCACGCGTGCGATGCGTCCGCGCCCACGAGCCGTTCCCGGCCTTCGGGCGGGCGGGTCCGCAAATAACCGCTCACATAGCGCGCCGGCAGGCCCAGCGAGCGCAGGCAGGCGATGCCCAGGTGCGCAAAATCCTGGCAGACGCCGCGCCGTTTTTCCAGAACCTCCTCCAGCGGCGTGGCCACGGTCGTCGCCTTCGGATCATATTTGAAATCCTCGAAAATGCGACGGGTCAAATCCTTCGCGCCCGCCAGCAGCGGCGTACCCTGGGCGAAACTTTCGCGGGCGTAATCGGCCAGCTCAAACGAACCGCGCACCTGCGGCGAATCAAAGACAAACTGGTACGGCTCGACGACCTCCGGCGACACCGGGTCGCGGAACAACCGGGCCACTTCCTCCCATCCCGAGGACGGTGCGGGCGTTGGCGGCCGGTCCGCCCGCACGGTCACGCGGCTGTGGGTGATGATTTCGAGCCGGCTGTGAACCTCCTGGATGCTGAACAGGCAAAGCTGGTTGCCGAAATAGTCCGTGCGCGCCTTGCGCAGGGTGGGTTCGGGAAAAATTTTCAGGGAAAAACTTTCGCGCTCCTGCGCGGCCGTGCCGCGCGGTTCGAGCCGGGCCACGTGATGGGACACCGCCACCGGCGCGGCGTATTCGTAAAGCGTGCGATGGATGATGTTGTAGGTCATGGCACGTTCTCCCGGCCCGTACGTGAAATCATTGAATGGGCAAAGTAGCTGGCGGCGATGGCATCGGACAATTTCGGCAGGTCGCGCAGAATCTGCCGGATGATTTCACCAACCCGGGTCGAGTGCAGGTCATGCTTCACCGACGCCAGTTCGCGGGTGTCAGCGTTGCTCAGGCGCGCGAGGCTTTCCTGCAGGATGCTCTTGCCCGAGTCGGTGCGCTCGGCCTCACGTTCGCGCGGCAGCCGCTCGAAATGTTGCGTCAGCTGCACGATTTGAAACAGGACCGAGCGCGGGTTTTTATCATCGAGCAGCACCAGGTCGAACACGGCCGGCGGGCTCGGGAGCAGGTTGTAGCGCGACCGGTAGGTGATGGAACTGTCGGCGACCTCGAGAACGGCTTCCAGGACGCTGGGATTGTCCGCTTCGGGCAGCCGCAGCGTGGCGTCAAGCAGCGTGCCGAGATAAATGGCGCGTTCCAGGCGCAAACCCATGTCGAGAAACCGCCACGCCTGCGCGCGGGTCATATTTTCCCGCGCCAAGCCGTGAAACGCCGCGAGGCCGATCAGGATCTGGTTCAAAACTCCGGTGGCGTCGCCGGCGAGCATGACGAGGCTGGCCGCCGGCGCCGCGAGCCGTTCGTCCAGTTGGTTCAACACGCGCCACATGTCGTTGGACGTGCGGTCGCGCACGAACATCGCCAGTTGCTGCAAATGCCCGACCACCTGCCGCAAACTGCCCGGGCGGGCGGGATCAAAAATGGTCGCCAGCAATTCGGCCTCGAACGCCTCGGCGCTCTGGCTCAGTTCCGCCCGATCCCAGACGCCGGGCAATTGTCCCTGTGCTTCCAGCGTTCTCAACAGCGGCGCGAGCAGCGGCAATGCGCCGCCGATGCGTTCCGGGTTGAACCGCGCCAAGGCGCTTCGCAGCAGCCGCGCCGTGGCGTCCGCGCGTTCCGAGTAACGGCCCAGCCAGAAAAAGTTGTCCGCCAGCCGCGACGGCAGGTTGTTGCCGGTGCGGCGAAGCTCGACGGTCTGGATCGGACTGTGGAGCAGCGTGACCTCCTCGACCGGCGTTTCGGACGTGACCCAGGTGTCCTTGCTGCTGCCGCCGCGTTGCAGGGAGATAAAAGGCGTGCCGCTGTCCGGCGAGACGCGCACGAGTCCGCCGGGCATCACGCAGTAGCTGCCATCGCGGGTGGCCACGACATACACGCGCAGGCTGACGGGGCGCGAAACCAGGCCGTTCTCGCCCCAGGCCGGCGCGGTGGAAAGCTCCACGCGCTCCTGCGCGACGAACATATCAGGGTCAAATTCAATGCGGTGTTTCAGCGCGTCCCGTTCGGCGGCGTTCAAGGTTTTTTCCGCGTCGGCCATTTTCCAGTGCGTGCGGAACGCGGGTTTCACGACGAGCCGGTCGAGATGTTCGAGAACGTATTGCTGCGCGGATTTCTGGCCGCACCACCACGTCGCAACTGACGGCAATTTCAGCTCCTCGCCGAACAACAGCCGGCACAGTCCCGGCAGGAACGACATGAACGCCGGACTTTGCAACAGGCCGCTGCCCGGTGTGTTGGCCACCGTCACGTTGCCCGCCCGCATGACCTCCACCAGTCCCGGCACGCCGAGCATTGAGTCGTTCCGCAGTTCGAGCGGGTCGCAAAAATCATCGTCCACGCGGCGCAGGATCACGTCCACGCGATCCAGGCCGCTCAGGGTTTTCAGCCAGACGTGGTTGTCGCGCACGGTCAAATCCTGGCCCTCGACGAGCATGTAGCCGAGATAACGCGCGAGATAAGCCTGTTCGAAATAGGTTTCGTTGTGCGGACCGGGCGTGAGCATGACGACGCGGGCCTTGTCCGGCTGGCGCGGCGCGAGCTGGGCCAGCGTACTCTGCACTGTGCGGAAAAACCCGGCGAGGCGATGAACGTGATTGTCGCGGAACGGCTCGGGCAGGATGCGCGAGGTCACCAGGCGGTTGGCGAGCGCGTAACCGGCGCCGGTGGGAATTTGTGTGCGGTCGGAGATCACCCACCAGCGGCCGTCGGGCGAACGCGCCAGGTCGGCGGCATAGAAATGGAGGAAGACATTTTCCGGCGGCCGGATGTTGTGGCAGGGGCGCAGAAAATCCGGCTGGGCAAACACCAATGCCGGCGACAGGCAGCGTGATCGGATGAGTTCCTGCGGCCCATAGCAGTCGCCGAGAATTTTGTTCAATAGCGTGGCGCGCTGGACCAGCCCCGCTTCGAGGGCGCGCCATTCGGCCGGGGCGATGATGAACGGAATCGGGTCAATCTGCCACGGACGTTCCATGCCCAGCGGGTCGCCGTAAACATTGTAGGTGATGCCCTGTTCGTGGATCAGCCGCCGGCAGGTGTCCGAACGCCGCTGCAAATCCGGGGCGCTGAATTCATCGAGCGCGCCGATCAGTTTGGCATAGTGCGGGCGCGGCTCGCCGTTTTCCGCAAGCAACTCATCGAAGGCGGATGTGCTGCGCTTGTACCCGGCCAGCAAACGGGCGGGCAGGGGTGCCGCCGGAAGGGCGGGGCCCGGGGCACCGGTCGCTGATTGAGATTGTCGCATGGATGGTTGCGTATCGTCCACGTTAGACATTGCGCAGATCAAGCGTGAATGGGAAATCAGAATTTGTCGTTGGCGCGGGAATTATTTTCCTGCCGTGGCTGTGGCCGTGCCGGAAAAAGCGCGAAAGCCGGCGGCTCTCGGCCTCGTAGCTGTTCACCGGGAAGGTTTCATAACTGAGTCCGCCGGGATGGGCGACGTGGTAGGTGCAGCCGCCAAGCGAACGCTGGTTCCAGGTATCGTACAGGTCAAACCGCAGCGGCGCGTGCGAGCCGATGGTGGGTTGCAGGCAGACTGGCGGCTGCCAGGCGCGATAACGCACGCCGGCAACGCCCTCGCCGTTGGTGCCGGTCGGATGCAACGGCACGCGATGGCCGTTGCAGGTGATGGCGAAGCGGTCGCCCGCAAGCCCGCGCGCCTTGACCTGAAGACGCTCGACTGAGCTGTCCACATAACGCACCGTGCCGCCGCCACCCGGTTCCTCGCCGAGGACGTGCCACGGTTCGAGCGCGGTGCGGAGTTCGATCTGCAAATCACGTTGTTCCAAATCGCCGATGCGTGGGAATCGGAATTCAAAATGCGGCGCGAACCATTCGAATTCGAACGGGTAACCGGCTTCACGCAAGTCGCCGATGACATCCTTGAAATCGGTTTCGCAAAAGTGCGGGAGCATCCAGCGGTCATGAATGTCCGTACCCCAGCGGACGAGGCCGTTGGTGTAGGGCTCCTTCCAGAACTTCGAGACAAGACCGCGTAGGAGCAGATGTTGCGCGAGACTCATGCGCGCGTCCGGCGGCATTTCGAAGGCGCGCATCTCGACCAGGCCGAGCCGGCCGCTGCTGCTTTCGGGCGCGAACAGTTTATCAATGCTGAACTCGGCGCGATGGGTGTTGCCGCTCGCGTCAATCAGCAGATTGCGGAACAGCCGGTCCACCAGCCATGGCGGCGTGTTGCCGTGCCGGTGGATTTGCCGCTCCATTTCCTTGAACGCGACGTCGAGTTCATAAAGTGAATCATTCCGGGCCTCATCAATGCGCGGCGCCTGGCTGGTCGGGCCGATGAACAGGCCGCTGAACAGCCAGCTCAACGACGGATGATTCTGCCAGTAGGCGAGCAGCGAGCGCAACAAATCGGGCCGGCGCAGGACCGGGGAGTCGGGCGGCGTTTCGCCGCCGATGATAATGTGGTTGCCGCCGCCAGTGCCGGTGTGGCGTCCATCCACCATGAATTTTTCCGTGCCGAGCCGGGTCAGCCGCGCCTCCTCGTAAAGCACCGTCGTGCGCTCGACGAGTTCCGCCCACGTCTTGCTCGGGTGCATGTTGACCTCGATGACACCGGGATCGGGCGTGACGGCGAGCTTGTTGAGGCGCGGATCCTTCGGCGGGGTTTCGCCTTCAATCACCACCGGCAACCCGGTCTCGGCGGCGGTCGTTTCGATGCCGGCGATGAGGTCGAGATAGTCCTCGGTCTTTTCAACGGGCGGCATGAACACGTGCAGGCGTCCGTCGCGCGGCTCGACGCACAGCGCGGTGCGGATGATCCATGGCGCGCTTTCGCCCTGAACGGGACGCCGGTTGGGATCCTCATCGGGCTTGGGCAACTCCAGATATTTTTCCGGTTTGCCGAGTTTCTGGGCGCGCTGGCCCGGGCCATAACCGGCGGGCACCGCCGCGGCGCGCCCGCGCACCATTTGCTGGCGGTAGGGAAATTCCTTCGGCAGTTCCGGCAAATCCGGTTGTGACGGGTCCTGCTGCCGCAGCCACGGATAATTCTTTTCGGCGACCCACGGGACGGAATCCAATGGCAGGCGCAGACCCATCGCGGAATCGCCGGGAATCAGCCAGAGTGTGTCGTCATCGCGCAAAAACCAGGCGCCGGATATCCACCCTGGTTGATTTCCCAACCACCCGCGCTTGATCGGAAGCGTGTAGCCGACGACCGTGCCGAGACCCTGCTGAAAGATTCGCGCGATGCGCTCGCGCTCCTGCTTGTCCTTAAGATTGGATTTTTCCGGCGTGACGTTGGTCGGAAAGCGTCGTTCCTTCCAGGTGTAATAAAACGCGTCCTCGTAGGCGGGGATGAGATGCTTCGGGTTCACGCCAATCGTTTTGGCGAGCCGCATGGCCAGTTCTTTCGCCTCCTTCGGTCCGTGGCCGTAATTTTTGGATTCGTCGGCGATGAGCGAATCATCCTTCCAGACCGGCACGCCGTCCTTGCGCCAGTACGCGCCAAGCGCATAGCGCGGCAGCGGCTCGCCGGGATACCACTTGCCCTGGCCGTAATGCAGCAGCGCGCCGGGCGCAAATTTGTTGCGCAGCCGCTTGATGAGTTCGCCGGAAAGGACGCGTTTCTTGTGCGACATGGCGGTGAAATTCCATTCCGCGCCATCGGGATCGTCCACGGAAACAAACGTCGGCTCACCTCCCATCGTGAGCCGCACGTCGTGTTTTTTCAGGTCCACGTCAATTGTGTGGCCGAGCTTCTCGATGTTCGTCCATTGCTCCTCGGTGTAAGGCTTCGTGACGCGCGGCGATTCGTGGATGCGCGTGACGGTCATCTCGAAACCGAACTTGCACTCGCATTCATCCACGCCGCCGCTGATGGGCGCGGCGCTCGAAGGATCGGGCGTGCAGGCAAGCGGAATGTGACCTTCGCCAGCGAACAAACCGCTCGTGGGATCGAGGCCGATCCAACCGCCCCCCGGCAAATAAACTTCGCACCAGGCGTGCAAATCGGTGAAATCCTTTTCCGCGCCGCTCGGACCGTCGAGCGCTTTCACATCGGCCTTGAGCTGGATGAGGTAGCCGCTGACGAAGCGGGCTGCGAGGCCGCAGTGACGTAACAGTTGAACGAGCAGCCACGCCGAATCGCGGCACGAGCCGCTAGCCTTGACGAGGGTTTCCTCCGGTGTCTGCACCCCGGGTTCAAGGCGGATGGCGTATTTGATGTCCTTCCACAGGCGCTGGTTGACCGCGACAAGGAAATCATTAGTGCGCGGCTGGTCAGTTTCGGATTTCGGATTTCGGATTTCGGATTTTTTCCGGTGAAGAGAAGCGTCTCCCAGCAGGTCGCGCCGCAGGGTTCGCAAATAGGCCATGAATTTTGGCGTGAGCCAGCACTTGCGCTGGAAGGGCGCCAGCTCGTGGTCGAGTGCGGAGTCGTAGTTGAACGGAAATTTTTCCGCCTGCGGTTCGAGGAAAAAATCAAACGGATTCAACACCGCCATTTCCGCGACCAGGTCCACCTCCACGCACAATTCGCGGGTGGGCTGTTCAAAAACCAGGCGGGCGAGGTAATTCGACTGCGGGTCCTGCTGCCAGTTGATGAAATGTTTTTCCGGCGCGACCCGCAACGAATACGCCAGGATCCGGGTCCGGGAATGTGGTGCGGGGCGCAGGCGGATGGTCTGCGGTCCGAGCGTAACCAGCCGGTCGTATTGGTAATGCGTGCGATGGTGGAGGGCGACGTGGATGGACATGATCAGTGTTGCGGGATGCGTGGTGCGTGACGCGCCTGCTGCTGCTGTTCCTCCTGCTGGACCATGTGCTCGCTGTCGGGACTTTGAAACGGCTGGAAAATATAGGCGCGGAACAATGCGTC
>Ga0265338_10004231_pt1 | contig 19536 bp, 16 predicted proteins | sample 42126metaG_FD_193579 | JGI IMG/M metagenome (GOLD analysis project Ga0265338, IMG submission 193579) | Rhizosphere microbial communities from Carex aquatilis grown in University of Washington, Seatle, WA, United States - 4-21-26 metaG | ecosystem: Host-associated > Plants > Roots > Rhizosphere...
GCCAGTGGGCAAAAAGCAGGTCGTTCCAGCGCTGGGTCATTGCCCAGCGTCCGGTAGGCAAAGGCCGGGGCTTATGCGACGTGCGAATAAGAAATTCCCGCATTGGCCCACTCCAAGGTGACCGGGCGCCGAGTCCCGCCAACACGCGCCGGAACTCGTCGAGTTCCATTCACAATGGCTACTCGCTACCTGGCTTCGCCCACTCTACCACTTTTTCGGTCCGCGTTGGTGAATGGGATTATTGTTTAGACGAGTTCTACCCACGGTTGGATGCGGCAGTTATGCGGAAAAACCGCCTCCTCCGATGCCGTATCCTGTTCGCGAGACCTCAAACATGTCCAGCGACTCCTTTCCTCCTCCCGGCGCCCGGAACCAGACCGATGTTTACGCAGTTCACGGAGCCGACCCTGAAATTCTGGCCTACGCCATGGCCAAGTATTCGCGCTCGGCGCTCTCCATGCGCGAGTCGCTTACCGAAATCAGCTCGCAGCGAGCCGAACAGTTTCTGAATACTTTTTATTTTCAATACGGCCACCGCTCCATCGCCGACCTCGCGCACATCGCCTTCGCTGTTGAGAGGCTCAGCCTGCTTGCCGCCATTGTTCTTGTTGACGAGCAGCGCTGGGACGGCCAGGAGCGCTCCACGCGCTACCAGAACTTCATGAAGTCGGGCTGGTATCTGCCGGAATTCGGCGCCGATGCGGCCTCAGAAAAGCTCTATGCCGAAACCGTCAACAACCTCTTCAGCACCTACCAGAAAACCACGGCCGCGGTTCAGGAAGTGCTGCGCCGCAAAGTGGAGCGGCCCGAGGCTCTGAAGCAGGAAAACTACGACCGCACGTTGAAGGCCCGCGCATTCGACGTGGCGCGCTACCTGCTTCCACTCTGCACCAATACCTCGCTCGGCCAGATCGTGAGCGCCCGCGCCCTCGAGACCCAGGTCTCGCGCCTCGTCTCCAGTCCCATTGCCGAAGTGCGCGAGCTGGGCAACAAGCTGCGCGAAGCCGCCACCGGCCCCGCATGGAATATAAATACGGCAGCCGCAGCAGCATTCGTTGAAAAACTCAAAGCTGCAGAAGCCGTCGCAACTTCTAAGGTGCACCAAGTGTCAGGGCACGACTTCAGTCGTGCCGTAAACGCACAATTAGAAGGGGGGGCTTTAGCCCCTGAGGGAAGTCTCGCCGCCGAAGCCGAACAACTCTTTACGCGCGAAATCCGCACCGCACCCACGCTGGTTAAATACGCCCAACCCAACGCCTACCTGATGGAGACGCGCACCGAGCTCGAACAGGCGGCCACTGAAATCCTCGAAAAACTCCCCGTCGCGCCGGCACTGCTAGTCGATCTCGTCGAACGCACCGAATCGCTCGAGGTTGAGCTGGCCGCCACGCTGCTTTACTCGGCCAGCCACCACTCCTATCGCCAGATTCGCGATTTGGTCTCAGGGCTCCCAGCTTCTCGCGTCTCAGAAATTATCGATCTCGGCCTGAAGCACCGCGGCCGCCACGACGAAGCCCTTCGCGCTTTCCACGCCGGCGCGGCGTTGCGCTTCGACATCCTCATGGACATAGGCGGCTTCCGCGACATGCACCGCCACCGCCGCTGCACGCAGATCATGCAGGGGTTCACTTCGATTCACGGTTACGACACGCCCGGCGGAGCCGACCTCGGCGAAGGCGTCAACATTCTTGCTGAAGCAGGAGTCTTGAACGAATACCAATCGGCGATCGAATCGGCATACAAAGCAAGCGCGCAGATCGCAGTCGGCAATTCAACTGAAGCAGCATCCTCGGCACTCTACCTTCTACCGCTCGCCACGCGCATCCGTTGCCTCTTCAAAATGGACTGGGCCGAAGCACAATATATCTCCGAGCTGCGCTCTGGCCCAGCCGGCCACTTCAGCTATCGCCGCGTAGCCTGGGAGATGTACAAAGCCGTAGAGCAACAGCATCCTTCGCTCGCCAAACATATCCGCGTAACCGACTTCACCCAGCCCATCGACATGCTGCAGCGGTAAAGCATTTCCCGAAGCGAAGTCGCGCGGCATCTGCGGGGAAATTGGAGTGACGAGATGTTTTCGGCTTCGAGCCACTCGCCGCTCAAGCTTTCATTGCGGCTTGAACATACGCGGGCTTTAATGGCAAGCTGCGAATGATCTTTCCAGTGGCGTCGTGAACCGCCGCTGCAATGGCGGGCGCAGCGAGTGCATTGGCCGCCTCAGATCCTCCGCCATAGGCGCCAACCTTCTCATTATTGATCAGCACAACTTTCAATTCCGGCACACTTCCCATAGTCAGAATCGGATAGGAGTTCCAGTCGTCCTGAGTGACGCCCCCTTCATCGAAGAGGACTTCTTCAAGCAGGGCAATGCTCACTCCCATCACCATGCCGCCCTCCACCTGGCGCTTGAGCTGTGTTGGATTGATGACGATTCCAGGATCGACGGCCATCGTGGCCTTTTCAACCACGACCGCTCCCGTTGAGGGAGTAACCGCAACCTGGCATGCGCAGGCCCAATAAGTTCCGCTGCGGAACATGAGTGAAACGCCGCGTCCGCGCACTGCGGCGGATCCGGTAGACGCGGCGCCAGGTGCGGGAGACGGACGCGTGTCCCATCCCGAAGCGTCGCGTACCGCTTTCAGCACGCCGATCACGCGTTCCTCGGTTGCATTTTGAATGCGGAAGTCGATTGCGTCTACACTAGCCAGCGCGGCGGCCTCGTTGATGGCCAGCTCGCGCGGATAGTTTTGCTGAAATTGGCCTGGGGTGCGCATGGAGTGGTCGCGCAGGCCAACGGCGAGGGGCGAGGCTTTTTGACCGACCTGGAAAGTGCCATGTCCGAGTTCGGTAACATTGGGAGCCTGCTTGTAGATCCATGGGTCCTCAAGCCCGTTTTCAGTGGAGGCGATGAAACCTCCCTTGGGATCGGGAGCCGCCATCGTAGGCAGCCCCGCCAGCACCGCGCCTATGGGGCGGTCGTCTTGCATGGCGGGCATATAGTGGTCGGCCTCATAGGCGGCTATTTTGCCTTTATCGTCGAGGGCGATCTGGATGTCAGAAAATGCAGCAGGCGATTGGGTCGACCATTGCAGGTCGTCGGCGCGCATCCACTGCACGCGAACGGGCTTGCCTACGGCCTGGGCGAGGATCACCGCTTCGTCTTCAGCGCCGGCGTTGCCACCGTTCGACCGGCCGTAGTGGCCTGGACCGGGCAGGGCATGCACAATCACGTGGTCGGGAGTGGTTGAGAGCATCAGCGCGATCTCGCCGCGCAGGCACTGCGGATTCTGGTTGTGGGTGTAAATGTGCACGTTTCCTTCGGGCTTTATCTCGGCAACCGCCATGGTGGGCCCGATGGGTGCGTGCTTCATGTAAGGCATTTTGTATGTAGCGGTGAGCTTCTTGGGGGCTGCGGTTATCACACTGGCGGCGTCTCCCTTGCTGGTCTCGCCCTTCTGCACTTTAGTTGAGGCCCAGTCGGAGTCATTCCGCAGGGAGTCGTGGAGCTTGTCGTGTCCGGGCAGCCCTTTCCACTCGGTCCACTTTGTGTCTTTCGCAACCTGCTGTGCGGCTTGAATTGCTTCCCACTCGGTGGGGGCTACCACGCCAACCAGGTTGCCTTTCACAACAAGCTGGGAGTTCGGGTAGGCCTTCTTATCGAGCGCGCCGGCAGACACCAGCGTGGAGCCGAGCGTCTTTGGATGCACCATGCGCGCATGCATCATGCCGGGAAGCCGCACCGCAGTGGCCCACTTTTCAGTTCCCGCCACTTTCAGGGCGATTGCGGAATTCGGATACGATTTGCCGATAGCCTTGTATTGGCTCACCGGCCTCATGGGCGGATTCCCGGTGATCATCAGGCCCCAGGCAGTCAGGTCACCCATTACGGGAATGGTGAGCTTGAGCTGCTGGTCTTTCACCAGATCGCCGTAAGAGATCGATTTGCCACCGCCGCGAAATACGCCGTCGCTGCCCTCGAGCTTGTCTTTGGCAACGCCGAGGCGGGTGCCGGCTGTGTCGAGCAGTGCCTGGTAGGTATATGCGGCGGCCTTGCGGATATTGGGCATACCACCACCGAGAAAATCGTATGCGCCGCTGCCGTCGGGCGTGCGATCGGTGTCGCCGCCAACCACGGTCGTGATCCATTCAAAGGGCACGCCCAGTTCGTCTGCCACGATCTGCCGGTACGCTGTAAATACCGTCCCCTGCCCAAAGTCGTTTTTCCCGGTGCGAATAATCACCGTATTGTCAGAACGAATCTCGATCCATGAATCGAGTTGCGTGGGATCGAGCGAGTTCTGGTAAGTGCGCATCTTGCCGCCCGGCGCCTGCGCTTTGAGAGCTTTCATTCCGGCCAGCGAAACTCCAACAACAAGCGCGCCGCCGGCTTTTACGAATTGACGCCGCGACAGAGTCGCTCCGCAGATGTCGATGAATTGATCATTGGTCGTCGTCATTGGACTACCCCTTGGCCATGATGGTGGCCGCGTTTTGAACGGCCTCGATGATTGCGGTGTACGTGCCGCAGCGGCACAGCATCGGCGATATTCCGTTGGTGTAGGCGTCTTTGATTTCGGCGACGGTGGGGTGTGGATTGCTTTCGAGCAGTTCCGTGGCCTTAATCATCATTCCGTTCTGGCAGAAACCGCATTGCGGAGTCTGTTGCTCGATCCACGCCTGCTGCACCGGATGCAGCATTTGCCCGGCCTGGTCTTCGGCAATGCCTTTATGCTTTGCCCAGCGCGCGGGCAGTCCCTCGATGGTAATAATCTGCTGGGTTGAAACGTCGGAGAGGGCGGTGATGCATGAACGAATCTCCTTGCCGTCGGCAAGCACGGCGCAGGCTCCGCACTGGGCCATGCCGCAGCCGAACTGCGGGCCATTCAGGCCAAGTTCGTCGCGCAAAACGTAGAGCAACGGGGTGTCGACAGGCGATTGGATATCTTGGCGAACACCGTTTACAGTCAGGCTCATCATACGGGTCTGCTCCGAGAAGGTGGGGATAGGTGCCCTGAGCGCGCAGTGAAAGAGTGGCGGCGGATTTACCCGCTGCCGGGGAATACTGGCGATGATAGCAAGGCTTTAGTCGCGCCGTCCACGCGGCGAGTTTTTTTGCCGTTGGCAGAGGTACGCATCCCGAAATCGCCAATTTCCGCTTCCGTGCCAGTCCGAACGTTTCACATCCACTCGTTGCAATTCAATCCGATTCGATGCGCGCGGAATCATTCTTCCGATCCTTTCGCGGGGCTCGCCCGCGAAAGGATTGGGCGCCACTACTGCCCCACGTGCGCCTTGATCAACTCATCCAGATAATCGGGCTTTGACTCGTCGCGCTTCAGGTGCGGATAGCGCTGGCCGCCGTGATAGTCGACGTTGGCCTGGAAGTAGAACTCGTCATTAATCACCAGCAGCGAGATCGGCACTTTCGAGTCCTTGGCCGCCTTGATCGCATCTTCCAGAATGTCGTGGTTGTAAATGCGTCCGTTCACGCCCACCACTTTCATTCCCGGCGCAATGCCGGCCTTGAAGGCCGGTCCGCCATAGATGGTGTCAGCAACCTGGCCTTCTTCGCTCAGTTGCAATCCAATCGAATAGGCATCGCTCGGCCCTCCGCGGCGGCCGGGCATGTGCGCGGGTTGATCGGTGAAATCGACCTTCCAACCGCCATTCTCGAGCCCGGCCTCTGGGATATCGGGCGTAGTGGAATCAAGATGCCGGCGCAGGAACGGACCCCAGTCGTACGGCGCAATCTGGTTGAGCGCCGCCACAACATCGTCGAAGGTGTACCCCTTCACTTCCTGTCCATTATTCGCTCCGCCGTGGAACAGATGGCAGAAATCGTCAATCGACTTTTGTCCGTTGGTTACCTGGTGGATAACGGTAGCCACCTCCAGCCACAGCAGGTCGCCCTCAGGGTAGTAATCAGACCCGCGGCGCCAGTTGGTCCAGCCGCCGCGCCCCCCGCCCGGCCCTTCGCCAATAATTGCCGATGCCGTATCTTGCAACGGTCGCCAGGTGCGCCCCGGCCGTCCCGGGCCGAGCGATGCGGCGTCAGAGGCCAGCATCTCGTGGTACTGCTCGGGCGTCATCAAACCGCTGCGCGCGCCAAGCATTGGACCAAGGTATTCGGTCAGCCCCTCATATACCCACAGCAAATCGTCCTGCATCGGCTTCTCAAAATCGGGCGTCGCCAAATCGCCGGGGCGGCGGAACTTGCCGTTCCACGAGTGCACATACTCGTGCGGCAGCAGCGTACCCACCATCATGCCCGCGCCGGGCCCCAGCAGCGCGCGCTCAGGCAGGCGGCTGTCGTTCGATTCGTGGTGCTCCAGTCCGAAGTGGGCCACGTGGTCACTCAGCGTCAGCAGAAAGTGATAATCGCGATAGTGCCGCGTGCCAAACAGCTTGCCCGCCTCAGCCACCAGGTTCACCGTGCCCTTTTGCAACTCAGGGCTGATATCGAGCGCCACCTCGCTGTCAGCCACCAGGTCAAGCTCATGATGAACAGGCTCGCCCGGCGGCGTAATGTCGATGGCGCGATAGTATTCGCCGGTAATCACCGGTGAATCAACCAGCAGCTCAAGCGAAACGGGCTTGAACTTGATTTTGTTTCCCTTTTCGCCGGCCACCGGCAGCGCGGTGCCGTACTTCCACCCGTCAGGCACCATCAGCGTGGGATCGAAAGTGATTTGCGACGAAGGCGCGCCAGCCGGATAGAACAGCACCTCATTCCACTCCAGCACAAACAGCTTGGCGGTCGCCGAGTAACCTTCAGCCTCAATAAAGTCGAACGACGCGTCAAGCTGGCTCGCGCCCGCCGGCACATCCACGTGGAAGGTATAAACATCGAGCGTGTCACGCGTCCAAGGAATAACTTTGCCCCCCGCCTCAAACTTGAGCCCGGTCACGCTATCAACCGGCCCGTCAGGGCCATGCTCGCCGGGAATCCACTTGGGGTAGTAGAGAGTGACCGGGCCGGGCGAAACCGGTATCGACTCGTGAATCCGCAGCAGCTTTTGAGGATTGTCGGTGCCGTCAACGGTAAGCGAGATTGCGCCTGATTGCGCAAGAGCGAACGGTGCTGCGAACAAGGCCGTCAAAACGGTCAGTGCAAGGGCTCGAAGGCTGGGACGGGACATTCGGGATGCTCCTTTGAGGAAAGGACTTTAATAATTAGGAATAATACCGGCTAAGACCGCGATCGGGAGAACTGAGTGCTGGGCAATCGCATGAACAATGGTCGATGATTTCAGTGGTCCGCATCGCTTCGCGCCGTAGGCGCAGGGTATGTTAGCCCAGCGTTTCAACGCTGGGAAGGCAGCCCCAAAAACATCTCATAGCCCCGTAGGGGCGGCCGAAGATTGCAGTTGCGCATAGAATTTCACCTTCATGCGATTACCCTGTGAAAGCGTCAGGTTCCGCAACTGCCGTCTGTGCGAAAATTGAAGTTTGCACACACAAACAAAGTTTCGGTTGCTAGTGGTGCGGGTTGGCGCCATGGGCGACATTCTGCATGCCCTGCCGGCGGTGACCGCGCTAAGGCTCGCGCACCCCAACTGGGAGATCGGCTGGGTAGTGGAACCGCGCTGGCGGGGGCTGCTTGCCGCACCCGAAGCCGAATCTCGCGGCGCCGGGATGCCCGTTGCCGACCGGCTGCATCTGGCGCCCACCCGCGAATGGTCCAGCCAGCCGCTCCACCCTAAAACTGCCGCTTCAATAGGGTCGCTGCGCAAAGATCTGGTCGTAGCCGGCTACGATGCCGTGCTCGACCTGCAGGGGTCCATTCGCTCGGCCACCATTGCGCGCATGTGCAAAATCCGCCGGGTGATCGGCGAAGCCGAGCCGCGTGAGAGACCGGCACGGTGGCTTTTTACGGAACGCATTGCAACCCACGGCGCTCATATCATCGAACAGGACATTGAGCTTGCCTCGGCCGTGGCGGGAGACGCGCTGGCCTTCACCCAGGCGCAGTTGCCCGTCGACCCGGCTGCCGAAGCATGGTGCGACAACTTTCTGGCCTCAAGCGGAACGCGGCCTGTGGCGCTCATCAATCCCGGTGCCGGGTGGGGAGCAAAGCGCTGGCCCGTGGAACGCTATGCAAAGGTTGCGCGCGGCCTGATGGAGCGCGGATTCCGCATCCTGGTAAATGCCGGCCCCACCGAAGAACCGATGGCCGACGTGATTGTGAAAGAGACCTCGGGCGCGGCCATCCCGCTGGCCACGTCGCTTGACCAGCTCATCGCCATTAGCCGGCGCATAGCCTTGTGCATAGCTGGCGATACAGGCCCGCTGCACCTGGCCTGCGCACTTGGCCGCCCGGTGGTGGGCATCTACGGTCCCACCGATCCCAGCCGCAACGGACCCTACGGAACGCAGTACAGGGTACTGCGCAATCCTGAAAGCAAGCGCGACCATACCCGGCGCGAGGAGCCCGAGGCCGGACTGTTGAGCATCACGCCTGAAGATGTGTTGCAGGCCGCAGCCGAGCTGGTGGCCGCTGAGCCGTTGAAACCAGAGGAAGAAGACGTCCCGGAGGCGGACGCATGACGGAGCGCTCAGCCGCCACAATAGGTCAAGCCGCTCCGCGATGGGAGAGATGGAAGCGAGTGAGCCGCCGCATCCGCGTGCCCCTGGGCTTTAATACCGCGGCAATCTACCTTTTTGATCTATGGCGCCATGCGCCGCAGCCAGCGCCCGTAGCCTGGAGCCTCGCGCTGGTTCTGCCTGGCCTTTGGCTGCGCGCCTACGCATCGGGCTACGTAAAGAAGAATCGCGAGCTCACCGTCACCGGGCCCTATGCACATACCCGCAATCCGCTCTACTTGGGCTCAATGCTGATTGCCGCTGGCTTCGCCGTCGCGCTCATGAGCTGGCCCATGGCGCTGGTGCTGGCCTGTGGGTTCGCGCTCATCTACATACCGGTAATCGCTTCTGAAGAACAGTTCCTGCGCGGCACTTTTGCCGGCTTCAACGACTATTGCCGCCAGGTTCCGCGACTGTTACCGCGGCTCACCGCGGCACGGCTGCCGCGTCCACAAGAAAACACTTCGGGCCAAGCTCTGCCCGATCATGGACCCGTTGCTGGACCGAATGCAGGCTTCTCGCTCGAGCTTTACCTTAAGCACCGCGAGTACAATGCTGCCATAGGGGCCGCACTACTTTACATCAGCCTGCTGTTTCTGCGTCCGGTGTTGGCTGCCATCTTCCACTAGAGCCCAAATGCGTCTAACGGGTTAGGTCCCGTAAGCGTTTATAAGGGCCTAACAGTCAATCAATTAGCTGCAAGGAGCCAAGCCTGACGTTGAAGATTTGTGCCGTTGCCCGAACTCTCGGTTGTACCGTCGCGCTCGCGGCTATGGCTTATGGCCAGCAACAGCCTATTACCCTCGCTCCGCCCCGCGCAGGATTTGCATTCCCGCAAAAGCAAACCCTCACTTACTCCGTCGACTGGCGTGTCTTTCCGGCTGGTACCGCGGTCATTCACTTTGAGAGCGATGGCGACCGCGAGAAGCTGTCGGCTACTGCTGATACTATCGGCGCCATCAACATGCTTTTCCACGTTACCGACCGGTTCCAGTCAACCTTTGACCGCGCCAGGGGCTGCACCTTCGAGTTCGATAAGCAAAGCACCGAGGGGCGGCGCCAGGTTAACCAGACGCTGCACGTAGACTACGACCAGAAGAAATCGTACCTCGACGAGAAGAACCTGGTAACCAAGCAAAACAAGCACGTTGAGTCGCAGGTGGACGGCTGCCTGACCGATCTGCTTACCGGCGTCTTTTACGCGTCGTCGCAGCCCATGGCGCTTGGGAACAACTTCGTGATCCCGGTTGCGGACCCACAACGCACCGTAACAGTGAATATGAAGGTTGAGGGGCGCGAAGAGATAAAAACCAGCTTGGGAACCTTCAAAACTCTGCGCGTGCAGCCCACCGCCGACGCCGGCGTAGTGAAGAACCGCGGCAACATCTGGATCTGGTACACAGACGACGAGCGTCATTTGCCCGTGCAGATGCGCGCACGCCTCTTCTGGGGAACCATCACCTTCCGACTGACCGGAAACGAAGATAAGTAAGTGCGGCGGAGTTACTGGTAGCGGCAATACTGATGTTCAGATCTAACTCAAGCACGAAACCCCAGGGTCGGGCTTTGTAACAGGGCACGACTTCAGTCGTGCCGCAAAACGCCAATAAACATGTGGGCTTTAGCCCCTGCGTCACTAGATCCCAACTTAGCCGGGTGCCCCAGGTCCCGATTCTGGGACATGGGATACTACGAATTTCAAATCGCGGGTGGAACTTCTCTCAACTACAGTCCTGAAATAACTACCCCTAAAATACGAAAACGCCGGGGACCGCGGTCCCCGGCGCCTCATATCTTGGTGACCTAACAGGTCGATCGAATACCATCCTCCGGCTCGGTTTGCGATGGACTCGTCCAGCTTGCGCCGGCTGCGTTCATCACCTGCCTGTACTGGCGACCTGCGTCAGGCTTGCGCCCTTCGCCGCCTCTCCAGCCGCGCCGTCTGCATTACCTGCGGCTTACGCCGCCCTTCATGCATCCGACTCGCCGCCGATATAACTCTCAGGCTTGCGCCTTCCTGTTATATCCTCCAGTCTTCCTGCCCGGCACTACCTACAGCTTTCGCTCCAAGTTACCCCGGTCAGTTTAGCCAGCGCTTCAACTTCGGGCTTGCGCCTTCTGCTGCGCTCTCTGGCCGTGCTTCCAATCAGCTTCAGGCTTGCGCCTTCGGCTCATCTTCGGCCCGGACTGGCGACCAGTTCCAACTCTCATCGCGTGCCGCACACCTAGCTCGCCCGCAATGTAACTCGTGGCTTGCGCCGCAGGTTACACGCTTGTGGCAGCGCCGACTGATTGAGCATCTGACTTACGCCCTATGTTCGAATCCTTCGGCTAAGCTGGCGACCAGTTCCCGGTTCTCGGTGACTGCCGCATCTCCGGCTTGCGCCGGTTGCCTGCTGCCCTCTACTTCCGTTCCCTGAGTCCTTCAGTCGAGTCTTGGTTGGTCTTCCGGCTTGCGCCGGACTCCAGCTCCCTGGCTCAGCTGTCGTGCGACCCGGAATCTCGTCGCATGCTGGCTCATTGGGCTTGCGGTTTGAATCGCGCAGCTTGCGCCACCCGATCCCTCTCACAGGCTTGTGGTGAACTTTCGACTTCAGCCGGACCTTGCATCGTCAGCTGAGCTGCCGATGAGTATCCGCCATCCACCGTCCATTGCACCTCCGGATCACCAGTGGCTGACTTTCTGGCTCTCGCCTTCTGTCGCATCCCCTGGCTCTGCCAGCTTCTATGGCGCTCCAACTTTCGTTGGCTCGCCCTCTTCTGGCTTGGCTTTTCGATCAGTGTCGCCGGCCTTCGCCTGCGTCTTAATCTCCTTAGCCTGACTGGCTGCTTGCCTCCGGCTTTCACCTTCAGCCTGCTGCCATTCATCCGGCAACCAACTTACGACTCCCTACTGAGTCATCAGTTGAATGAGACCTTACGTCCGTTCAATCTGTGGATGCAAGTGCAAAAATCTCGTTAATCTGTGGATATCACCAAGAGTGGTGCAAAGTGCCTTGGTTAGGCTAAAAATAGATGGTTTTTAGTGCTCAATTGAACAGTAATTGGCCCTAACTAGCCGAGTAAGTGCCTGTAACTGCGCACTGAAGTTAGTGCGATCGGGATTGGAGTTTTCAACAAATGTGGGAAACTCATCAGGATTCAGCATTCCAAAATCAGCTCTCTGCTTCCAGCCTTCAACCCTCAAACGAGGCATATAATTGGGGCGCTTCCCAATCAAGGTTTCGAAATGCCAGCAGTTGATAGGTCGAGAATGCAGGGAGAAAGTGCGATGTCAACAAAGTGGGCTTTAGTATTGGGTGCGAGTCTGGTTGCAGGGCTGGTTACGTGCAGCGGGTTGAGCAACGCGGAAGCCCAGGCCCCGGCGGCTGCTCCTGTGGCAGCGACGGCCGGGCCGATCCAGTTTGATGTGATGGTGACCGACAAGGCCGGCATTCCGATTACCGGGCTGAAGCAGGATGATTTCAAACTGACCGACAACAAGCAGCCGATTGCGATCAGTTCGTTTCAAGAGCACACAGCCGGCAGTGGGACGCCCGCCGCGGTACTGATCGTGCTCGACAATCTGAATGCGAATTTCACCTCTGTGACCACCGAGCGGTTACAGCTTGAAGATTACTTCAGGAAGAATGGCGAGAAGCTGGCCAATCCCATGGGGGTTTTCTCCCTGACTAATTCCGGCCTCGACGAGCTGACGCCCATTTCGAAGGACGGCTTTGCTTTGGCCGACGCTCTGCACAAGAAGATTGCCGATTCGCCAATGGCCCGCACCTCGTCGGATGTTTATGCGGACGAAGAACGGTTGAATACTTCACTCCAGGCATTGTCGGCGCTGGGCAGATATCTCAACACCGACGGACGCAAGGTGGTGGTGTGGCTGGGGCCGGGTTGGCCGGTGATCGACACCTCCGAGGCCGACGTGGGACCGGTGCAACAACAGTTTTTCTTCAGTACGGTTGCCGACCTTTCGCGTATGTTGCTAAACGAGCGGATCACAATTCACTCGGTGGGCATGGTGGGGTCAGCAAATGATAACTCTCGCAATGTGGGGAGGGCGGGGTTTACAAATCAAACGAATGCGTACGCTGCGGGCGGCAAGGAGTTAGCGTGGGAGTCGTTCACCAAGCCGCTTACCCAGCAGAACAAGGCGGAGCCGGGCTACATAGCGCTGCAGGTGTTCGCGCTGCACAGCGGCGGCACCGTAGTGTCAGGCAGCAACGACGTTGCGAAAGAAATTAACCGGTGCGCGCAGGACGCAGCCGCTTGGTACACGGTCACCTTCGAAGCGCAAAAGGCCACTGCGCCGAACACCTGGCACGACGTGGACGTGAAGACAAGTCAGCCGAAGGTAAAAGTGCGCACGGAAAATGGGTACTACGCGCAGCCGTAATTCAACTTGAGGAACAATTCCAAATAGTTTCCTGCCATCACGCAGGAACGGCCGGCACCACGCTCTTAGCCAGCATCTGCCTGATACCTCTAAGCGCCTGCCGCGTGCGCTCCTCGTTCTCGATCAGAGCGAAGCGCACGTGGTTGTCGCCGTAGTCGCCGAAGCCGATGCCGGGGCTTACGGCTACCTTTGCTTCTGTCAGCAGCAGCTTTGAAAACTCCAAAGAGCCAAGCCCCTTGAACGCTTCAGGAATCTGCGCCCAGACGAACATGGTTGCCTTGGGCGAGGCTACCTGCCACCCGGCCTTGTTGAGCCCTTCAACCAGCACGTCGCGGCGGCGGCGGTAGATGTCGCAGATTTCGGCAACGCACTCCTGCGGGCCCTCTAACGCGGCTATGGACGCAACCTGGATGGGCGTGAAGGTGCCGTAATCAAAGTAGCTTTTGAGCCGCGCCAGCGCCGATACCAGCACCGGGTTGCCCACCATGAATCCCACGCGCCAGCCAGGCATGTTGTAGCTCTTGCTCAGCGTGAAAAACTCCACTGCAACATCTTTGGCTCCCGGCACTTCAAGCACGCTTGGCGGCTTGTAGCCATCGAAGGCAATGTCGGCGTAGGCCAGATCGTGGATGAGGTGGAAGCCGTATTGGCGGGCCAGCTCGACCAAGCGCGCGAGGAAGGGCAGATCGACAGTCTCAGTCGTCGGGTTCGACGGAAAGTTGACGATCAGCGCCTTGGGCCGCGGAGTCATGCGCGGGATCAGGTCTTCAAGCTGGGCCAGAAAATGTTCCTGATTGTGGATAGGGACAGAGACCACGTGAGCGCCGGCGATAACCGGCCCGTAAATGTGGATAGGGTAGCTGGGATTGGGCACCAGCACGGTATCGCGCGAGTCGAGAATAGCGAGGCACAGGTGCGCAATGCCCTCTTTAGAGCCGATGGTGACGATAGCCTCGCTGTCAGGATCGAGGTCGACGTTGTAGCGGGTCTTATACCAGGCGCACACAGCCTTGCGCAGGCGCGGCAGCCCGCGGGAGACCGAGTAGCGATGGGTGGTGGGCTTGGCAACCGCCTCGATGAGCTTGTCGACAATGTGCTTGGGCGTGGGGCCGTCAGGGTTGCCCATTCCGAAATCGATAATGTCTTCGCCGCGGCGGCGCGCAGCGCTCTTCATCTCGCCGGTAATGTTGAACACATATGCCGGCAGACGCTGAATGCGAGAAAACTCTTCCATGATGACTCCAGTGTAAGACAGTGGACAGTTATCAGCTGTCAGTTGTCAGTGAATGAGTGACAGAGTGAACGAGTGAAGGAGCGAAACAGTTGAGCAGTTAAACAGCCGGACAGCTGTCGGTCTGGCGCAGCTGTACGCGATCTGACAACTGAAAACTGATCACTGACAACTGTTTTTCGGATGAGGTGGAGCGGAGTTTAGGCGGCCGGAGCCGCAGCGGCGCGGGCGCGCTGGATGTCGGGAGTGCGGTTTTGGAATGGCTGCTGCACTGGTTTCATAATATACCGTTTAGCTTTCACGAGGCTGATCGGAACTAGCTTGGGGCTCCAGGTTGCTAGATGCTTCCAGATTGAAACGCTCCCAAATGTCGGGCCAATCCTTCTTGAGTTTCCGCTGGCCCTCGGGGCTAACAAAATGGAGCCCCCAGATCGCCGCGGTCCCACCCCGTTCGAAAAACCGCCGATCGCTTCGCAGCTCATGCAGTTCAATGAAATTCGACAGTTCGATGCACATCCAGAGATCTTGCGATTCGTAGAACTCGAATTGCCTGTGGAACCCGGCCTCATAATTTCGCGCGCGAATAACATCAGGCAGCTCGGGGAGGTCCTTTTGCGTAGCTCCGTAAGAATCCCTCGCAAGAAGCCAGAGGAGCACAACCAAGGGATAGGCTCCCCGGCTACGATTGACGTAAGCTGCGATTTCGGGGCGATGCAGCATTGCATGCGCCATGTAATGTGCGGCGAGCCCGGACAATTTCGCCTCAGCCTGGGGTCCTCGGGGAACCTCCCTAAACTGAGACGGGGCGGTCACGTCGAGCCCGATGTGGCCATCGACCGCAAGCTGGTACACGTTCAATCTGAAATCGTGTTTCGCCTCCGCAACATAGGGCCGAAAAGCATGCATGTACTTTTCTCGCTGGCTCAGCATGTCGTACACTGGCTGGCCAACCATGATCTGGTTCCCGTCCGCGAAATTCATTATTCGCTGAGCCAGGTTGATCCCGGCCCCCGCAATGTTGCGATTACCGTTCACGTCAGTGATCAAGTTATCGACGTTTGAGTTTATTCCGATGCGAATCTTAAATCTTCGTTGCTCATCCTCCTCGGTCGCGTTATGCATTTCGACCCCCTCAATAACTGAGAGCGCCGTCCGGACATGCACGTCGTAGGGCGTCTCTATGTTCAGAAAGACGAGACAGATTCCGTCGCCGGTCGGCAGGAGAATCCGCGCGCTCGAATCTATGTTGTTCGCGGCTATCGCGCTGATTACAACCCCGTTTAGGAGGTCGACGATCTCCGTTTGCGCCTCGACGCTGCGATTTTGTGTAAAGCCTACGACGTCCAAGAAGATGTACTTTGAAGGGATCGTCACCGCTTCCGTCATTGCTTAATGTCCCCCTCTTGTCGTCTCGTCGCCCGACGCTTTCTGATCTGAGGCCCCACGGCAGCGAGTATAGCGTGAATCCAACCTCCTCCGGTCGCCAGTCCTTGACATCGACCTATTTTCGATATATCTTAAGATATATCTTGGATACGTCGAAAGAATATCTGAGAAGAAACAGGAGAAACACACATGTTTGAACATTTAAGAGAAATGCACCGCGAGCACCACGCCCACTGCCACCAGGAGGGCCGGCACAGGCACCGCTTTGGAGGATTTGGCGGACGCTGGGATGCTCCCGACCACGGCTTCGGCCAGGGGCGCGAAAGGCTCTTTGACGGCGGGCAGTTGCGGCTGGTGATTCTGCAGTTGATTGCCGAAAAGCCGAGCTACGGCTACGAGATTATGAAGGCGATTGAGGAGCGGCTTTCGGGCGGCTACGCGCCCAGCCCGGGCGTTGTTTACCCCACCCTCACTCTGCTTGAAGAAGAAGGCCTGGCCACGGTGCAGGCCGCCGAGGGCAACAAGAAGCTCTACGCAGCCACCGATGCAGGCCGCGCCGTGCTGAAAGAAAACAGCGCGATACTGAAGGCCATCTTCGGCCGCATGGAGCAGGCAGGCAAGCGCTTTGGCCGCGGGCGGAATCCCCAGATTATGCGCGCCATGATGAACCTGAAAATGGCGCTGGGAATGCGCGCCGGGCGTGGCGATTTGAACGCTGAACAGTTGAGCAAGATTGCCCAGGCCATTGATGCCGCGGCACGGGCGATTGACGAGGTGTGAGGGACACAGCAAGTCGGCGAGTCAGCAAGTCAGCGCGACGCCAATTAGCGGACGTGCTTTCCAGGGTCCCCAATTGCGAGGGATCCGGGCACCCAGGATTCGAAGCAGGAGGTGCGTGAATGACGCAGAGAATTGAGAGTATGGAATCGGCGGAGACCGAATTATCAGCAGAACAGGGCGAACGCATGCGGCTATTGATTGCCGAACTGGTGAAAACCAACCAGGAGCTCCGCTTTAGAGAGGCGCGGCTCAAAGAAACTATTGCGCGGCTTGAGAAAGGCCAGCGCGACGATGTTCCCTGGGCGGGGATGTTGATTTGAGCAGCACCCGGCTGCGAATAGAGTGCATCGTGCAGCAGTAACCCGCGTATAATCCGGTGCAACACACGCCGGCACATCGGTCGCAGATACGTGGGGAGAAAGCATGAAGTCTATTCTCGGTACCCTTGCGCTCGGATTGCTTCTTGCCCTTGCATACGGAGCACTGAGCCTCTACAAGGTCAGCCGCGACAAGGCTATCGCACCCAACGAGGGAACGGTCCCGGACGTATACATGCAGCGCTACAACTCTCAAACCAGCGGCCCCAACCGATGCGTTTACAGCTTCAACGTGGACGGCAACCCGTATGGCGGCCGCGGCAATTGCCCAATCGATGGCTCGGCCAAAGATGTGGCGGAAGACCTTGCCGGATTACGGCCGAGTTCGACTGCGACGGTGTATTACGATCCCAGCGACCCATCCACCAACAGCCTTGTAGATTTCAGCGTGAAGGCGGGCGTCGACTATATGAAGGCAAAAGTGGCCTTCGGCCTTGCCGCCGGGTGCCTGCTGCTGCTGGGCATTGGCGTGGTGATTGCGGCCAAGGCGAGCCAACCCGGCGGTGGCATTGTGGTGGATGCCCTGGGCACAACGATCTATCCCGACCATGTCAAATCCGATCCCGGCGACGAAAGATTTTCAGCCCATCCCACGCACATCAGCTCAGAAGAAACCGACTAGTTCGTGATCGAGCGCTGCGGTGGCCATTCGAGCGGCCGCCGGCGCAACCTTATTTCAACGCCCCCCGCCGCGAAATCTATACTTGTTCTTGCCATGCAAGCATTCCAGCCAAAACAATTTCCACCTGTCGACGAACAAATGGACCTGCTCGAAAAGGGCGCGGCGGAAGTTATCCGCGTAAGCGATTTGCGCGAGCGCCTTGAAGAGAGCCGCAAGACCAGCCGGCCGCTGCGTATCAAGGCCGGCTTTGACCCCACAGCGCCAGACCTACACCTCGGCCACACCGTGCTGCTGCGCAAGCTGCGCCACTTTCAGCAGCTCGGCCACACGGTCATTTTTCTGGTGGGCGATTTTACTTCTCTCATCGGCGATCCAAGCGGCAAAAACGTCACCCGCAAGGCACTCACCCGCGAGCAAATTGACGAGTTCGCCAAAACCTATCAGGAGCAGGTCTTCAAGGTCCTCGATCCCAAAGTCACCGAGGTCCGCTACAACTCCGAGTGGCTCGGCAAGCTGGGCTATGAGGCCACCATCCGCCTTGCCTCGCACTTCACGCTCTCGCAAATGCTTGAGCGCGACGAGTTCCACAAGCGCTTCCAGGCCGAGCAGCCCATCAGCCTCCACGAGCTTCTCTATCCGCTGATGCAGGGCTACGATTCCGTCGCCCTCGAGTGCGATGTGGAGCTCGGCGGCACCGACCAGCGCTTCAACCTCGGCGCCGGCCGCGAGCTGCAGCGGCACTACGGGCAGAAGCCGCAGATCATTCTCATGACGCCCATCATTGAGGGACTCGATGGCGTGCAGAAAATGTCGAAATCGCTGGGCAACGCAATCGGCATCAATGAGCCTCCGGCCGAGATGTACGGCAAGCTTATGAGCATCAGCGACGAGCTAATGTGGAAGTACTGGATCTTCCTCACCGATTTGAAACAGAGCGAAGTTGACGCGCTGCGCGCAGGAGTGGCTGCCGGCCACGAACACCCCATGAAGATCAAGAAGCTGCTGGCGCGGACCATTGTGACTGATTTCCATGGCGAGGAAGCCGCCAGGGTTGCCGACGACAACTGGGCGAAGATGTTCCAGCAGAAAGAGACCGCCGAAGACCTCGAAGAAGTGGCAGTCGCGTTGTCTGACATTACTGATTCCGAGGGCTTGGTGGTGATCGCAAAATTGCTCGTTCAGATGGGATTGGCCGCCAGCAACAGCGAAGCCAATCGGAAGATCGCCGAGAAGGCTGTCAAGTTGAACGGCGATTTGTGCGTGACCTTGAGGGCGCAGCAGCCCGATTTAACCGCACGGATTGTCGTTCGTCTGGGCAAGCGCGCAAAGGTCGCGGTGATCCTATAAACCAGTTGCGAGCCGGCGTACGCTCTTTCCGTGGCCAGAAGAGGCTCCATGAGCGACCAATCATTTCCGAGCAATTCGCAGCATGTCTACCGGCTGAGCTGGTGGGCAGTAGCGCTGTATATTGCAGCGGCAGCGTTGGGAGGGGCGATTTTGACTCTTTCCGTTATCGTCTTTGGTTGGGCAGCCAATGAAAGGGACTGGAGCTTCTTCACAGATTGGCGTATTTCGCCATTTATCGTCTTGCTTGGTATTTCGGGCGCGTTCCTCCTGGAGAGCAATTTGAAAAGGGCCCTGCGCTCGAGGCTTGCGTTGGACGGGGCGCGCGTTTCCGTCTGCAATGGATCCGGCGAGAAATCGGCCTGGATTAGCGAGATTGAGGACTACCACTTGACGGGCGTCAAATCGGCGTTCTGGATCATACGGCTGAGGGGCGGTGGGTCCATCGCGATCAACCAATGGTTTCAAGTGGATGATGCATTTCGCAGTTTCCTGGCCAAACTTAAGCAGGTAGATGGAGACGGTCGACCGATTTCATCTGATTCGAAATGACGCCGATTCTCTTCTTCCCTTCCTGCTCCATTAAGAGTGAGTCTGGGCAAGCAAGCCAAAATCGCGGTGATCACCTAGCCACCGGAGGGAGCCGGGGCCTTCAGGCCCCGTAATTCCGCTGCAAATCCCGTTTGGCTTTAGCCTCGGGCCTTTTCTTGCATGGAACGTGCTCGTGAATCCGCTGCATCCAAGAGCTGGCAAAATCATGATCGAATCTCCGAAACCGTTCCAGTTCGATGCGCGGATGTTTCGGTAGCCGCCGCTCACTGCT
>Ga0265338_10004232_pt1 | contig 19535 bp, 20 predicted proteins | sample 42126metaG_FD_193579 | JGI IMG/M metagenome (GOLD analysis project Ga0265338, IMG submission 193579) | Rhizosphere microbial communities from Carex aquatilis grown in University of Washington, Seatle, WA, United States - 4-21-26 metaG | ecosystem: Host-associated > Plants > Roots > Rhizosphere...
CTTTATGCTGATTGTGTGTTGAGCCTGTAAGAGGAAATCCTTGGGGGCCGCCCGTCCTTCAGGGAGGCGGGTTGGCCCCCCTCTCCTTCGTTTTTATCAGAGTTTTTAGTTAACACGGATGTAACAAATAGCGGTGGCAGGAAAGATTAAAATCAAATCAAAGAGGAGCATGAAAATGATGAAAAGCATGAAAAAAATTATGATCGGAGCCTTGGCGGGCGTGGTCTTGACCGGCGCTAGCGTCGCTCAAGCCATGTCACTGAACGGGGCCGGGGCCACTTTCCCCTACCCGATTTATTCCAAGTGGTTTTACGAGTACAGCAAAAGCAACGGGGTTCAGATCAACTACCAGTCCATCGGTTCGGGCGGCGGAATCCAACAATTGACCAATGGCACGGTCGACTTCGGAGCCTCCGACGCGCCCATGACCGACGACCAGATTTCCAAGGTCAAGGGCGGGGTTCTGCATTTCCCGACCGTGGCAGGGGCCGTGGTCTTGGCCTATAACTTGGATGGGGTCTCGAGCGGCTTGAAGCTGACCCCCGGGATTATCTCGGATATCTATATGGGAGTCATTTCGAAGTGGAATGACCCGGCCATCCAGGATATTAATCCGGATGTGAAGTTGCCGGACGTGAACATCACCGTTGCCCATCGCTCCGATGGAAGCGGCACCTCCAACATCTTCACGAATTACCTGACCAAGATCAGCACCAAATGGGCCTCCTCGGTGGGCTTTGGCACTTCCGTCAAGTGGCCGGTGGGTGTCGGCGGCAAGGGTAATGAGGGCGTCGCGGGATTGATCCAGCAGATTCCCGGAACCATCGGTTATGTCGAATTGGCCTATGCCATCAAGAACAAGCTTCCCTACGCGAAGGTGAAGAACAAGTCCGGTCACTATGTGGAAGCGACTTTGGAGTCGACCACCGCGGCCGCCGAGGGCGCCTTGAAGAAGATGCCCGCGGATTTCCGAGTGATGATTACCAACGCCGCCGGCGCCGAGGCTTATCCGATCTGCGGATTCACCTGGCTCTTGATCAACAAGACTTACAGCGCCGAAACAGGGAAAACCATTGCTGAATTCCTGAAGTGGTATCTTTCCGACGGCGAGGCAATGGCCAAGGACCTTTACTACGCGCCCTTGCCAGAGCCCTTGGTGAAAAAAGTCAAGGCCAAGATTGAGATGATCAAATACTAAGCATTTTTCTGAAAAGCGAGTCACCGTTGAATTCAACCGCTGAAGCAACCAAAGGAGGGGGGGCTGATTCAAAAGCCCTCCCTCTTTTTTCTGGCGTTCAAAGCGCGTTGGCGGACAGGCTTTTTTACGGCCTGACCGCCTTCTTCGCTTTTTTAATCATGGCCCTGGCCGTTTTGACGGCCTTCACCCTCTGGCAGGCCTCCGGGCCCTCCATCCAAAAAATGGGTTGGAGTTTTCTTTACACGCATAATTGGGATCCGGTTCAGGAAATATTCGGGTCCGTGCCTTTCGTCTATGGAACGATTGTCTCCTCGTTCCTCGCTTTACTCATTGCCCTCCCTTTCGGGTTGGGCATCTCGCTTTTCCTCACCGAATTGGCCCCCCAGCAGCTGAGGGAGCCTGTGGCTTTCATGGTGGAGATCCTCGCCGCCATTCCCAGTGTGGTTTACGGCTTGTGGGGCATCTTCCTCTTGGCGCCTTTCATGAGGGTCCATGTGGATCCCTATCTCATCAAATATATCGGGGCGCCATTTTTCATGGGCCCCTCCACCGGGCTTTCCCTATTCACCGCCGGAGTTATCCTGGCCATCATGATCCTGCCTACCATTACCGCCATCAGCCGGGAAGTGTTTGAGGCGGTTCCCAATGCCTTTCGCGAGTCTTCCAAAGCCTTGGGCGCGACCAATTGGGAAACCATCCAGTTGGCGGTCATCAAACCTTCCAAGGTGGGGCTCTTGGGCGCCGTCATGTTGTCCTTGGGAAGGGCTTTAGGGGAAACCATGGCCGTCACCATGGTCATCGGCAACAGGCCCGAAGTATCGGCCAATCTTCTGGGGGCCTCCCATAGCATGGCCAGCGTCATCGCCAACGAGTTTTCGGAGGCGGTGGGGGACATCCATATTTCCGCACTGGCCGAAATTGGATTATTGCTGATGGTCATTACGCTGATTTTAAACGTCGGCGCGCACTTGCTGGTATGGGCCACTACTTCCAAGTTCCAAAGGTAAGGAAACAATGATGTTCGACTACCAAGCCAGACGGCATTTCGTCGACCGTATGATGGTTTTCCTTTGCGGGGCTGCGGCCTTTATCGCCCTTGTGCCTTTGGGAAGCCTCCTTTGGTTCGTGATCCTACAGGGAATCAAAAGGATGGGAACCCCCGGTATTTTGGTCGCTATAACCGTGTCGTTGGTCTTGTTGGCACTTCCATACATGATCTACAAATACCTCAAGCACCTTCCTTATTTAGCTTATCCCCTTGCATTTCTGGCCGGTCTTTGGGTTCTGGGTTTGCTCGGCCAATTGTGGAAGGTGGCTTCCCAGATCGACTGGAAGGACATGGGCTTTTTCATCCATACCCCTACTCCCGTGGGTGTTCCGGGAGGCGGGATGGGCAACGCCATTCTGGGAACCTTGACCTTGGTGGCCATCGCTTCCTGCGTGGGATTGCCGATCGGAATCCTGGCGGGTGTTTATTTGTCCGAGTTCGGAAAAAAGGGAAAATTCGCCTGGGCCGTCCGCTTTACCGCCGATGTTCTTTCGGGAGTTCCTTCCATCGTGACCGGCATCGTGGCCTATACCTTGATCGTCAAGCCCATGCATCATTTTTCCGCCGTGGCCGGGGGCGTGGCCCTGGGATTCATGATGATCCCCATCACGACCCGAACCACCGAGGAACTCGTCAAGATGGTGCCCCATTCCATCCGGGAAGCTTCCTGGGCCTTGGGCGTCCCGCAATGGAAGACGATCTTGCTCATCGTGATCCGGACGGCCAAGAACGGCATCCTCACCGGCGTCCTTCTATCCATCGCCCGTATCGCGGGAGAAACGGCGCCCCTCTTATTCACCGCTTTCAACAACCAATTTTGGCCCACCGGCATCAACCAGCCGACCGCTTCCTTAACTGTGCAGGTTTTCACTTACGCCATTTCGCCCTTCGAGGATTGGCATGACCAGGCTTGGACCGGCGCGCTCGTGCTTTTGTTGCTGGTGCTGGCGGTCAATATGGCCGCGAAATTACTGTTTAAGAATCCGAGGCAACTTCTTCGTTGAGCTGGATTTAGTGATATTAAATAAAATTAGAGAGATTTTTGAGGTGAGGGATGGGACCCATGATTGAAGAAATGGATGAAAAAGTAAAAAAGACGGGGGCGAAAGTGGAATCCAAACCGGGAGAATCACGAAAAATTGAAGTGGTTCATCAGGAGCCGAGCGGCGAAGTGAAGCCGGTCAAGATGAGGGCGGCCCAAGTCTGCGCCTGGTTCGGCGGCAAGCAGGCTCTCTTTTCCGTCAACATGGACATCTTCGAGAGGGAAGTCACGGCCATCATCGGCCCCTCGGGATGCGGCAAGTCCACCTTGATCCGCTGTTTCAACCGCATGCACGAGACGGTTCCTGGCTCCCGTTTCGGGGGAACGATCCTCCTGGACAGGGAAAATATCTACGACCCCAAGGTCGATCCGGTCGCGGTCCGCCGGCGGGTGGGGATGGTCTTCCAGAAGCCCACGCCTTTCCCGACCCTTTCCATCTACGACAATGTGGCCATTGGCCTGCGCCTCAACGGCACCAGGGACAAAAAGACCCTGGACGAGGTGGTGGAAAAGAGCCTGAGGAAGGCCGCTTTGTGGGAGGAAGTGAAGGACGGCTTGCACCGGGCGGGAGCCGGTTTGTCCGGAGGCCAACAGCAAAGGCTTTGCATCGCCCGTTCCCTGGCGGTGGACCTGGAAGTGCTCCTGATGGACGAGCCTTGCTCGGCCCTGGATCCCATCTCGACCTCCAAGATCGAGGATTTGATCCACGAACTCCGGCAGAACTACACCATCATCATCGTCACGCATAACATGCAGCAGGCAGCCCGGGTCTCTCAAAAGACCGCCTTTATGCTAAACGGCAAGCTGATCGAGTATGATGCCACGGAAAAGGTGTTCACCAATCCAACGAATAAATTGACCGAAGACTACATCACCGGCCGTTTTGGCTGAAAAACCTGTCGGCAGTCGACGGTCGACAGTCGGCAGCTTGAAGATTTAGGCTTTTATTTTTTTACTGTCGACTGCGGACAGACTTTAGAGGGGGAATAATGCAGATTTCATTCGACGAGGAATTGGGCGGCTTAAAGGAAAAAATCCTGCTCATGGGGAGCAAGGTGGAAGAAGCTATCCGCCTGGCCATGAAATCGCTGGTGGACCGGGATTCCAAATTGGCGCGCCAGGTCATCCAGGCGGACCGGGACGTCAACGACCTGGAAATCGAGGTGGATGAGATTTGCCACAGGCTCTTGGCCCTCCACCAGCCCATGGCCAGCGACATGCGCTTCATCACCAGCGCCATGAAGATCAACTCGGATTTGGAGAGGATCGGGGACTTGGCCGTCAATATCAGCGAGAGGGCCCTGACCTTGAACGAAGTGGCCCCCTTGAAGCCATTCATTGATATTCCCCACATGGCTAAGATCGCCCAGGAAATGGTGAAGGTTTCCTTGGATTCGCTGGTCAATAAGGATCCGGACTCCGCCAAAAAAGTTTGCGAGAGGGATGACGAGGTCGACAACCTCAACGACCAAATCATCCGCGAGCTGATCAGCTACATGCTCGAGGACAGGGCCAACATCAAAAGGGCTCTGGACCTGATCCTGGTCTCCCGCTACCTGGAGCGCGTCGCGGACCACGCCACCAACGTGGCGGAGGACGTGATCTATATGGTGCAGGGGAAGGACATAAGGCACCGAAGAGGATAGGGTGAAATTGGCAATTAGGAATTAGTCATTTACACAGGGGTAAGGAGCGTCTTGCCCATTGCGGAGAAGCTCGGGGATTCCCCGGGCTTTTTATTTTAAGGTTGGTCCCTCGTTCCCCGGTGGGAGAGGGTGGGGTGAGGGGGATTTTTGTTCCGGGTGGTTTATTGTAAGGGTTATGATCTGTGCGATGGATGTTTTATTCCTTTTTGAGGAGGCCATATGCAGCATTTGCAATTGAACCTGTGGATCGTTTTGGCGGCGGGCATCGCCAAGTTTATGATCGGGGGTTTGTGGTATTCGCCGGTCCTGTTCGCGAAGGAATGGACCAAATTGACCGGCATGAGGGAAAGTTCCATGAAAAAAGGCCAGGGCAAGGCCATGGCCATCGAGTTCGGGTTGGGAATCCTGATGGCATTCGTCCTGGCCCATGCGATCCGCTATTCAGGCGCCCAGGGGATCGGTGAAGGCCTGGTATGCGCCTTTTGGAATTGGCTGGGGTTTGTTGCGGCTTTCGGCTTTACCAGCGTGAATTTCGAGAAAAAACCCCTCAAACTTTTCTATATCAACCAAGGGTTCCAATTGCTGACCATGCTGGTCATGGGAGCCATCCTGGTGCTTTGGGTTTAACGCCGGGGTCATTGGTAATGGTGGGCAAGGCCCGCCTTGCCGGATTTTTAAAAGCCTTTTCCCATGCCGGGGAAAGGCTTTTTTGTTTTTGGGGTGAAAAAGCCGGTAAAATAGCCTCCGCATCGGCGGAATGGATTTTGATATTGAGCGAGGAATATTGGCTTCGATGGAAATGTTGAGGGGTTTATTTTTTAGTTTGGGGTTATTCCTTTTGCTGACGGCAGCCTTTCCCGCTGAGGCAGGCGCTGGAGCGGACTGGGAGAACCTCAAAACCGACCATTTCTTGGTTTTCTATAAATCGGGATATGAGTATCAGGCCCATAGGGCCCTTCAGTCGTTGGAAAATTTTCGAAACCAAGTGGAAGACCTCACGGGCAATAATCAGCCGCCCCTGACCGCCGTGGCCATCCAAGATGATGGCGATTTTTCAAACGGTTTCACCTATCCCCTCGACAGGACCCTCCAGCTCTCGACCGAAGCGCCCCCGCCCTCCCTGGGCCTTCCCATGGAAAACTGGTGGACCTTCCTCACGATCCACGAATATACCCATATGCTTCACTTGAACCGCGTTTCCGGCGTGCCGGCCCTTCTGGTGGATCTGTTCGGGACGGGGTTTTCACCCAACTCGGGCTTTCCAGCCTGGATTGACGAGGGCTTCGCCGTTTACAGCGAATCCCGAGTTTCGGCCTACAGCGGGAGGCTTAACGACGGGCTTTTGGACGCTTATATCGGAGCCAGCGCCCAGAAGGATCATTTTCCCCCGCTCCTGAAAGCGACTTTCGCGCCTTTGGAGTTTCCCGGCGACATCATGTATAAGGCTGGCGGCGGCTTTCACCGCTACTTGGCCGACACTTATGGCGAAAAACAATTCTCGCTTTTCTACGGTGAATATGGAGGCAACCTTCTTTCCTATATATCGCCCCTTTTTCCCTTCTTGTCGTTGGATCCCGCCTCTTCCAAGGCCTTTGGGGGTAAATCCATTCCCGAACTCTGGAAGGATTGGGAGGAGCATGAAAAATTAAAGAAAGACGATTTTAACCCCGATGGGGACCAGCTCACCCAAAGGGGTTGGGATTTGGAAGCCTTGTGTGTTTCCGGGGGATATCTTTACTACCAAAGGTCCTACCCGGTGAAGACGGGGACCTTCAGCCAGTTTTTCTTCAATCAAATACGGGAACGGGACTTGGCGACGGGTAAGGAAAGGGAGGTGGTTTCCACTACTTCCCAATTCACTTCGCCCTTGAGGGTCCATGGGGGAAAACTTTATTACGGCACGGCCCAGGTGAGGGAAGGCTTCGCCAACAGCGGCAGTTTCGGTTATTTCTCGCTCCTCCACGAAAGGGAATTGGCCTCGGGCCGGGATCGGATTGTTCTGGAGGAACAACTGCAGGGGTTCGATATTCTTCCTGATGGTAAAGTTCTTTACTCACTAGGGCGCAAGGGCGGCTTCGGCTCGGATTTGTGGATTTTGGACCCAGCCACGCGCCGAAAAAAAATACTCTGCCAACCGGACCTTTTGGTAAAAGAGGTCGCGGCGGATTCGGAAAGAGTGGTAGTGACGGCCCAGAAGGAATGGGGCTCCTTCAATATCTACGAGCTTCATCTTGAGGATGGAAGCCTTGAGGCGCTGGTCCCGAGCCCCTTCATCGAGCGAAATCCCCAGTTGGTGGAGGGGAAGTTGATATTCAACGCCAATTTTGGGCGGAAATATTCCATCTATGCTTATGATTTTTCAACGGGAGAAGTCTCCCGGTTGACGGGAAAAGGTTATGCGGCTTGGCCCGCCTATGACGAGGAAGGAAAAGAACTTTATTTCGCGTCCCTCGGTCCTGATGGTTTTGATCTTTGCCGCCGTCCCTACGAATCGGTGGATTTTACGCTTCCTGAGGCCGAGCCAAGCCTGGCTCCGGAGGATGCGTTGGACGAGGCAAAGATCCGAAAAGGGGACTACCTGGACAACTTGGGGTGGCTGGCGCCGAGGTCATTGCATGCTCCCGTGGCCTGGTTTAATGATTACCATTCCTGGCTGGGGTTGGGGCTCATTGGATCGGACGCCCTCCAGCAGTTCAGCTATTTCGCACTGCCTGTCTATAATTTCAGGACCAACCGGCCCGAAGTTGATTTTTCCCTCTCGAATCAATTTTTCGCCCCCTGGGCCTCCAGCCTCACTTACCGGGGTATTGACGACAACAACCTTTATATCCAGACGGACTATCTCTTGCTCGTCAATCTCTCCCCGGGAATGTCGCAGTTGCTGCTGGGAGCGGCCCTGGAATTCACGGATGATTTTACCAGGACGGTTTGGGAGCCCTATCTATCGGTCGGTTTTTCCTATCCTGCGACCCGGGCTAGTTTGTTTATCGCCGCTCCCTTGGAGCGCAGGAATCTTCAGTCGAACCGGGATCGCACGGCCGCCTATCTTTATTCCTCCATCGTTCAATACCTGCCCCAAAGCCAGCTTCGTTTGGGAGGTTTGTTCCTGGAGGATCCCCAGAATTCGGATACGGTTTTTCCGACCTTGCGGGGCTATTCTGATGCCCTGGCGGGTCATGAGGGAGCCGCTTTTTCGGCGGATTATTCCATCCCTTTCCTGTTTATCCATGGAGGACTTTGGAATCCCAGCGTCTATTTCCAGGATTTGGTGTTGGACCTTTTTTCGGACCAGGCCTTCGACGACCAAGGGGGAACCCAATGGTCCTACGGGGCCGAACTTCATTTGGAGACCAAATTAACGAGCGCGGACACGGGACTCCCGAATGACTTGGGAGTGAGGTTTAGCCGGAATCAGGACGGCGTCTCCGAGACTGAGGTGTTTTTCAGATATTTTGATCTGCTGGGACTGATCGGCTCAAATCCTGACACGCCCCAAACGAACGGGGATTGGGTCATGCCGCCGGGGGGTCCCCGCTTTGAAGCGGTGGCAGGCCGCAAAATAGTCCCGGGATTTTAAAAAAATCACCCTGGGGGAGGGAAAATTTTAATCCGCCTCGAACCGGCTGATGATCCTTCTGAATTCCTCGCCCTTGGGCGTGTAGCGGCACAAAAATTCCTCGACGTTTTTTCCGTTAGCGACCTTTTCCAGCCATCCCTTCTTAATAAAGGCTTCGACGGCGCTTTTGTCGTCAAAAAGAACGGTGGTTGCGGCTTCGATAGTATTTGTCATGGCCCACCTCCTTGTGGATGTTGACTAGGGAGAAGCTAGGAGGGTTCGCGGCTTTAATCAAGGGGAGAGAAGGGCAATTAGTAATTCGGAATGGGGAGTTAGGAATTACGGCCGAAAGCAATGAGCGAAACCAGGGATTCCCGCGTCGCAAGGGAGACTATCCGAGCGGCTCCTCAAAATGATAAATATTAAGAAACGTCCTTTCGGGCCGGGTATTTGAAGATTTTAAACAAGTAAAACAACGATGGGAAAATGAGGAGGCATCCCGCTGCCAAGGCGAGAAGCAGGTATTTCAAGGTGATTTCCGGGGCTGCGGCGTTGGTGAGGGTCACGGCTCCGCTGGAGGTGGCGATCAAAACCGGAAATTGAAGGCTGAACCATCCCGCCAGAACCAATGCCACCTGGACCATCGCCAGGCCCCTTAAAAGGAAATGCCGCCGGGACTTTAAGGCCAGCCAAAGTGGGACCAAAATAACGGTGGCTCCCGCCATGGATAAGGCGCTGAGGGGCTTCGTGATAAAAAGGCTCGCCAAGGGAAATCCCTCCCCTTGGGCCGATATAAAGACCAGCAATCCCGTCAGGATCGCGGCCACATTAAAGGTTCGGGCACGGGTGGTGAAGAGTTCCTGGAGCTCGGCCTTGTGGGTCTCGCCGACCAGGTAAATGGCGGCCAAAAAACCGAAAAGGGCGCAGGTGAAGAGCCCTACCGAGAAGCTGAAAAAATTGAACCAGGGGCTGATGTAGGAAGAAGCGAAATCCCCTTTCCCCCCTTTTCCTAAAAAAGTCCCGCCCGCGATCATTCCTAAGGTCATCGGAACCATCACCCCTGAAATTTTAAAGAACAGGGAGTAGTAATGTTGGGAACCGTCCTTGACCGCGTCGTAGCGCCCAAAAGTAAAGGCGCATCCCCGGAAGATAATGCCCACCAGCAGCAGCGTCAGGGGGATGTAATAAGTGGTGGAAAGCGCGACATAGGCCTTGGGAAATCCATTAAAGAGGATCACCACGGCCAGGACCAGCCACATATGGTTGGCTTCCCAAACTGGTCCAATGGCATGGGCGATCAGCTCTTTCTGTTTTTCGCGGTCCTTGCCTCCCGTAAAAATTTCCAATATTCCCGCCCCGAAATCCGCCCCCCCGAAGAGGCAATAAAAGAGCAGTGAAATTGCCAGGAAGGCGCCGGTTAGTTCAATCCGCATGGCGGAACCTCCGGACCATCAGCCAGGCTACCATGAAGGCAAGGAATAAATAGAGCACCGTGAAAAGGAGCATGGAATAAAAAAGACCTGGGGTGGAAGTGACGGCGTCCCTAGTTTTGAGGATGCCATAGATGATCCAAGGCTGCCGTCCCACTTCGGTGACGGTCCAGCCGGCTTCAATGGCCAAAAACCCCAGGGGCAGGCAGAGGACGGTCCATTTGAGAAAACGGGTATCCAACAACCAGGCTGGTTTTTTCCAGGAAGCCAAAAGGGCGAAGAGGCTGGTGAGAGCCAAGAGTGTGCCAATGCCAGCCATGAGGTCAAAAGCCAAATGGGTAGGCGCTACGGGCGGACGCTCCTCCGCCGGGACTTTGTCGAGCCCCGCGACCTCTGAATGGAAATCGCCGTGAGCCAGAAAACTCAAGGCTCCCGGAATTTCAACTCCCCACCGAACCGTCTGGCCTTGGTCCGAGGGGAAGCCTCCCAGGACTAGGGGCGCGGGAGCGGAGGTTTGGTAGAGGGCCTCCATGGCCGCGAACTTGGCCGGTTGAAGGGCGGCCAATCTTTTCGCCAGCCGGTCCCCTTGGAGCGGGAGGAGGATGGCGGAGATGGAGCCGAAGAGCAGGGCGATTTGAAAAGCTTTACGGTGCAGGAGGCTCTTTGGGTTTTTGAGCAGGCCCAGGGCGTGGATTCCCGCCACCGCGAATCCAACTGCCGTGAAGGCAGCGAGGGCCATGTGGAGGCCCTGCGGAAAGGCCGCGCGGTTGAACATGGCGGCCCAGGGGTTGATGTTGACGGCTTGGCCGTTGACCCAATCGAAACCAGCGGGAGCGTTCATCCAACCATTGGCGCAAACAACGAAAAAAGCCGAAGCCAGGCCGCTGAGGCCCACCAACAGGCCGCTGCACCAATGGGCGGAACCGGGAACCCTTCCCCAGCCGTAAAGATAGATTCCGAGGAAGATGGCTTCTATAAAGAAAGCCGTCCCTTCCCAGGAAAAGGGCATGCCGATGATCGGGCCGGCCAGTTCCATGAATTTAGGCCAGAGGAGTCCCAGCTCAAAGGATAGGGCTGTGCCGGAGACGGCGCCAACGGCGAAAAAAACAGCCACGCCTTGGGACCAATTCTTTGTCAATTCCAGGTAGACCGGATCCTTGGTTTTAATCCAGCGCCAGTGGGAGACGGCCATCAGGAAGGGCATGGACATGCCGATGGAGGCGAAAATAATATGGAAACCGAGGGAGACGGCCATTTGGGTGCGGGCGGCGAAGATCTCGGTCATTCAGGTTCAAACTTTCTTGTGAAAATGATGAACGGTTTGATTATCGGGGCAGGGGATGAGCCGAATCAAGGGCCGTTGCTTTTCCCTTGCCGCGGAAGGGAGGGGAAGGTTCGTTCGCGGAGTTTAAGTCATGACCTCAGGAGTTGTTCGCTGGAGAGGTTGCTTTGGTTTTTTCATAGAGAATCGCCGCAAGTATCGCTCCGATAAAGGCGCCCGCTAGATAAATCCACCATCCCTGCCACTTTCCTTCGGTTAAGGCCGGCGCCAGATAACGGGCCGGATTCATAGCCGCTCCCGTGATGGGGCCGCCCACGATTGAACCCAGCAATACCATGCCGCCGATAGCGGATGCGATCATTAATTTTTTGGCTTTTGGATTGGTTGCCGCGACCAAAATCACCAGCATCAGGAAAAAGGTGAGGGTGGCCTCCCAAAGGAAGGTTTGCCAGGGATTGACGCGGGACATCACCGCGCCATATCCGGTGGATCCCGGTAAAAGTATGGAAAGAAGAAACACGGCCAAAAAAGCTCCCGTAATTTGCGAAAACCAATAGAGGCCGATTTGGCCTTTGGGAAACCGGCCCGACACGGCGAAGCCAACCGTAACAGCCGGGTTGAAATGGGCTCCTGAAAGGTGTCCGAGTCCATAGATCATCATGGCAACCGTCAAGCCGAAGACGATTGAAATGATGGGGGGGGACAAGCCCAACCGGATGGCGCCGCAGCCGAAAAAGACAATAGCGAAGGTCCCGAGCCCTTCGGCGATTCCTTTTGAGCATGAATTCGGCGTTGAAGTGGCTTGGCGCTGGATTTTGGCGTTAGGTCGCACAGCAACTTCCGGTTTCGGATGGGGTGCAGCAGGAGCCGGAGGCGGCGAAAGAGCCCAGCAGGGGCAATTGTTCATACACGTGAAAGACTTCCCAGGAGTTGCCGTCCGGATCCTTGAACCAGATCTTGTCCTGGCGGGCAAAACAACATTCCGTATCCTCCTCAACCTTCCCGATGAGGCCGGCTTTCTCCATTCTTTCTTTCCATTTTCCGATTTCTTCCGGGGAATCCACCTCGACGCCGAAATGGCCAACCCGGCTCAATTTTTCCCCCGCCGACGATTGCATGGAAAAGTTTAAGGCTGGTTCTTGCAGGTCAAATTTTGCGTAATCGCCAGTTTGTTTCTGAGGACCTTTTCCAAACAGCTTTTGGTAAAAATCAACCGATTGGGCGACGTCCTTTACGTTGATGGAAACGTGGGCTCTCATGACGACCTCCTTGAAAATCAGGCTCCGGGTTTTTGGCGTCAGGGTCCGGCTGGGACCTTGGCCTGGTCCTGGCGCCTGTCGTTACTCCGTTTTTCCCGTCTCCGCCATATGTTTGAACTTTTTGTGTATATCATCCCTTATTTTTCTGAACTCGCTCAACACTTCTTCGGTTACCGCGGCCCCGTGGGGAGGGTCGGGAAAGTACCAATGGAGCCTGATGGAAGGTCCGGGGAAAATGGGGCAGGATTTATCCGCCTTGTCACACACGGTGATGACGTAATGGAAATGCTGGCCCAGGAATTCCTTGACGTCCTTGGACCTGTGGCCGGAGATGTCGATTCCGATTTCCTTCATCACCTGGATGGCGGTTTCGTTGACCTGGGAGGGTTGGGTGCCGGCGCTGGCGACCTCGTATTTATCGTTCCCATAATGCCGGAGGATTCCCTCCGCCATTTGGGACCGGCAGGAATTTCCGGTACAGAGGATCAAAACTCTTTGTTTCATGTCGTGGGTCCTTTCTTTTTACCGGCCCAGCCTGATACCAATCCGCGTATTTTCTTTTTGGTCCGGTTGAGCTCCCTGACCCTGCCTTCCAGCTCCCTGATCTTGCCGTTGAAAAGCTTCACCGTCATGTCGCAGCAGGGGCCCAGTCCTTTTTCCCCGCAGCAGGTGATTTTCTCGATCTCCTCCAATGTCAGCCCGAATTCCTTGGCTTTTTGGATGAACAATAGCCGCTGGACCGTTTCCTCGCCGTAAAGCCGGAAGCCCCCTTGGCTCCTGGCGGGCCCAGCCAAAAGTCCCAGCTTTTCGTAATAGCGGATGGTGTGGATGGAGGTTTTGGCCTTGCGGGCGACCGCGCCGATTTTGAAATAGTTTGTTCCGTCCTTCATGGTTTCACCTTGGCGGATTGTACAATCTAGAGGCAGCTCTAGAATCAAGTCGTCCGCGCAATATTATTCCGCGGATGCGGCTTTTTTCGTTGAAAATCATCGGGGAGCGGCTGAATTTAACATTGACGTTACATAAGGCCCTGTGGCAATCTCTCCCCGGATTAAGCGATTCAAGACCGTGGAGGGACCAATGTTCGGCTTTTTAATTCCGAAGGAATTCGGCTTTTTTGACGTGTTTGACCAGCACGCGGCGACTTGCGTGGAAGGCTCCCAAATTATGCTGGATATGCTGGAGCATTTCGGGGACGCGCCGGCCAAGGCCCGCCGCCTGAAGGACGCCGAGCACAAGGCCGATGATATCACCCACCACACCATGGAGATGCTTCACAAAACCTTCGTGACGCCCTTTGACCGGGACCAGATTCACCAGCTTATTTCCCTGATGGATGACGTGATGGACCTGATGGACGGCGCGGCCCGCCGCATGATGCTTTACGGCGTCCAGGAAATCCCCACGGACCTCATTGAGCTGGCCAAAACGCTCCACCATTCGACGCTGGAAATGCAAAGAGCGGTCAAGGGGCTGAGGGATTTGAAACACGCCAAGGAAATCCTGAAGTCCTGCATCGAGATCAACAAATTGGAGAACGACGGAGACGCCATCCGTGACGCGGCCATCGCTCGGCTTTTCAAGGAGGAGAAAAACGCAGTACAGGTGCTCATCTGGAAAGAAATTTACGGGGACGTGGAAACTGCCATTGACCGTTGTGAAGACGTCGCGAATGTTATCGAAGGCGTGGTTCTCGAAAACGCGTAAAAAGACACAATCGTTTCACCTCGAGTTCCTTCGGAACCACAAAGTGCACGAAGCAAGGCTTCTGGTGAAATCCTGAAAAAAATATTTACTTTGCGACCTTTGCCGCCCCCGAACCGGGGTTTGGGGTGAAAAGTTCCTGGAGGTTTTTCTTGAGTCCGGATGTAACGTTGATTGTTTTCATCGTGGCCGTGGCCCTTGCTTTTGATTACTTGAACGGGTTCCATGACGCGGCCAATTCCATCGCTACCGTCGTGTCCACCCGCGTCCTGTCGCCGGGCCAGGCGGTCATTTGGGCCGCTTTCTTTAATTTCGTCGCGGCCTTCACGGTGGGCACCCACGTCGCCAAGACCGTGGGCAAGGGAATGGTGGATCCGGCCGGCATCACGGTTTACGTCATCCTGGCCGCCCTCATCGGGGCCATTGTCTGGGACTTGGTCACCTGGTATTACGGCCTCCCCTCCAGTTCCTCCCACGCGCTGATCGGGGCATTCGGGGGAGCGGCGGTAGTCCACGGGGGATGGAAGGTCCTGATCGCCTCAGGATTCCAGAAAACCATCCTTTTTATTTTCGTCTCGCCCATCTTGGGAATGATCCTCGGGTTTATTTTTATGACGATAATCTTCAACCTTTTCAGGAAGTTCACGCCGTCGGCGGTGGACGGGGTTTTCCGCATCGGCCAATTTTTCTCGGCGGCCGCCTACAGCATCGGCCACGGGGCCAACGACTCGCAGAAAACCATGGGCATCATTGTGGCCCTCCTGCTGGCGGGAAACCACGCGGATTGGGCCTACCGGCCTGGAACCCAGGAGATCGCCTGGTGGATTATTATTTGCTGCTACGCCGCCATGGGCGTGGGAACCATGACCGGTGGATGGCGCATCGTGAAGACGATGGGCCAGAGGATCACGAAGCTGAAGCCGGTCGGCGGTTTTTGCGCGGAGATGGGCGGGGCGATTTCCCTCTTTGTCGCGGCTTCCCTTGGAGTGCCTGTTTCCACAACCCACACCATCACGGGAGCCATCATTGGGGTGGGAAGCACCACCTCCATGTCGGCCGTCCGCTGGGGCGTGGCAGGGCGCATCGTTTGGGCCTGGGTCTTGACCATCCCCGCCTCAGCCTTGGTGGCAGGGGTTTTCGAATGGATCTTCTCAATGGCGGGCTGGAGCTGAGATTTACCCGACGATGATCAGGTTGGTGGATTCAGGCAGGCTTTCCGCGAGGCGCCGCAACATGCGGCCCCGGACCATGCGCCAGAAAAAGGTGCGCTTGGAGGATCCCACGAAGACATTCTTGACGCCCAGCTCCCTGGCCGCCTCGGCGATCGAGAAGCCCGCGTCCTCGGCCATGCGCCAAATGGGGATGCCGGCGATCTTGTTTTTCTCAAGCTCCGCGCAGGAACTCACCAGCACCCGGACCGCCTCCCCCGAAGGCTTGATTTGGGTCGGCAGGAAAAGCCCCGGGATTTCGTCCACATAGATGATGTAAACATTGGTCCTTTTGAAGCCCCTGGCGAAAATACAGGCTTCCCCCAACAGCTTTTCATTTACCTGCCGCAAGGCCACCAATACCGGCGAGGATTCCATGGTGCTGGCTTCAATGGCCTCTTCCAGGGTCAGGATATTGGAAGCTTCGGGCAAGTCCGCCACGGCGGTTTCGGCCTCGGCGAATTGAACCACCGCCTTCTCGGAGGCCTTGATCCTGTGCCAAACCCCCACGGCGACGAGGAGGGCGGCGAGAGTCCCGCCGAACAGCAAAGCGTCGGGTTTGTGGACCATGTTGATGACCCAGGCGGCCAAGAGGGCGAAGGAGGTGAATAACCCCGACCAGAATTTGAAGCCCCTCATGCCGTCCCGCCAGCGGAGTTTGTCGATGGATATGGAGGAGAGGGACAGGGTTCCGAGAAGGCCGAAGTTGTATAAGTCGCCCAAAACATCAACATTGGCTTTGGTGATGATAATGATAGCCATGGGTATCAGGGCGGAGGTGATGATGGATAGGTAGGGAGTACCCAATTTGGGATGGCGCTTTCTTAAAAAAGAGGGAAGGAATCCCAGGTCCGAAAGGCGGACATTCACGTGGTAATTGCCCACGATCGCCGTGTTGCAGGCCATGAAAAGAAGGGCCGCGGCAGCGACGACCACCGCGATGCCGAGAAGGGGGCCGCCGACTATGAATCCCAGGGCGGACAAAAGGGAATCGGACTGGTTGAGCTTCACGGAGTCGGGAAGGATATAGAGGGCCACGGCAGTCATGGGGGAAGAGACAATGGCGATGGTGCCGATAACCCACCACATGGCCTTGGAGGCCGTCGCGCTGACAGGCGCTTTCATGGCTCCCGATATCTGGGCAACGGATTCGAGTCCCGAATAGGCCAGCCAGGTGGTGGCGTAACCAATGGCGATGGAGCTGAAGGTGATGGGCATTCCGGGATGGATGATGCTCTTCCAGAGGCCGCTCCAATTGAGGGTTTGGCTGGTCGCAATAAAGAAGAAAGCGCTTCCTAATAATAGGAAGGTCACGACGATTTCGACCGAGGCGAAGCTGGAGGTTACGGAAGCGGATTCCTTGATGCCGATGATATTGACCAGCATCAGGACCAGGAAAAGCAGCATGGAAGCCAGGATGACCAGGTCCTTGGTATCGGGAACCAGGCTGGAAAGGTAATAGAGGCCCGAAACACCGGAAATGGCCGAGGTCAGGAAGTAATCAACGGTGATGAAGGCTCCCCCGACCAGCGGCAGGAATTCCAGGGCGGAGAAGGCTTCCCGGGCGATGGAGACGACCCCTCCTCCGTCCGGGCACCTTTCGCATATTTCGACGTATTTGAGGGCGATGGAGACGAAGACGCCGGTCGTGATGAATTGGGCCAAGGTGGCCAGGTTGCCGATGGAGTTGTGGAGGATTCCCGGCACGTAAAAGATGGAAGTCCCGATATCGGCGTAAACGACGGCGAATACCAGAATCCAGCCCAACTGGTGGACTTTGATGGAACTTTTGGGATCGGACACTTCAACGGCTCCTTTAAGATCAACCGGGCCGCCCATGGAAAGAGGGTGCCCTCCGAAGCCTACAAGGTTAGCTGACGGGCTCGGCGCGAAAGGTCGCCGTACTTTTCCCTCGAATAGGATTCAAGGAAAGGGTATAAGCCCCGAGATTGGTTCCCCTGCCCGCCGAACGGCAGCGCCGTCCCGCGATTCGGCTTTTCAAAAACGTTTCCCGCGGCCTTCTCGCCGGTGGAAACTGAAGGCGCTATTCTAGAAGGTACCGCCCAAAATTCAATAGTTACCATGAACCTTGGTTTTACTTTTTTGAGCCGGTGTGAGGGAGGTGAAAAAGGGGAATATGCGTTGAAAAACAACGGTTTTTTATTTACACTGAAGCCACATCGTTGAAAGCATCCGGGGCGATGGACTTGTCAATCGGGAGCATCTTTAGTCGGCCTCCCCTCCAAAGGGACGCCACTGCGGTTGAAGGTGATACACAAGGTGCGGAAAAGGTAGGATTGGAAAGATGCCAACGGGCCGAGTGAAGTGGTTCAACGCCGGCAAGGGTTACGGGTTCATTGAGCAGGAGGGCGGGGAAGACGTATTCGTCCATTTCTCGGCCATCCAAGGCGACGGATTCAAGACCTTAACGGCGGGACAAGAAGTGACGTTTGAGATTGTGCAGGGAGCGAAGGGGCAGCAAGCGGCGAATGTAATGAAAGCGAACTAAACGACACCCAACCCAAGGCCTTCCCGAAAGGGAAGGCCTTTTTTGTTTAACAACCCTATCCACCCAAATATATTTTAAGAGTAGGGGCGAAGCTTGACTTCGCCATGCCCATGACGGGGGAAAATAATGACGAGCAAAAAATTCCAAACTTTTGAAACAGTGGCTCCCGGCGGCGCCTCGTCCCGGGGAGCCAAAGTGGATGTTCTGGCCTTCGGCGCCCATCCCGATGACGTGGAAATCGCCATGGGAGGAACCATCCTTTCCTTAAAATCCAAGGGAGCCAAAGTGGTGGTTTGCCACTTAACGGATGGGGAACCCACGCCCTATGGAAATCGAAAAACCAGGTTGAGGGAAGCGGAAAAAGCCGCCAAGATTTTAAATGTGGATGACTACCTGGTCCTGCCCATGAAGAACCGGGAATTGCAGGACACCTTGCCGGCGCGCCGAAAGGTGGCGGAGGTCATCCGGCGGTTTAAACCCGCGATGATTTTCGCTCCTTACTGGGTGGACGCCCATCCGGACCACTGGGGTGGATGCCAATTGGTGGAAGCGGCCAGGTTTTGGGCCAAGCTGGTCAAGACCACGATGAAGGGAGACCCCTGGTATCCCCCGAAGCTTTATTACCACCTTTGCTCCCACCTGAGGCCCAACGTCCAACCTTCCTTCGTGGTGGACACCTCCTCCTTCCACGATCGAAAATTATCCGCGGTCCGAAGCTATGAAAGCCAATTTTTGAAAAAGCCAGGAAGCAGGGCGCTGGAACATATTACGGTGACGAACCGCTATTTTGGGGCCATGATTGGAACGGCCGCCGCCGAGCCCTTTTTCTCCAAGGAGAACTTGGGAGTCGCGGACCCGAGGTTGTTCCTTTAAGGTCTAAAATTACATCATGGGGACCGGCGTATTTTCCGGCACCGGGGTGGGTGTGGGGGCGCCGTTCGGATATTCCTTGGCGCCGGCCTCCGTCAAGATCCTGGCGATTTTCAATCGCGTCAAATTCATGGCCAGTTTGAGGGCGCTGGTTCCGTATTTATCCACGGCGTTAACATTGGCCCCGTTGGCGATCAAAAACCTCACTATTTCCTCGTTTCGGTCGAACCAAGGGCTCAAGGAATCCGCCGCCACGGCTCCCATCAGCGGGGTCCGGCCCTCGGTATTCCTCACGTTCACGTTCATGCCGGAATCCAAATAAAGATGGACCGCTTCCCGGTTTCCCAATTGGGCGCATAGGACGAAATTTTCCTCGCTGACCTCGGTTATCTTGTTCGCTTCCACCAGTTCCTTCAGCTTCGCTTTCGCCGCGTCGGGGCCGGATTCGCAGCCCAGGGCCAGGCCCAAGGCCAGGCCCAGAAAGGCCAAAATTTTTCCAATTTTCATAACCACTCCTTTTTCCCTCGAACCCCTGGGATCAGAGGTACCGGCTTTCCATGGGACTATTATGAAGCGCCGGGGGAGAACCTACGAGGATAATAATGACGAAGTCTTTAAAGAGGGGCAAGCCCCGAAAATGGGAATGGAGGCTTCTTGAAAAAAGTATACTCTTGTATACTTTTTTCTTGACAGGGCTTTTGACCCCCTTTAGGATAACCGCAACGAAAAAAACGGCTTAAATTCCCTTCCGGATGGTGCCCGGGAGGCGGCCTGCCTCCCAAC
>Ga0265338_10004233_pt1 | contig 19528 bp, 14 predicted proteins | sample 42126metaG_FD_193579 | JGI IMG/M metagenome (GOLD analysis project Ga0265338, IMG submission 193579) | Rhizosphere microbial communities from Carex aquatilis grown in University of Washington, Seatle, WA, United States - 4-21-26 metaG | ecosystem: Host-associated > Plants > Roots > Rhizosphere...
TCAAGTTCAGGCTCCACTCCGCCGACCCCCGCGAGGCCATCGTGAAGTCCGCCGACAAGGTCCTCTGGAGCGGCATGCTCGACCCGTCCGACGCCCAGTCCGCGCTCATCCCCGGCCTCGTGCTTGTGCCCGGCGACACCGTACTGCAGTTCCAGAGCGACAGGCCGCCCACCTACCCGGGAAACAATGACCGCCGCAGGCTCACCTTCAGCATCAGGGGCCTTGAGATCATCCTCAAGGGGCGCCGCTAGGCCCCGTCGGCGCCTATGACCCCATGAAGCTCTGGCAGGTACGCCGGCACTGGGACGAGCTCGCGAAGACGGATCCGTTCTTCGCCGTCCTCACCGACTCCGAGAAGCAGGGAAGGAAATGGGCCCTGGCGGAGTTCTTCTCGACGGGCGTCGCCGAGGTCGAGGCGGACCTGCGCAGGATCCGCGCGTGCGATCCGGGGCTCGCGTTGGGCTCGGCGCTGGATTTCGGCTGCGGGGCGGGGCGCCTCACCCAGGCCCTCGGCGGGCATTTCCAGAAGGCGACCGGGGTCGACATCTCGAGCCGGATGGTGGCGCTTGCGCGGGAGCACAACCAGGACACGAGGGTCGGCTTCATCCACAACGTCAGGCCGGACCTGAGGATCTTCCCCGACGCCTCGTTCGACCTGGTCTACAGCCGGATCACGCTCCAGCACATCGCCCCCCGCTACACGCGGCGCTACCTGAGCGAATTCGTGCGCGTCCTTTGCCCCGGCGGCGTCATGTCGGTGCAGATCCCGGAAAAGGTCCCCGCGGGGGACCCGCCGGATCGGCTCCGGTTTTCCCCATGGCCGCCGACCATGGCCATGAGGATCAGCCGGTACGTGCGCTACCATTACCCCGGATGGTTCCCGGGGACCCCGAAGATGCAGATGTACGCGCTGCCGAGGCAGGCGGTCCTCGACTGCCTGGCGGACTCTGGCGCGGAGCTCCTCGCGGTCGACAGGAGCGCGCACGGCGAGGTCGACAACCTGGTCTATATTGCGCGCAGGCCAAGGGGCTAGGGCGGCGCGCGCGCAAATGCCATGTTGTCTTGGCGCTCCGGGACCGGCACCGTCGGGACCGATGCAGACCGCCCCCTGATGCCGCGCACCCTGACGCTTTCAAGCCTTGTCGCGAGCCTGGTTCTTGCCGTGGCCGCCGTGCTTACGACCGAGCCTTGGTCGGGCTCGGCGCCGAGCGGCTGCGCCTTCGAGGTCCGCGTCGAGAGCGACGAGTCGGGCCTCGTGCAGCTCTACTTCGACTCGGGCCGCGGGATCAACGAGGCGGATTCGGTCGTGCAGCCCGTCCAGGCGGGCAAGCCCGCCGTCCTCAGGTTTGGCCTGCCCCGCGGCCACTACCGGGCGCTCCGGCTCGATCCCCTCGACCGGGACGCCCGGATGACGCTTAGCGGCGCGCGCATTGCTGACCGCTCCGGGACGACCCTCGTGTCCTTTGCGCCAGGCAAATTTGAGGCTTCCTTCGACATCGCATCGCTCGGCGTCCAGGATGGGAAGCTCCGTGTGGAGACCAAGCCCAGGGCGACCGACCCCCAGCTCTCCGTGAGGCTCGCGGCGCCCTTCACCCTTTCGGGGCCGCACCTCTGGAGGGAGCTTGCCGGGGCCTTTGCGGCGATTCTCGGATTCCTTATCTTAGCCGGCTGGGCCGGCGCCTCGAAGGGCGTCCGGCTCGGGGAGCGCCTTCGCCTCCTCTGGGTGTGGGCGGGCACCAGGCCGGGGTTCGCCCTCGCCGCGGCGTCCCTTCTTGGTGTCATGGCCGCGAACTACCCGGTCATCTTCGCCGGGAAGAGCTTCGTCTCCCCGAATCTCGGCGTCCCGCTCCTCTACGGCCAGAATCCGTGGCTGCCGGGCTTCCCGAGCGGTCCGACGGGCGACGCGCACAAGGCCGACTTGGGAGCGCTCCTCTGGCACCACGTGCCTCTCTCGATGATCGAGCATCGCGCCGTGGTGCAGGACGGCGAGCTGCCCCTGTGGAACCGCTACGACTCGGCGGGATCGCCCCTCCTGGGGCAGGGACAGTCGTGCTTCGGCGATCCGCTCCACCTCCTGCCCGTGCTCGCGGACGGGGCGGCGTGGGCCTGGGACCTGAAGTTTCTCTTGGCGCGTTGGGCCTTTGCCCTGGGTATTGGGCTGTGCGCCTGGCGCGCATTCCGGCACCTTCCGACGGCGCTCATTCTGGCGGTCTCCGCATCGTTCATGGGGTTCTTCGTCTACAGGATCTGCCATCCGGCGATCTTCAGCCTCTGTTACTCGCCGTGGATCCTCCTGTGCTGGCTCCGTCTTTCCGAGGCCCGCACCCGGCGCTCGGGGGTGCTGTGGCTGGCCGCGCTGATCGGCGCCAACTGGGTCGAGATGAACAGCGGTACCGTGAAGGAACCCTACGTCCTCCTTCTCTCGATCAATTTCTCCGGCCTTTGCGTGATGCTCTCGTGCGCGCGACCGCTGCGGGAGCGCCTCGCGATCGCGGCCGGTTCCATCGCCGCCGGCGTCCTCTTCGCGATGATCGCCTCGCCGGTGTGGTACACGTTCTACAGGGCGCTCGGGGCGGCCTACACGAGCTACGGGGACACGGTGACGTTCCAGATCCAGCCAGGCATGTTGATCGGGCTCTTCGACGAGGCCTTCTACAGGCCGTTCCAGTTCGAGTCGGGTGTGATCAATCCCTCGGCGAACTTCTTCGTCCTGATCGGGCTGCTCTGGCTCGTGGTGCGCTGGCGCACCCTGCTGGGGAATCGGACCGCGGCGGCGCTCCTCTTCTCGGGACTGCCGGCCCTCGCGCTCGTCTTCGGCGTCATTCCTCCCGGCCTGGTCGCCCGGGTCCCATTCCTCGGGAACATCATGCATGTCGACAATACGTTCTCGTGCGTCCTGATCGTCGTCTTCCTCGTGCTGTCCGCCCTCGGCTGGAGGGAGGCGTGGGAGCAGCTCGGATCGGCCGAGGGCAGGCGGGACGGGGCGGCGGTCGTCGCCTTGGTGTTTCTCATCTACGCAGCCTACCTCGGGACCTCGCAGTCGATCGTGCGCAGCGTCTACGGCGCGGCCACCTGGGGCAAAGTCATTAGCGTGGCCCCGTTCATCCACGCCTACGGCTGGAGCCTTGTCCTGGGGGCCGCCGTCTTCCTGGCGGCCCTTCACAGGGCGCGCCGGCGCGGTGCAGCATCGGCCGCGGTGCTAGTATGCCTGGTGCTCGGGTTCGGCGCGTTCCACTGGCGCAGCGCCATGCGCCTGGGGACGGGGTTTGCCGAGTTCACGGTTAGGCCTGAGCGCCGGCCCGACTTCCACGCGCATTCGCCGGCGGTTGATTCCGTGGCCGAGCAGTCCGAGGTTCCGTTCCGCGTGGTGGGGTTCCACAACGACGTTCATCCCGGCTGGTCCGCGGCGTATGGCCTGGAGGGGATCTCGGGTCCCGACGCGCTCATCAACCCCTACTACCGGCAGTTCATGGAGGCGTCCGGGGTCAGCAGGGTCTGGGACTGGCGCTACATCGTGGAGCCGGGAGAGGTGGCGAAGCTGAGGCCCGTGTTTGACCTGCTCAATGTGCGGTTCTACCTCGGGTACCGCCTCGGTCCCGCGCGCCCGGGAAGCGAGCTCAGGCAGGTGGATTCCTCCGACATGGACGTCTATGAGAGTCCCACGAAATGGCCCCGGGCGTTCTTCACGGATGGAGCGGCCGTCTACGACGAGCTTCCCCAGTTCTGCTCATGGCTCAAGTTCGGCGACGGGCGTCCGTTCGTGGCGGTGCAGCACGGCGACTGGGTGAAGCTCAGCCCGGTCCCGCGGGTCCAGGGCGACCTGGCCAAGCGGCAGGTCGCGGAGGCGGAGAACTACCACAGCACGGCCGACACGACCTCCTTCACGGTGACGGCGCCCGGTCCCGGCTTCATCGTCCTGACCGAGGCGTATGAGAGGGACAACTTCCAGGCCACGCTCAACGGCAAGAGGGTCCCCTACATCCGCGTGAACCACGCGTTCAAGGGCATCTATGTCGACGAGGCCGGAACCTACGAGGTGAGCTTCAGCTATTGGCCCAAGGGGCTTTCGGCCACGCTCCTGGTCTCGGGCCTCGGGATCGCCGTTCTCGCGCTCGTCCTTTTCGTAGAGCTGCGCAGGTCGGGGCCTGCGCAGGCCGTGGCCCGGACCTGACGGGGCCGCCTCTAAAGGTAGGCGATCGCCTCGAGTCGTCGGCGGTACCGCGCGCCGATGACGGCGGGTGAGAACCTCTGTTCGATCGTCAGGCGCGCAGCCTCGCCCATGCGCGCGGCCTCGGCCGGGTCGGATGCGACCCGCCTCATGAGATCGGCGGCATGCCCGACATCGGGGTCGGCCCATGTGGAGCCCTTTGAGTAGGGGCCGTTGTTCTCGGCGAGCGTGACCAAGGAGTAGCGCACCGGGTATCCATTCTCGGAATTCACGTACTCGGCGGTGGCCGACCAGTTGGTCGAGATGACCGGCTTGCCGAGGTACATGCTCTCGGCAATCGCCAGGCCGAAACCCTCTGCGCGGTGAAGCGAGACGAAGCAGTCGCATGCCGCCTCGAGGGCGTAGATGTCGGCCCGGGGGAACGTGCCGCTAAGGATGACGGTTCCCGGAAGATCGCGGACGGAATCGTTAAGCGCGGCAAAATCAGCCGGGTTTGCCTCCGCATTGTGGACCTTGATGACGAGCGACGCCCTGCCTCCGGCCAGTCCCGACTTCCTGAACGCCTCGATGACGGCCCGCGGATTCTTCCGCGCCGTATAGGAGTTCAGGTCGAAGAGGCTCAGGAAAAGGAAGCGATCAGCCGGAAGGCCGAACCGGGCGCGCAGGGCCGTCTTGTCCTGCGTCGGGCGCTCGAAGGCGATGGAATGGGCCATGGTGAGCACCGGCAGCGGCGCCTTCAGCGCGAGCGACTCGCGCACAAAGTCGCTCGGGCACCAGATCTCGTCGAAGTGGTCGAGGGATGACATCCACGAGTCCGGGAACTCGGGCAATTCCCATGCAAAGTACCCAATGTTGAACCGGTTCCTCATGAACTCCGGTCCATGGTGATGGTCGATGTCGCGGGCGACCGGCGGGTCGATATGGATCACATTGGCGCCGTACGGATTGGAGTCCTGGAGGCGTCCTGCGAACGTCAGGTCTCCCATCCTATTGAGGCAGTTTAATTTAAGCGGAACAAGGGCGATCGGTATGGATGCCGCGTCCGCAGCCCTCACCATGCAGCGGGCCGATTCGCCAATCCCGAGATCGGCGGTCAGGAAGCCGACGACATTGATTCCCGTGCGCGTGTGGGTGCGCCCGAAAATGGCCGAGTACGGGCTCTCCCTTTTCGAGAAATCATAGATCGGCTCTCCCGACTCGGAGGTGATGGCCATGAGCCTCAGTTGGCGGTTCTTGTTCTGGGCGCGGTAGCGCCGGATGAAGGGCAGGCGCGTGATGCGCCCGAGCCACGCTAGCGCGTTCGTCAGCCGTGTCCCGCGAAGCGTCAGGTAGATGGCGGATCCCCGCTTTGCGTTCGCCGGATCGAGCGCAATCTTCACCTCCCAAGGCCCCGGGGTTTTTGCGGTGACGGTACCGGCGGACATCCCGTCGGCAAAAAGGTCGAGGATGGGGAAGCCCGATTCAATGCCGCGAGCGAGGGAATGCGTGCGGAACTCGCCCTTTACGATAATCGAGGCCACGTCCGCAACCGGAGGCAGGTGGATGATGCCGGTTTCCCGGATCCAAGCCGAATTCGTGGCGAATTCGTCGAAGTAGATGCCCGAGTACCGCGTAAAGCGCCGGGCAAAGGCGCCGCCAAAGGGGGCGGTGCGATGGAAGGGTTCCATGGTCAAGATGAGAACATTTTCTGCCAACGGGCGAGCTCCACGTCGACAACCGCCCGTTTTACGACGAGCGCGACCTCGGGCGGCTTTCGGTAGAGGTGGAGCAGATAAAGGGCCGTCTTCAAGGCATCCCTAGTGTCAGGAAAATCACGCGGGTCGGGGAGGATCTGGCAAAAATAGTCCCAGGTCCATTCCCTGCATATCTCCTGGGCCAGGCGCTCGCGCCACCGGCGGGCCAGGCTCCATGAATTCTGCTCGTCCCGAAGCTTCCGGCCGGGGGAGGCGCTTATGTGGTGCACAACCCGGCTGCCGAGCGCGACCACGTTCACTAGGCCCGCGGCGCTGGCTCGCAGGCACAGGTCCACATCCTCGCACCCGTTCACGTAGGACTCGTCGAAACCCCCCAGGCGACGCCAGGTCTTCGTCCGCACAAGGAGGCAGGCCCCGGTGACGGCGAACACGCCCCTGATAGGACGCATGAGGCGCGACACGCGGCCTGGAACACTCCGGATGTGCTCCGGCTTGCCCTTCTCGTTGACGGCGATCCCGGCGTGGTCGACCTCCCCGTTTGCGGCGTCAAGCTGCACATTGCCGACAAGCCCCGCCCGGGGCCCGAGAAGCCGCAGGGCCCAGAGCATGGGCCCCAGCCAGCCGGGTTTCAGGACAAGGTCATTGTTGAGAAGGGCAAGGACCCTGCCTCGCGCCAGCGCCGCGCCGCGGTTCGTCGCCGCGCCGAAACCGATGTTTCGCTCGTTGAGGACGACCCGGAAGGGTTCGCCCAGGCTCTCCAGCCATTTTCGCGTGCCATCGGTGCTACCGTCGTCGACGAGGATCACCTCGTACCGGACCCCGGGGGGGATCGTCGCCCTAAGGCTCGCCACCATGGCCTGCGAGAGGGGAAGGCAGTTGTACAGCGGCGTGACGACGCTCAGGTGCGGCTGGCCGGGGCTCCTCGATGACACGGGTGCCAGCCTCCTATTGCCCGTCAAGCAACCTGCGAAGGTATTGGGCGTAGCTCGACCTGCCGAGCCTCGCGATGTTGGCCTCCAGCTTGGCGTCGTCGATCCAGCCCTGCCGCCACGCGATCTCCTCAAGGCATGCGATCTTCAACCCCTGCCGGTTCTCGATGACGTGGACGAATTCCGCCGCCTCAAGGAGCGAGTCATGGGTCCCGGTGTCGAGCCAGGCGGTGCCCCGGCCCAGGACCTCGACGTGGAGCAGGCCGGCCTCCAGGTAGAGGCGGTTCAGGTCCGTTATCTCGAGCTCACCGCGCTTGGACGGCTTGAGTTGCCGAGCCAGGCCGACCACCTCGCCGTCGTAGAAATAGACCCCGGGGATGGCGTAGTTGGACTTGGGCTCCCTGGGTTTCTCCTCGAGGGAGAGCACGCGCCCGTCCTTGGCGAACTCGACGACGCCGTAGGCGGAGGGGTTCGCAACGTGGTAGCCGAAAATCGTCGCCCCCGCGGTGCGGGCGTTCGCGGCGGCGAATGCGGCTGCAAGGTCGTGGCCGTAGAAGAGGTTGTCACCCAGGATGAGCGTGCTCGGCGAATCCCCGACGAACCCGGCACCGATCAGGAATGCCTGGGCGAGGCCCTCCGGGTGGGGCTGCTCGGCATATTCGAGATGGATCCCTAGGTTGGAGCCGTCGCCAAGAAGCTGGCGGAAGAGCGGCAGGTCCTGCGGGGTTGAGATCACAAGGACGTCGCGGATCCCCGCCATCATCAGCGCCGACAGCGGGTAATACACCATCGGCTTGTCGTACACGGGCATGAGCTGCTTGCTCACCGCGATCGTGAGCGGGTAGAGCCGAGTGCCCGAGCCGCCGGCCAGGATGATGCCTTTGCGATTCATAGGGGTGGGTTGGTGTCCCCGCGCGCGGCCTTACCGAGCCTCTCGCGGGCGTATTTCTTGATGGTGATGTCGTTGCACCAGGAGCGGTTCGCAAGGAACCAGTCCACGGTCTTGGCGAGACCCGTCTCGAAGGACTCAACCGGCCGCCAGCCGAGCTCGCGCTGGATCTTTGAGCAGTCGATCGCGTACCGCCGGTCATGCCCGGGACGGTCCGCGACAAAGGCGACCTGCTCCGTGTAGGACAGGCCGTCGGCCCGCGGCGAGCGCCCGTCCAGGAGCGAGCAGATCAGCCGCACCACGTGCACGTTGGTCTGCTCGTTGAGCCCGCCGACATTGTACGTCTCGCCGGGGCGGCCCCGCTTGAGGACCAGCGAAATGGCCCGGCAATGGTCCTCGACGAAGAGCCAGTCCCGGATCTGCTTGCCATCGCCGTAGATCGGCAGCGGCTTGCCCTCGAGCGCGTTGAGGATGACGAGCGGGATCAGCTTTTCCGGGAAATGGAACGGCCCGTAGTTGTTCGAGCAGTTCGTGGTGAGGGTCGGCAGCCCAAAGGTGTGGTGGTAGGCGCGGACGAGGTGGTCGCTCGCCGCCTTGGAGGCGGCGTAAGGGGAGTTGGGGGCAAAGGCGGTCGCCTCGGTGAAGGCCCGGTCCTGGGCCCCAAGCGTGCCGTAGACCTCGTCGGTCGAGACGTGCAGGAAACGGAAGTCGTCCCGGTCCTCGGAGGCGAGTCCGAGCCAGTGGCGCTTTGCGGCATTGAGGAGGCGCAGCGTCCCTAGGACGTTGGTCTGCACGAAGGGCTCGGGCGTGTCTATCGACCGGTCGACATGGCTCTCCGCGGCGAAGTTGACGATGGTCGTGATCTCGTGCTCGTAGAGGAGCCCGGCGACCAGGGTCTCGTCGCCGATGTCCCCGCGGACGAAGGTGTACCTCGGGTCGCCGGCGACATCCACGAGGTTGGCCGGGTTGCCCGCGTAGGTGAGCTTGTCGAGGTTCACGACCCTGCGCGCGTTCCTGCTCGCGTCGAGCAGGACCTGCCGGACGAAGTTGCTTCCGATGAACCCGCAGCCGCCTGTGACGAGGATGTTCATCGCGCGTGCGGGTCTAGGCGGCCTTCTTCCAGGCCCTCAGGTCGCGTTCGATTGCCTCAAGGACGGGCGTCAGGCTGATTCCGGCCTTCGCCAGCTTGGAGGGGTCCAGGACGCAGTTGGACCTCGGGGTCTTGGCCGCGGCCTTCATGAACTCGGCCTCATCGCTGAAGAACGAGAACTCCTTGTTGCAGACTCCCGAGCGGCGGATCAATTCGACGACCTCGTGTGTGGTGACCTTACCCGGGTTCGTCACGTTGTAGGTCCCGAAGGGCACCCGCTTCTCCCAGCACGCCATGGTCGCCTCGACGAACTCATCCAATTCCGAGATCGAGTTGGTGGCCTCGAGGAGCGTCTTGTAGCGCATGAGCTTCGTCAGGTAGTTCCTCGGGTTTTCCACGCCGTCAAAGGGTATGCGCAGCCTCCAGACGAACAGGTCCGGGCGCCCGGCAAGGACCTCCTCGCCGAGGCCCTTCGTGCCGCTGTAGAACGAGCAGTGGTTGGCGCGGAAGGTGAAGTTCGGGGGGTCGAGCTCGGTGAAGCCGTTGGCTCCGGGGCCATCGCCGCTGTAGATGCATCCGGACGAGACGTGGCCCCACGGGACTCCGGCGGCCTCGCAGGCCCCCGCGACGATCCCGGGAAGGACGGCGTTGCCAAGCAGGCACTCGGCCTTGTGCAGCTCGCACGCGTCGACGTTGGGCTTGCCGGTGTATCCGGCCGCATTGACGAGGAACTCAGGCCGGTCCCTTTCGATGGCATTCCTGAGGATTTTGGGATTGGTGTAATCGACTTCGGCACGCCGTAGGTTGCGAAAGGACATGCCCTTGCGCTTGAAGTAGGCCTGGTAGGCCTGGCCGACGTAGCCGGAGCCACCTAGTAGATAAATCATCGAAATGAGAAGGGTTAAGACAACCGAAGGTTTCCGCGGAAACAAGGGTATTTCAACCCTGCGCCGCACGGGCGGGGTCTCTCGGGCAGCGTAGCCGCACCCTCCCGTGGGTCAATCCGGCTCAGCGGCCAATGCCAAACCCTGTCAGCGCTTCTTGTAGTCGCCCCGGCTGAAGTACTTCTCGAGCCAGACGTACATGCAGATGAAGAAATAGCGGCTGCCCATCTCCTTGATCTTCAGCTTGGCCACGCCGTGCCTGCGGTTGCGCCAGGATATCGGGATGACCGTCCAGGTGTAGCCCCGCACAATCGCCTTAAGGGGCAGTTCGACCGTCAGGTTGAAATGCGGCGCCATGAAGGGTCGGCATCCTTCGATCACGCTGCGCCGGTAGGCTTTGAAGGCATTCGTCGTGTCGTTTAGGGGGATGTTGAAGAGGACCCGGATGAACAGGTTCGCGAGGCGATTGACGCGGAGCTTCAGGGGAGGGTAGTCGACGACGTCGCCCTTTCGCAGGAAGCGGCTACCGAAGACGCATTCATGCCCCTCGCACAGGAGGCGCCAGTACCTGACGGCGTCGGCGGGCAGGTCGGAGGCGTCGGCCATCATGACGACGACGGCGTCGCCCTTGACGTGGCCAAAGCCGCAGGTGATCGCCCTACCAAACCCGTTTAGGTCGGGATTCTGCACGGGGACGAGCGTCGGTATCTCGGCCTTGAGCGCCTGAAGGACCTGCCACGTGCCGTCTCGGCTTCCGTCGTCAACGACGACGATCTCGTGGGGCACCCCCTCCCGGGAAAATTCGGCGTGGATGTCCCGAAGGGTCGAGGGAAGCGACTCCTCCTCGTCGCGGGCGGGAACGACGACCGAGAAAAGCTCGAGGCTCATCAGAGCGGCGCCGACACCTCTAGCCAGTCGGGGTGGGTGCCGGCGTGGGCGGCGATCTCCTCCAGGATGGCCAGGGGCGACACCCTCGGCTTCCAGCCCCAGACGCGGGCCGCCTTTGAGGCGTCCAGCACCATCCAGGGGACGTCGAACGGGCGCCCCGCGGGCTCCGAGGAGATGCGATGAGCTCCAAAACGATCGTCGCACCAGTCGGTGAGCTGGAGCAGGGACATGGCCGATTCGGCGCCGCCGCCCACGTTCACGAGCCGGTCCTCGAAGTCCACCTTCGCGGCGGACATCTGGGAGAGTATCAGAGGGACCAGGTCCGAGGGATGAAGGCAGTCGCGCACCTGGTGGCCGTGCCCCCCGAAGCCGATATACCTGAGCGGCCGCCGCCGCAGGTGGCTGTTTATCCAGTATGCGAAGATCCCCTGGTCGGGCCGGCCGAACTGGCCCGCGCCCGCAAGGATGCCGCAGCGGTTGACGAAGACCGGGATGGCGAAGGAGTGCCCGTATTCGAGGGCGAGCGCCTCGCTGGCGAGCTTGGTCGCGCCGTAGAGCGACACGGGGGCGGCCGTCGGGAAGGACTCGGAAACGCCGAGCGGACTGAGCCCCGCGGGGAGGACCTTCCCGTCCGGCCTGAAGGCCCGGCCCTCCACGCGCAGGGGCAGGGAGGCGAGGGGGGCGATGCTGTACACGCGGCTCGTGCTCAGGAGCACGAGGCCCGAGCGGTTGCGCTTGCAGTACTCGAGCAGGTTCACGGTGCCCCCCAGGTTGTGCTCGACCAGCTGGCGCGAGCTGGAGAGCCCGTCCACGCCCGCAAGGACGCTCGGGTTGGCCGCCGCGTCGATCACCCAGTCGCACGGGGGAAGGGCGTCGACGTCACTCGCAGCGCGCAGGTCGGCGTGGATGAGCCGGATCCCGAGGCGCTTGAGGTCGACGCGGTTGCCCTCGCTGCCCGGCCGTATGAAATTGTCGAAGCCGCAGACCTCGTGTCCGCCGCCCGCTGCAGCGAGTGCGCGCGCAATCGCGTTCCCCGCAAAGCCGCAGATGCCGGATATCAGGATGCGCACGCCCGTGTCGCCTTCAGTTTTGCGTCGGCGGCTGCGCTCCTGATGCGGCCTTCTGCTTTGCCTCCTGGTAGGCCTTGCGCTGCTGGACGCCGATCTCCAGCAGGTCGCTGACGAGCATCCTCGCCTCGCGCTGCTCCTGGACGGCCTTCTCCGGGGTCGAGGGCGGGGCGGAGGCGATCGGCGCGGCGGGCGCCGCGGCGGTGTCGGCCGGCGTGTACGCCCGGCTGGAGGCGAACTGGCCCGCGGACGAGACGACGGCCTTGCGCATGGAGATCTCCTTGCGGGAACCCGCGATCATGACCACGGCCGTGTCATGGAGCCCGTCGTAACTGATGACATGCACGCCGTCGGATTCGCCGCCCACGGGGATCCACTGGCTGTGCTTGGTCTGCTGGGAGTAGATGCATACCGTGGTTTCCGAGCCCTGGACGGAGGCCCCGGCGAGCTGATAGGCCTCGGCCGGCGCGGCCGCGGCACCCGCGACGGCGCCTGAAGGGGCGAACGGGGAGTTGGCGACAAGCGCCGTCTGCGCCGGCAGGGCAGCCGCGCACCCCAGGGCCGCGAGCGCGGGGGCGAGCACCCGCACGACAAGGCGGGAGGCGAGATGCAACTTAGGGGTCATCAATACCCTTAGACGCTAACCAATCGCGCAGGATACGTCAAACCCGCGGTCTGCTCTGCCAGGACTCGACAATCTGGCGGACGGTCTCCTTCAGGGAGAGCGTGATGTCCCAGGAGGGGTAGTGCGCGCGGATCTTCCTCAGGTCCGAGTAGTAGCACATGTGGTCGCCGACCCGGTTCTGCTCGAGGTACGTGTAGACCTGCGCCTTCCCGGTGAAGGCCTCGGCCAGCTTGAACGCCTCGATGATGGAGGTGCTATTCGCCTTGCCGCCACCCAGGTTGTAGACCTCGCCGGCGCGCGGGTTTGCGGCGAAGGCCGCCATGAACCTTGCGACGTCGAGCGAGTGAATGTTGTCGCGCACCTGCTTTCCCTTGTAGCCGAAGATCTTGTACTCGCGGCCCTCGAGGTTGCACTTGACCAGGTAGCTGAGGAATCCGTGCAGCTCGACGCCTGAATGGTTCGGGCCGGTCAGGCACCCCCCCCGCAGCGCGCAGGTGGGCATCTTGAAGTACCTCCCGTATTCCTGGACCATCACGTCGGCCGCAAGCTTGGAGGCGCCGAACACCGAGTGGGTGGACTGGTCGGTCGTGAAGGTCTCCCGGACGCCGTTGCTGTAGGCGGGGTCGGAATACTCCCAGCGGGTGGGAAGCTCCACCATCGCTATCCGGTTCGGCGCGTCGCCGTAGACCTTGTTCGTGCTCAGGTGGATGAAGGGCGCCTCGGGGCACTCCTGGCGCGCGGCCTCGAGCAGGTTCATCGTGCCGACGGCGTTCGTGTCGAAGTCGTCGAGCGGGATGGCGGCGGCCCGGTCGTGGCTCGGCTGCGCTGCCGCGTGCACGATCACCGAGGGCCTGACTGACTTGGCGAGCGCGCGGATGCCGGCGCGGTCGCGGATGTCCAGCTCGTGGTGCACGAAGCCGGCAACCTCGCGGCTGAGTCGCTCCTGGTTCCAGCGCGTGTCGCCCTGCGGCCCAAAGAACACCGCACGCTGGTTGTTGTCCACGCCGTGGACCGCGTACCCCAGCTCGCGCGCGAAGTACAGGCACACCTCGGACCCGATGAGTCCCGAGGAGCCCGTCACAACGATCGTCTTTTTCATCAGGTCCTTTGTGCCTTAATTCTAGAGGGGTTGGAAGCGGTACTTGGCCAGGGCGTAGATCCATGTGAGGGGATCCCTGATCATCGAGACCTTTTTTCCCTCCTTGAACGAGCGCGAGTGGTAGGAGACGGGTATCTCGATGGGCCGGTACCCGCGCCTCACCAGCTTGATGAGGAGCTCCCAGTCGAAGTCGAACCGGTTGCACTCGAGCGTTAGCCCCGAGATGCAGTCCCTCTTGAAGACCTTGTACATGGTGAACGGGTCCCTCAGCCACACGCCAAGCGACGCGTTGATCATGAACGTGAAGGTCCAATGCGCCATGTTGAGCACCGCCGCGTGGAGCTTCTGGTCCGTGAACTTCCTTATGGCCCAGCCGTTCTTCGAGTGCCGGGAGCCGAGGACGAACGCGTGGGTTCCCGCCGCGATCGGCGCCAGGAGCTTTTCATAGTCTCCCAGGTCATACTCAAGGTCCGCGTCCTGGATGAGGACAATCTCGCCCGTTGCGACCCCGAGCCCGGCCCTGACCGCGTGCCCCTTCCCCTTGGGGGCGTCCTCAAGGATCACGGTCACGTTCTCGCGGCCGCGGTAGGAAAGGACGGCGTCCCGGGAGCCGTCCGTGGAATTGCTCTCGATGACGATCAGCTTCAGGTCGTAGCCGGGCACCCGCTTGGCCACGAGCGCGTCGAGCGCCGTATGAAGGGTCGCGATCTCATTGTAGACGGGGACGATGACCGATACGGTGATCGCGGGGGCGGCGGTCACAGCCATCGGGGCGAAAGATTCCAGCAAGTTTCACGTTCAGCTGGTCTGACAGGGGGGATCATGCTAAGTCCAATTCATGGATGCTTTTGCGTCTCCGTCAATCCGCCGGGAGAGTTTGTGGGGCAGCCCCTCACGGCTCATTGAGGCCGCGGTGCTGACGCTCGTGCTTGGGCTGTCCCTTGTCAGCTTCCCGGACGCCCCCGATACGAACCTTGACGCCTCGTGGCAGGTGATGCTGATCCGCGCCCACGCCCAGGGCCTGCAGTTCGGGCGCGACGTCATCTTCACGTGGGGCCCCTGGGGGTTCCTCTGCTCCAGGTACCACCTGGGCAGCCTTCAGGCGGTCCCGATGCTCGCCTGGCAGGTCGGCGGACAGCTCCTGATTGCCCTGGGGCTCGTCGCCCTCACGGGATCCCTGCCGGCGTGGCGCAGGATCGCCTTCATCGGCGCGCTCCTCGCGTTCCACTGGCTCTTCCTTGACGTTGTCTACTTCGTACTCATCGCGCTGATCGGAATCGCCGGCCTGATGAGGCGCGACGCCGGCATCCTCAGGCTTGCCGCATGGACCCTGGCCCTCGGGTTCCTGTCCCAGCTCAAGTTTACCTACCTCGTGATCTCATCGGCCGCCGTGCTTTCCGCGATGGCGTACTGGGGCTCGCGCCGAAGCTGGGCCAGGCTTCTGGTGATCCCCGTGGGGTACGCCTTTTCGGTCGTTGCCGCATGGATTGCCGCGGGGCAGGACCCGGACAACCTCTTCCCGTATATCCGGCGCAGCATCGAAATCGCCTCCGGCTACGGCGACGCGATGGGAATGGACGAGTCGTGGCCGCTCTTTTGCTGGGGCGCGACCTTGATGGTAATCTGCGCGGCCTTCGTTTGGCAGGTCTGGCGCAGGGTTGCCGAACGCCCCCTGGCGCTTGGAGCGAGCGGCCTCCTCGCGTTCACGCTTTTTGTCATGTGGAAGGAGAGCTTCACCCGCGCGGACATGGTGCCCCTCGGGGGCCACATCTTCGGCATATTCACGCTGGTCCTAATCCTCGCCCCAGTGGTGCCGGGACTGCTCTTTCCCGAGCGGCGGTGGCATTGGTTTGACCTTTCGGTCCTGTACTGCGCGCTGGGAATCGGCTGCTTTGACAGGGACTACTACCTGCAGGGCCCCGCCGTGGCGTGGCAGATGGTCCGCGGGAGCGCCCTCTCGCTCGCCCGGCTGGGCTCCCTTCCCTCGGAGTGGCAGGAGCAGTTCGAGCGGGCCTGCGCCGCGGCATCGCTGCCCCGGGTCTGCGCCGAGGTCGGCCAGCACAGCGTCGATGTCTACAACTTCAGCATCGGGGTCGCGATCCTCAACGGCCTCAATTTCACACCGCGGCCGATATTTCAGGGGTATTCCGCCTATACGCCGAGCCTCCAGGGATGGAACCTGCGCCATTACCAGTCCGATAGGGCGCCGGACTTCCTCCTTTGGAAGGACGAGAGGGTCGACAACCGGTACCCCGGCATGGACGACGCCCCGCTGGTCGCGGGACTTCCCGGCCACTACGAGGCTCTCTTTGCCGAGGGTGGCTACTGGCTCTTCAAGAGGGTCAGCCCCCTTTCCAAGGCGCCGCCGGTTCGAAGCGCCCTGCTCAGCCGTACGGTGAGCCTCTCCGAGGAGATTTACCTCCCGGCGGACCTGGACCGGGCGGTCTGGCTCGAGGCCGACCCCGTACCCAATGCCCTGGGGCGCGTTCGGGCCCTTCTTTACAAGCCTGCGGCGGTCCATCTCGTGACGACCGACGACCACGGCAAGCGGATGTCCTGGCGGCTGCCCCCGCGGATAGCGGCGAGCGGATTCTTGATCGTGCCCACCCTGGAGGGGGGTGGGGACCTCGCGGCCCTGGCGCGGGGCCGGGTGCACTCGTGGGTGAAGTCATTCCACTTCGAGGCCGCGCAGGGGCAGGAGGAATTCTGGAAGGACGTGAAGGCCCGGGTCTACGGGCTGCCGGGCCTGCCGCTTCCGCGCCTCGAGGACACGCACCTCATTGAGCTCGGCATATTCGACCGACCCGCTCTCTCCGTGACCTCCGCCGCGGCCCAGCAGGTCGTCGAGACCCCCGACGGCCCCGCGCTCCTCCTGCACGCGGAAGGGCAAGTGCTCTTTGAGGTCCCGCCGGGTGCGACCCGCGTCTCGTTCGACTTTGGAATCCGCGAGGGAGCCTACACGGGGGAGGGCAGAACGGACGGGGTCGCATTCGACGCGGACGCCGTCCTCGCCTCTGGCGAAAGGAGGCACCTGTGGGGCCGCTATCTTGACCCCCTTTCAAATCCGGCCGACCGGGGGACCCAGCGCACCGAGGTCATGCTGCCCACGGATGGCGCGCTGCGGCTTCGCCTGCACACGGGGCCTGGTCCCGCAAACGACAGCAGGTGGGACTGGTCGTATGTTTCGCGGATCCGGTTTGACGGGCCCGCCACGAAGTAAGGCCGATGAAAGCAGAGCAATCCTGGCGAACGTCGCGGAAAGGGGAGACGCTGATCCTGGCCGGCGCGGGCGTCGTCTCCCTTCTTCCCTTCATTGCCTACCACGGCCTCTTTGCGCGGCTCTTCTGGTTTGGGGACGAGTTCGACCTCATCGACCAGATGGACCGCCTTGGGTTCTGGCGCTGGGTCTGGCTCGTCTTCGCCGAGAACTTTGTCCCGCTCTTCAAGGCCCTCTGGGGGGGCGCCGTCCTCCTTTCGGGAGGCTCCTATGCGGTGATGATCGCGCTCGTCTGGCTGACCCACGCCCTGAACGTGGCGCTCCTGGGGCGGCTCCTGCGCAGGTGCGACCTCTCGTGGACCGCCGTGCTCACGGCCCTTGCCCTATTCGGGCTGGCGCCGGGCAATTTTGAGACCCTCGCCTGGTCGGTTCAGGGGTCGGCCATCCTCTCGGTGACCTTCATGCTGCTTGCGCTGGGGAGCTTCATTGGCGGCCCGTTTCGCGGGATGTCCGTTGCATGGGTCGCCGCCAGCGCCCTGTCCTTCTCTCGGGGGGTATTGAGCGGGCCGCTCCTTGCGTTGGGATGCGTCTGGCCCCCGCAGGGCGGTTTCCCAGAGGGCTCGCCCCGGCGAGGCGTTCGCGCGCTGGCCTACCTGGCCCCGTCGGCCGTCGTCGCCGTCCTGATCGCCCTATTGGCCGGAGGCAACCAGAGGCACATGGCGGGCCATGGGGGTGAGGCGTCCGTCTACGCACTTTGGTATTTCTGCCTGAACCCCTTCCATCGCCTCCTCTCGGTCGAGTCCTGGGGCTGGCGCACGACCGCGCTCCTCGGTGCGCTCAAGGCCTTGCTTGTCGCGTGGGCTCTCGTGCGCAGCACCGGCCGCACCCGGATCGTCTTCCTGCTGCTCGTCGCGTTCGACTTGGGCAACGCGGCGCTGCTAGGCATCGGGCGCTACCACACGGGCCTGCCGACAGCGGTCGCTTCGAGGTACCAGTACGCTTCGCTGGTGGCGATCACCCCGATGGTGGGCTTTTGGTTCTCGCGGCAATGCTGGCGAATCCCGGGCGCGGGCTTACGGGGCTCATTCGTTTCCCTGGTGCTCCTCGCGGCGGGCGGGGCGATGCTTAGGGCGTGGCCCGCGGTCCTGGACCCCTTCACGGCGTGGAGGGGAACCGATTCGCGGCAAATCCTCTTCGTCGAGCCGAGGCCGGATCCCCATTCGGTCCCTGGCATTCCGGGGCTAGAGATGGACCGCGCGAAGGCGTTGATCGCAAAGTACAACCTCCACTAGGGACTGCCCGGACCCTATTGCCTCGCAGCGGAAAGGGCCCGGGCGACCAGGTCCATGGCCTGAGACTTATCCATGGGTACAGCGACGAACAGCGGCCCTCCGAAATCCTCGATGGCCGTGCTGAAGCCCTGGGGATTTGCACCCGGAGACAGGTAGCCGAGCTTGTCCAGGTGGTGGGTGACCCTGAAGGAGCCGAGAAGCTTGCTATCGATGAACACGACGATGCGGTCACCCAGCGGCTCCAGGCTGCCGAGGTTCCCCCACGAATCAGGATGGGCGGCCTTGACCAATGTGGGCCCCACGACGATCTCCAGGTCGTGCTCGCCGGGCGAGACATTGAAATGCACTCCCATCTGCGACCCGTATCCCCAGTCGTCCATCCCCACGGCGTAGGTATCGGGGCCCTGCGGGCTCGCGAAGACAAGATTGCCGTCCCCCGTGACGCCTGCGCCCAAAAGCGGCAGTCCCGACAGGGGGAGCGCCTTTGGGAACTCGATCCTGTATCGTAGGATCCCGGAAAGCCCCGCTCCCTCGGTGATGTTTCGCTCGACGAGCGCCCGCCCGGCCTGATCATCGAGCGGCTCCCTCTGGATGGAGCCAAAGTAGAACGCCTGGGTTGAGGAAAACCCCTGGGGGTTGCTCCCAATTGAGACCCAGCCGTAGCTGTCCTGGTTGAACGATATGCGCGTTGTCCAGACTGGCGCGCCGTCCAGCCATACCCGAAGCAGCGACGAGGCGTTTCGGACGGACGCCGGGTCAAGGCGCCACCCGGCGGGGAGCTTTCCCTGGGCGAGCTGGCTCCCCACAAATATCTCCACGCGGTGGAGCCCGTCGCTCGGGACGGGAATCGGCTGCGACCAGGTGAGGCCGGCGCCCCATTGCTCGAGGCCAAACTGGACGGAGTGGTTCTCCAGGGTCCGAAGAACGAGCATGTTGCCGTGGCGGGCGGTTCCGGACCCCAACACCGGCTGGAGGGCACCGGGTGACTCGAATGGAAGGGTCAGCGCGAGGCGCCACACGCCCGTCTCCCCGGACTGCGCCAGGAGCATACCGGGGAGGCGCGCCGGGATGCGGACGTAATTGGTGATCCGTCCCCCGAAGGGCGGGTCGATTCCCGCGGGGTTGCTGCCGAAGTGCAGCCAGTTAGGCGAGGAGTCGAAGAAACGGACGCGCTGATGCATGACCGCCGCCCCGTCCACCGCCACCGAAAGCGTGGTCTTTAGCATCTCGATCTCGTCGTCCGGCTTTCCGAGAAACCAAGGGTGGGCGCGCGGGGGATAGAACGAGCCGAAATCGACCTCCAACTCATGCGGCACGCCAACCCTGAGGGGGATGACCCCGGACTTGACGCTTCCGGTTCCGAAATGCGTCAGCGTGAATTCCGCCAGGTCGCCCCGGAGCTGGGTGACGTAGAGGACGTCCGTGTGGTTGGTGAATCCCGTGGAGACGAGGGGGGCGGTGCTCACGTCGCCTATTAGCGCAGGCAGCGTGAACCGGTAGCGTATGGGGCCGAAGTGGACGAGGCCCATCGACTCGAGGGCGGCGGCGGGGAAGTTTCCGTAGTAGCTGAGCAGGCGCCAGGTGGCGGGCCGCGCCTGCTCAAACCGGTCGATCAGCTGGATGCTCGCCAGGACGTTGGAAAGGGACGCGGCCAGCGAAATCGCGACGAAGGCCACCTTCAGCCTC
>Ga0265338_10004234_pt1 | contig 19526 bp, 22 predicted proteins | sample 42126metaG_FD_193579 | JGI IMG/M metagenome (GOLD analysis project Ga0265338, IMG submission 193579) | Rhizosphere microbial communities from Carex aquatilis grown in University of Washington, Seatle, WA, United States - 4-21-26 metaG | ecosystem: Host-associated > Plants > Roots > Rhizosphere...
TATAAATGCGGATGATTTTGGCATGAATAAAGAAGTTAATGAAGGAATAAAATTAGGCATTAAACAGGGAGTTGTTACGAGTGTTTCTCTAATGGCAAATATGCCTTCTTTTGAAGATGCAGTGCAATTTCTCAAAAATTATCCTCACGTATCTATAGGTTTACATTTCAATATCACTGAGGGAAAACCACTTAGTAAGCATGCTGATGGTCTTGTTGGAAAAAATAATGATTTTTACTTCTGGACGCAGTTAATAAACAAACTTATCTTAAAACAAGTAAAAATAGAGACAGTAGAAAAAGAACTTGCAGCACAATTTAATAAACTAAAAGCTTCAGGATTGGCTATCACCCACATTGATAGTCATCATCATATTCATCTCTATCCTTCTCTCTTTAGAACAGTAAGTAAATTTGCCAATAAGAAGAAAATTGTGTTTGTCAGAGGGAAAAATTTTAATATATGGAATCTTACTCTTAGAAACCATCACATGCCTGTACCCACACAAATAGTTGTTAATATACTTTTATTTATTAATAGTTTGGTAAATAAAGGGCTTGAGTGCCACTCAGAAAGTAATTTTTATGATATTAACTGGGGCAAGCGGCTCACTCCTAAAAAATTGATAGAAGTATTAGATGAGCTTCCTGAGGGTATAACGCTATTAATTTGCCATTTAGCAGTTGAAAAAGAAAGAAATAAAAACTCTTTTCTTGCTCTCCGTTACAAAGCTCTTGAATTACTTGCAAATCCTCTGGTAAAAAAATATCTAACCCGTAAGAATACGTCTCTCTCATCATACAGATATGACTGAAAAAAGCGTTAATGTAATCATCCCAATTTATAAACCACCCACACTTTGGGAGGATAGCTTGGTTCAGCATATGGGCACGCTCATCCAATTATATCCTCAATATAAATTTTCTTTTATCATTGTGAATGATGGTACACGAAATCTTTCATTTAAGAGATTAAGCGATCTTTGTAAAAAATTGAAAATTCAGTATATTTCTGTGGATTTAAAGACCAACAAAGGTAAAGGAAGCGCGTTACGTGAAGGATTAAGGCGGCATACTGCTGACTATTATATTTGTGTTGATTGGGATTTTCCTTTTGGTGTTATTCCTATCGGTGAAATTTTGGAAAAACTCAAAAAAGGACCTGATGTTGTTTTGATTGATAGAGGAAAAGATTATCCTTCCAAACTTCCTATCGTAAGACGGTTTGTGACGAATATTTGGCGCTTTTACTTGAAAAAAGCTTTACATTTAAATGTACCGGATACACAGGCAGGACTTAAAGGGTTTAATGATAAAGGTAAAAGCGTTTTTGTAAATACGAAAATTTCAACTTACCTTTGTGATGTGGAATTTTTCTACAGTTGTTTAGAGAATAACTTATCAATAGAGTATCTCCAAACAACTGCTCGACCAGGCATTCATTTTGTCAATTTTTCTCTCAAGGCATATTATAAAGAACTAAAATCATATATATTCTTCATGAGCTTTATCAGAAAAAAGGGAAAAATGTACTCGTGATGGTATAATTATTTACATGAGTTCTCATTTCTCTTTTAAGATATTACAAAAAGACAAAAAATCACAAGCAAGACGTGCAGAATTACGAACTCCTCATGGAATAATCCAAACTCCCACGTTTGTGCCCGTCGGGACGCTTGCAAGTGTCAAAGGAATAACTCCTCAGAATTTGAAGGAAATGGGAGTGCAAATTGTTCTTTCAAATACCTATCACCTTCATCTTAGGCCAGGAGAAGATGTTATCCAAAAAATGGGTGGTTTAGGTAAATTTATGAACTGGAGTGGTCCGACGATGACCGACAGCGGCGGCTACCAAGTTTTTTCTTTGGGTGCAGCATTACGAAAAGTAACATTACGTGATGCACGAGGAAGGAAGCTGAATAAATTTTCCAAATCAGTATTTCTTAACCCTTCAGAAAATATACCATTATTACCATCGGTTACCAAAACAACAGAAGAAAAACAAAAGAAAAAATTGAAAAGTGCCTTGGTCAACGAAGATGGTGTATGGTTCTATTCGCATCTCAACGGCAATAAAGAATGGTTTGATGCTGAGAAATCAATTGCTATTCAGGAGAAACTGGGTGCTGATCTCACTGTTGCTTTTGACGATCACGAATCGCCACTGTGGGATTATGAGATGACAAAACTTTCACTTGAGCGTACAAGCCGATGGGCAATGAGAAGTATCGCAGCTAAAAAAAGAAAAGATCAGTTGATGTACGGGATTGTTCATGGTGGACGATTTGATGATTTGCGGAGATTTTCTGCAGAATTTACCAATAAATATTTTGATGCTGTCTCCATTGGCGGAGCTTACACCTCAAAAGAAGTTCTCTTTCAGATGGTTTCTTCCTGCGTCCCCTATTTTGATGAAGAAAAACCAAGGCATCTTCTCGGCATCGGTGAGATTGAGGATGTTTTTGAATCGGTTTCTCGTGGAATGGATTTTTTTGATTGTGTGGCACCAACAAGACGAGCACGGCATGGTAGCCTGTTTATTAATCCCCAAAATGGTGGTCGCAGACAGAATAGTTTTGTGTTTCATATAACCAATAAGAGATTTGAAATCGATTCTGATCCGATAGATCCAGGATGTGCATGCTCTGTGTGTCAAAATTTCACGAGAGCTTATCTTCATCATTTGTTTGTCTCAGAGGAATTACTTGGTTATCAATTGGCAACCCACCATAATCTCTTTTTTATTACAAAGCTTATGGAAAAGATTAGGATGGCAATTGAAGACGGCAGCTTCCATCAACTAAAATCACAATGGCTCTCCTCTTCTATTTGACAAACAGAGTATTTTTTCGACATACTTAGGTTATGGATAATGCACCACTTGTGGGAAAGAATGCATTGAAATATCGGCTCGTTATTTTTGAACTGCTAGGGCTTACCACTTCTCTTGCTTTTACAGCCATTGTGGCAATCATTCTCTATTTTATAAAACTTCGATATGCGGTGATTATTGACACTGTACTTTTTATTGGCGTCTTTGTAGTACAATTTGCCTTTATTTATCTTGTCTCTCATATGCAGTATAAAAATCTTAAATATATGATTGAACAAAATTCGATAACCTTTCAAAGGGGTGCATTTGGCGTTGAACGTGAAACAATCCCATTTGAAAAAGTAAAAAATGCGACCTTCGACCAGACCTTTATTCAACGATTGTTTTCTGTCGGTGATATTACCATTGATCAAGATGATGAAAAGTATATATGGGAAAATGTCGATGCACAAACAGCAACGCTTGTCTCAAATGCAGTTTCAGCAAAGGGTGATGTGCAGCCGATTACCGTTTCTCAAGCCAGCGCGATTGTAAATAATACAACAAATAACCCACAACAGCCTCAGACCTCATAAAGTTATTATTGTAGAGGTAGCACTGCTATATTATTACCTCTTATCCTTGGGATTTGATAGGGATACATGCTATCTTCCAATGCTTCATTTTGTCCCAGATCCAGAAAAGACATTGCAAAACCCATTTGTGAAAGTACCTGTTCCGTTACCTCCTCTGCCGGCCCTAGTTGATTCCAATTTTTATATGGCCATCTTCCCGGATACGCGACAAACTGGACAGGATAGTGTGTTGTCCCAAAAAGCATTGTATTTGCCTCATTCATTTCGTTTACTAACTCAACTGGTGGAATATTCCACAAAGGTCGATCATGCTTGAGTGAGTGATTTTCAATATACATGCCATCTTGTGCGAGTATTTGCAAATCTGCAAAGGTCATATATTGATTATGATTATGATATCCAACTAATTTGCCTGTTAAATAAGGAGGGATCATATACATCGCAGTAAAATGATGCGCTAATAGGATTGGAAGACCATTGGTAAAATCACTTTTTCTTCCATCGTCAAAAGTAAGAAGGATTGGCTTATCAGGCAGCGGAAGATTGTAATATAAATTATTAAACAGATCATTCGGAGAAATTGGATGATAGCCTTGGATTTGCAGTTGATCCATTTGCGTCGTGAAATTTTCCGGCGTAACAGTCAGACCCACATCGATAAGATAATCATAATTCGATGTGTAATCACTTCTTCTGGGCATAGGTGCAATGCGGTGATACATTATGACGGGAACTGATAGTGTATGGTTTATAACATTATTAGAGAAAAGTACGGGTGCTTGTAAATCTGTTGGTCCACCGCCGACAATTGCATAGAGCTTACCTATTTTTGCAATAACTACTGGCACAAGAGATATATCTGAAAGTTGTGCAGAGATAGAGGCATCAGGAGAAACCAGAGAATAATTAATATGCAAATGACAAACATGTTGATAATTCCTTTCAACGCCATATGGGAAGATTGTTTGACCGTTCATGCAAGTTGATAGTGAATATTTTTGTACAGTGACATTTGAAAATTTCTTCTGAAGAAAAGAAAGATAATTATTTTTGCCTATTTTTGTTTGAATATAGTTCTGATAAGACGACGCATATAAATTCCACAAGCCTCCATAATTCTTATTTTGATAAAAATCAGCATATTCTTTTGCGATCAAATTTGGTGATTGAGACAACACTGTCTTTCCGGTAATTATTTTTTTTGTTTGTGGAACTGATTTGCTTTGAGGAGTAATGCCATAAGGAATAAAATATGCAGCGATAGCAAAGATGAGACTAGCCACTAAGAGAAGAAATGGTCTTTTGTCAATTGTATAGAGACGAAACAGCGCTTTAAAAACATTTTTGCTATTTTTTCTACGGCTGGATTTTCTTTTGGTTTGTCTTGCTATATTTTTTTTATAGATTACTTTTTCGCTTCCCATAGTTGCCTATCTATCCATTATAAAGAATAAAAAGAAAATAATAAAAAGTAAAATAATTTAGAACAACTTACTTTCTTACCCTATTTTTACTAAATTGTTACACAGAAAGGTTTTGATATCATATATTATGATCGAAGTGTCATCCCAGACGGCGGAGGCGAGAATAGGAGCTCTAGCGACAAAATCCAAAGTTGAAGGGTGACATTTTTTTGTTTTTTACATTTCAACTTGCGTATTTTGCGGCGCTTGCTTTTGCCTAATATCTTTAAGAAATAGAGTCGTAATACCCCCCAGAATTATAAAAACAGCAGCCCAATTAAAAACAGACCCATAAGCAAGAATTGTTGCTTTGACCTCCATCAGCCCTGCAATTATTTGCAACTGTTGCGGATTTGTCGTATTGATTACCGAATTCTGTTGTATCTCGACAAGACGTGATGTCGTGTTGTTTGAAAGGATTGTCGCAAAAATTGCTGTCCCAAACGCTCCCGCTAAATTTCTTGATAATGCCAATACTGATGAGGCGACTCCTACTTCACGAAGTGGTACAGTACTAACAGCAGCTTGGGTCAATGGACCGAACCCAAGTCCGATGCCAAATGCAAAAAGACCAAGTCGCAATCCGATATCCCAGAAGCCCCATCGCACATCAATGCCGGCAAAAAGATGGAGCATAAATGCTCCCCAAAACATACCAAGTGACACAAAGTAACGGGGAGAAATTTTTTGTGCGAGCCGAGCTCCGATTTGTGCTCCAAACATAATCGCAACTGCCATTGGTATAAAAAGATACCCGGATTTTGTCACGCTGAAGCCAAGAACATTTTGCGCGAAGATTGGGATCAAAAAGATACCACCAAATAATCCCATCATGGAGATAAAGGATGAAACATTTGCAATAGTAAAGGCGGGAATTTTGAAAAACTCAAGATTAACTACCGGTTCTTTCTCACGCTGCTCGACAAAAATGAAGGCTCCAAGCGATACAGCAGCGACAATATAGTTAATGATACTTTTTATATCTGTCCATCCCCATGTTTGTCCCTGATCCAGAACCAAAACCATCCCTGCAAGACTAATACCAAGAAGGAGTGAACCAAGCCAATCAAAGTGTTTCAGCCCTTTTATTTCCTCGACCGGTTCTTTTATATAGCGAATTGCCATAAAAGCTCCGATTGCACCTAAGGGGACATTGACATAGAAAACAGACCGCCAGCCAAAGGTATCCGTCAACGGTCCTCCGAGAAGTGGTCCAAAAACAATAGATGCTGCAAAAATACTTGACCAAATTGCTTGTGCTTGCAGGCGTTGTTTCATATCGGTAAATTCATATGCAATAATTGATAGCGCGATTGGATAGTCAATAGAGACGGTTATTGCCTGTAATACGCGAAAGAATATCAATGATGAAAGATTCCAGGAAAGTCCAGCTAGCATTGAGGAAATAACAAATCCGATGATCCCAAAAAGATAGAGTGGTTTGCGACCGATGAGATCACCGAGTTTGCCAAAGACCGGAACAAAAACAGCGTTTCCCAAAACATATGCTGTGGTGATATAACTTGCCTCAGTAACGGTAATACCAAAATCAGTAATAATCTTCGGTGTTGCCAGACTCACAATGGTTCCATCAAGTCGTCCGAGAAATGATGAGATCATAAGAGTCCCTAGAATAGCCCATTGCGTGCTGGTAAAACCCTTTTTAGGTTCTTGAGCTGTTTTTGTGTCAGATTGTGGAGTTATTGGTTTCTGTGTCTTTTGGTTTGCCATGATTCATAATTCTTACTTTCAGATGTAAAACTAGCGTGTGTTCGTATATACTGTCATCTTTGCAGACATACCGTTTTCTATTTGTGGATATTGGGTGGCATTAAATTTAGTATAAACAACAAACTGTTGTGTTGGTCTCTCACTTGAAATAGAGAATGAAAGTTGTGCCGTTTTAGCCGTAGGTGAAACTTCATCGACATATCCCCAGAATGTTTTGCCGGGGAATGCATCAACGGTAAAAGCAACAACCTGCCCGACCTTTATCTGGTTCAGTCCCTTATTTTCGTCAATCGTTCCAGCAACCCTAAGGTCTACTGGACGTATCATTTGGATAAGTTGGGTTGTTGTGTTGACAGTTGATCCTGTTTCATCAGGTGCTGTCACGACAAGTCCATCAGTATCGGCACGAAGTGTTTGGGAGCCGACAATTGCCAGTTGATCACCTTTATGGACGTATTGTCCTTCTTGCACATCCATTTCCTGAACCTTCCCGCTTGCCGAAGGAGAAATTGTAATAATTGGCGCCTGGATTAGGGAATCATCAATAAAGATGCGACCAGTATATAACACATAAGCAAAATATGCGCCAACAAGAATGAGCACGACGAAAACAATTCCTACCATTTTAAGAAATTTTTTATTTTTTATAATCGTTTTTACTCGTTTCATAGTTATAACATCTTATACTTGTCACTGGCTATTGCTTTGGGATCAGTGATAATCCGGTCAGTTTTTGAAAGACCACCTGTGATTTCTATATCATCTCCATGAATTTGTCCAACCTTTACTGTCTTTAGTTCGGGTTTGCCATTATCATCAACCCAGATATATTTGCCTGCGAGTACTGTCCATGCTGGAACAAGAATCACATTCTGTGCATTTGTCATAATGACTGCAGTTCCTGTTTGATCGAGTTTGCCAGTATTTAAAATTGCGTCACTTTGAATATCCACTTGATAAACATTTTCACCGTCAGATAGTGTTACCTGTGAAGGATATATTTGGACCACTGTTCCTGAAATTCTGTTGTTTGTGCCGTCAAGGATAACTTGAGCCTGCATGCCTTCTTTTACGAAGTCTGCATAGCTTGCAGGAATATTTGCACGGAATACTTTTGTAGATGGGTCAGCAACAGTAAAGCCTGTTGTGGTTGTGACATTTTGTCCTGCTACATTGACATCTTCATGGGTTACAATGCCGTTTAAGGGAGAAGTGATTGTTGCTAACTGTTCAGCATAATTTGCAAGCTCAACGTTAATAACAGAATTATCAAGATTTGCTTGATTTTGATCGGCTATTCGCTGTACAGCGTTATTGATAGCTGTTTGTTCATCGGTAGGACTATCAAGAGCGGTTCGCTGCTGGTTTTGCAGAGTATTATCTTGAGCATTTTGTTGTGTCTGATCAAAGGTATCTCTTGTTGAACGGTAATTATTCAATGCTTCAGTAAGCTGTTCCTGGAGTGCGTATGTATCAAGTTGAGCAATAGTCTGTCCTTGAGTAACATGATCTCCCGCTTTCACTGGAAGGTAGGTCAATTTACCTCCTGTTTGAAAATGGAGCGTTGCTTCGTCCTGTGCAGTTACTGTCCCATCAACAATAATCTGTGCGTCAACGGATTTGACAGCTGCAGTTTGCCCAAGTGGCGTGTCAGCATGTGCGCGTGAATTTACTAAAGATGTAATAAAGACTCCCGCATCAATAAGCAAAACAAGAATGATCAAATAGCTGATAATTTTTCTGCTTTTAGATGTTGTATTTTTTATAGAATTTCTTTTTCGACTCGTTTTTTTCATTTTTTTTGTTCAATCCTTTCATTCAGTTTCTCCAGCAATCTGAGAAGTTCATGTTGTTCTGATTCTGTTAAATAAGACAACATATGCTCAATATGTATCAATTTTTCTTCCATTGCTTTTTTCAGGATGTCCTGTCCTGCCTCGGTGAGCGCAATCCTTACCATCCTTCTATCCTTTTCATCGGCTTGTCTCTCTACCAATTGTAACGCAACTAACTTATTGAGTAAACTGGTAGCAGACGGAAGCTCGATGTGAAAATTTTCCGCAATTTCAGACATTTGTGCATTCTTCTTTTGCTTTAAGAAACTCAATGTATGAATTTGGAGCATGCTTAAGTGAGCAATATTTGATGAATAACGCATTTCTTCCCGAAGCATACGAGAGTTTTTAAACATAACCTCTATAAATTTTTTTGCTGTTGTTGAAGTCATATATTTAGATAATCTAACTATTAGTTAACCTAATTATATCATATATAAACAATTTGTCAATTACTGTTTTCTTACCTTTTTAGGTATATAATAGTCAGGATATGTTTCCTCTCTCAGATGATGCTAAGGCATCACGATTTCCCTGGATGATGTGGCTGCTTATTTTTGTGAATGGGTATGTTTTTATTCAGGAACTCTTGGCACCAAATATTGAAGCGTTCATCTCACACTATGCACTTATTCCTTCTCACGTTCATATTAATAACTATCTGACAATGATTCCTTTTATCACTGCGATATTTCTTCATGGAGGATTTCTACATATTTTATCCAATATGTGGTTTCTTTTTATTTTTGGAGATAATGTCGAGGAAGCTTTGAATCCTTTTGGTTTTCTCTTACTCTTCCTTATTGCCGGCATTGCCGGAAACGTGCTTCAATATGCAGTTATGCCAACTTCTTCTGTCGCGGTGATTGGTGCATCAGGGGGAATAGCAGGAGTTCTGGGATGTTATTATGTTTTATTTCCGCACGCACGAGTAAAGACACTGTTGTTTTTATTTTTCTTTGTGACCATTCTTGATATCTCAGCACCTCTTATTCTGGGTTACTGGTTTATTTTGCAATTGATATCTGGTGCTGGATCGATTGGACAAATGGGCGGCGATCAGGGGGGAATTGCTTTTTTTGCTCACATTGCAGGATTTTTGATTGGTATATTTATAGGGAAAATAGTAAAAAAGATTAATCTAATAAGTAGTAGGTAAATCAAGTCCTGCCTGAGTTGTTTGCTGTTGATAATATTCAATATCTTGCTGTGCTTTTAACTCCTCATCTTCATACTGTTTTGCCTGGGAGCGATAATCTTCCGCTTGTTTGGCATAATATTCTACCTGAGAATTACTATTGGTAGCGTGAGTAATATAAGATTCTTTATTTTGTCTTGCCTGATCTCGTTTGTAAACGGCATTACTTATATATGATAGAAGGGTGCTCAAGTCCATGCTATCTCCTCTCTTAATAAGACTATAATAAACTGTCTACCTTAAAAATTGTGTAAAATCTTTGTAAGATATAAGTAAGAAGTGCAGATGAGTTACTATTTATTTTCTTTCAACTACAATTGAACATTCGGTGACAAGAGCTGCTATAGCGCCAACTGCTGCAAGTGCAGGTGCAAGAGCCACTCCGATTACGCCAACAGTTAATGGAAGGACGATCAAATCTTTCCCGTTTTTATCTTTGATAGTAATTCGTCTGACATTTCCTTCCTGGATCAATTCTTTTACTTTTTTAAGTAAGTTTTCTCCATTAATTTTAAATGTTTCTTCTTTTTGTACGGCCATATCATTCACCTCCTTATGTAGCATTATACCAAATCTTTAAGAAAAATTTTAATAGTCATTTCATATTGTCTCTTGCAAAATAAGATCGTTCAAATTATAGTTAGGGTAATCCAAGAAAGGAGGTGATTATATGAAAACACTTTGGACAATTGTAGGTGTTATCGTAGTCCTTGCTATTCTTGGTTATGGCGGTTACCGTCTTTATCATCATTATACATACAAGCCTTCTATAGCACCTGCAATGACACCTACGCAGACAATGAAATCAAAGCCGACTGAAGCAATGATGCAGGAGACAACTGTAATTAAAATGACACCAAGTGGAAAACTAGGTACTATTGTTACTGATTCTAAAGGAATGACGCTTTATACGTATGCAAAAGATACGACTGGCGTCAGTAATTGTAGTGGTGGATGTTTGAAGGCATGGCCAGCTTATGCTGCTCCGTCACAAAATGTGACAGTTCCTGCAAATGTGACAGTTATTAAACGCTCTGACGGAACATTCCAATACGCATGGAAAGGAATGCCATTATATTACTACATTAGCGATACAAAAGCGGGAGATGTAACTGGTAATGGAGTTGGAGGAGTTTGGTCTGTTGTAAAGTAGGGATTTAGTAGTAACAAAAACTGCTGGTATACAAATACCGGCAGTTTTATTGTTAAATAAACAATTATTACCATTTGCTTATATTTCTGTGCTATGATAATGAGCGCTATGTCGCAGATTTTTTATTACTTAGGTCACGAACAATTTCAGCCGGAAGTTTTGGTCAAACATGCAGAACTTGCCGAAAAAGCAGGCTTTGATGGTATTTTTATTTCAGAACATTTCAATCCATGGGTTGCAGACAAAGGAGCAGCTGGATTTGCTTTCTCAACGCTTGGAGCAATTGCAGCAACCACTGTAAAAATCAAACTCATGACAGGCGTTGTGACTCCCCTTTTCCGCTATCATCCCGCAGTTGTTGCTCAGGCAGCAGCAACGATTGATAGATTATCGAATGGTCGTTTTATGCTCGGTGTCGGCAATGGAGAAGCTATTAATGAAGTGGCACTAGGTTATGATTTTCCGAAATATGCAGAACGTTCCGAAAGAATGCAAGAAGCGATTGAAATTATGAAAAAACTTTTTAACGGGGAAAAAGTAGATTATGACGGAAAGTATTATAAAACAAAATCGGCAAAACTTTATAGTCCCCCGATTCATCAAATCCCGATACTACTTGCAGCCGGCGGTCCGAAATCTGTTGCATTAGCAAGAGAATACGCAGATGGTCTCATCGTCAGTGTAAAAGATCCCAATGAATCATTACAAACTATAAATCCAAAAGAAGAAAAAGTCGTAGATCCTAAGCGGAGTCGAAGGATTCGAGATAAACCTTTCATCGTGACAACGAGCCGATGGACCGTTTTTGCACAAAATGAAGATGAAGCATGGCAATCACTTCTTGCATGGCGTGGTCTTCGGGCACCAAGCAGAAATACAGCAGTGGATCCGGAACAATTGCAAAAGGAAGCAGATACTTTACCAAGAGGCGATATCCTTTCACGATATACGATCGTTTCATCAGCACAACAATATATAGACGCGTATAAACCGCTGATAGCAGATTTAAAAGCTGATATTGTAGCAATCCAGACGACAGGCATTGATCAGGAAAAAATTATTGAACTACTTGGCAATGAGGTTGTGCCCGAACTAAAAAAAATTTCATAACACATTTTCTCTCACATGCAGGATACAATCCAAATTATTCCCATTAAACAGATAAAAGAAATACGTCAAGGCGATAATTTATCACATATTATTGCTGAATCTTTACAGCAACAACAACTTTCCTTTGAAAATAACGATATCCTTGTTGTGACGCAAAAGATTGTTTCAAAAGCTGAAGGAAGAATTGTCGATCTTGCAACAGTAACGCCTTCATCATTTGCAAAACACATTGCAAAGAATCACAAGAAAGATCCACGGCATATTGAAATTATTTTGCAAGAGACAAAGCGCATTGTCCGGATGGATCATGGTGTCATTATCTCAGAGACGCATCATGGGTTTATCTGCGCCAATGCTGGTGTTGACGAATCAAATATTGGAAATAATCATACAGTGTCACTGCTTCCTCAAGATCCTGATGCATCAGCAGAGCATATCCGTAGTGGTTTAAAAAAAATAACTGGGAAGCAACTTGCTGTTGTTATTTCCGATACATGGGGAAGACCCTGGAGAGAAGGACAAGTGAATTTTGCAATTGGCTCAAGTGGACTTGAAGTTTTACAAGATTATCGTGGAGAAAAAGATCCGTATGGTTATGACTTACAGGTTAGTCTTATTGCAATTGCAGATGAACTTGCGGCAGCAGCAGAGTTAGTTATGGGAAAAACAAAAAAAATACCGGCTGCAATTATCCGGGGTTACTCATATAGTCCAAGTTCTACAAAGGCAAAGAAACTTATCCGTGATGCAAAGACGGATTTGTTTAGATAAACATTTACTTATGAAAAATAATATTGTCGTACTTTCAGGAGGTGTTGGTGGTGCCAGATTTTTAGAGGGATTAATCCAAATTGCCCTGCAAGAAAATATTGTTGTTATCGGTAATACAGGAGATGATGAAGAATTTTATGGACTTCATGTATCTCCGGATTTAGATATTGTTCTCTATACGTTGGCAGGCGTTGTCAATGCAACACAAGGATGGGGATTTGCCGATGAAACATATCACACAATGGAACAATTAACCAAACTCGGCAATGACGGTTGGTTTCAGCTTGGAGATAAAGATTTGGCAACTCATATTCAGAGAACAAATTTATTAAAACAGGGAAAAACACTTAGTGAAGTCACAAAGGAACTGTGTAAACAGTTTGGTTTGGATATAAAGCTTATTCCCATGACAGATCAAAAAGTCAGAACCAAAATAAAAACTCCAAAGAGCTTGCTTTCTTTTCAGGAATATTTTGTAAAAAATCGGACACAAGATGAAGTGCTCGACATTATGTATGAAGGCATTGAAAAAGCAAAGCCCGCACCTGAGGTTTTAGAAACTCTTCTGAACGCCCGGGCGATACTTCTTGCGCCAAGCAATCCGCTTGTAAGCATCGGCACGATTCTTGCTATACCTGGAATTCGTAACGCTCTGAAGAAAACAAAAGCAAAAATTACCGCAGTGAGTCCGATTATTCAAGGTGCAACGGTTAAAGGTCCGGCAAATCGAATGATGAAAAGTATGGGTATGGAACCTTCCGCTCTAGGTGTGGCAAAAGCTTATCAGGATTTTCTCGATGTGATGATTATTGATGAGCAAGATAAGGAATTACAAAAAATTATTGAGAAGCTCGGAATGAAAGTGATCACGACAGATACAATTATGAAAGATAAAAAAACAAAAGTAGCCCTTGCAAAAACTACACTTGACTCTGTATTATAAGAAACCTTTATGAATGTACTTATTCCTGTTAAATCACTTGATCACGCCAAAAGTAGACTTGAAAAAAGTCTGTCAGCTGACGAACGTAAGAATTTTGTATTACACATGTTGGATCATGTCATTGGTGTCATACAATCCTGCAAAGAAATTACTCAAATAACTATCGTAACGCCTGATGATGAAATAAAAAAGTACGTAGAACCGAAAGGAATAAAGATTCTTGCAGAAGAAGAAGAAGGATACAATCAATCACTTACTAAAGCTGCTGCGCATGAAAAAGGCAATGCAGTACTGACTATTGCCGCTGATTTGCCACTTCTCACAATTGATGATATAAAGCATTTATTACATCTTGCTAAATCTCATGATATCGTCCTTGCTCCAGCAAAAGATGAGGGGACGAATGCAGTTTTTATGAAATTTTCTTTAATTCTCCCCTATCTTTTTGGAAAAAATAGCTTTGAGCATTATAAGAAAACTGCTCACGAAAAAAATTTGAGCGTTGGCATCTATCAAAGTGAGACAATCGCTTTTGATATTGATACCATAGAAGATTTAAAAAAATTACAAGAAATGAAATAGCTTTTTAGAATAATCTTTCAAGTACATTGACTCTTACATAATTATTACCTCTCTTTAAGTTTTCTTCAAGAACTTAGTAGTATAATTAAAAATATGAAAGTCGGATTACAAATAAACAGATTTACCTGGAAAGGAGAGCCACAAACAATCAGTGATACCCTAAGAAAAATTGCTGTTACTGCTGATGATGTTGGATTTTATAGTATCTGGCTGATGGATCATTTCTTTCAAATCGGTCATATCGGTGCGCCTGAAGAGCCAATGCTTGAGGGTTATTCTGGACTTGCTTTTATCGCTGGAATTACAAAAAATGTAAAACTTGGAACAATGGTGACGGGAGTAATTTATAGGAATCCTGCTCTTCTCGTAAAAGTGGTTACTACGCTTGATGTTTTAAGTAAAGGCCGCGCCTATCTCGGTATTGGTGCAGCATGGAATGAAGAAGAATCTAATGCGCTGGGTTTTGCTTTTCCTCCACTTAAAGAGCGCTTTGAAATGTTGGAAGAAACACTGCAAATTGCTCATCAAATGTGGAAGGGTGATGAAAAACCATTTGACGGCAAGCATTACCATCTGGGTAGACCATTAAATAGTCCACAAGTAATCAGTAAACCGCATCCTCCAATTCTGATTGGAGGCGGTGGTGAAAAAAAGACATTACGGCTAGTTGCGCAATATGCTGATGCATGTAATCTCTTCGCACGAATGGAAAAAGAAGAGCTAACACGGAAATTAGATATTCTCAAAGAACATTGTCGCGAAGTCGGGCGCAATTATGATGACATAGAAAAAACTGTTCTCTATCAAATTACGGATGATTTTGATCCAAAACAGATTATAGATGAATGGAAAGGTTTACGAGAACTTGGCTTTACTCAGGTGATCGTGGGTATCCGTAATGTGGAAGAAATTAAATCGCTAGAAATTATCGGCGAAAAAATAATTCCCCAGGTTTCAAAACTCTAATTTTATTCATATAAACATACACTTCGGTGGTCCAGCACAGAAGAAATTTATTAAAGACTACGGGTAGAATGTATGGCCGAAGGTACAGGAATAGAAACTATTATTAGCCCATATAATCCTCAAGCAATCTACGAGATATCCTTTCTCTTTCTGCTCTTGCTGCAGTTGTCACTGGTGGAATTTCTCTTGGACGAGTAGTTGCATTATTAGAGTACCTGCCCCATTGATCTACACGAGCCACTACAGCAGGATCAGTACTTGGATGTGGGGTAAGCACGTTATCCTGCGTAGAAGTCATAGGAACAAGCACATCTTCTCTTTGTGAAGTTTGTTTTTCTGTCTGTGTTTTATTAGGTCCTCCTCTAGCTCTAGTTTTTTGTTTTGCAGCGTGCTGTTCAGTAGCTAACTGTGCGCGTCTTGCTGTAGTATATGCTTCTTGCTCTGATGTTTTTGTTAGTAATATTTCGCCCGTTGGTAAATCTTTGTTTGCTCGGAAAATTTCTCCATCAACCACAGCATATGTCCTTGTCTCTCCTGCATCTGTTTGAATAACCATTGATACTCGTTCACGTGGAACTACTTCTTCAGGTTCTATCCTAAAAGTATGGGATTCAACAGGATAACCAAAAGGACCAGCAACAGCGGTACTATCATAAACTCTAACGCCTACATCCTTTGCCTTTTCTCTGAATCGACTTCCCCCTATTTTATCTGAATATACTTCTTTAACTTTAATTTGTTCACTAACAGATGGCTTTGGTGAACCGTTATTATCAATTCCAGGAGTATTAACTTGATCACGAACAAAATCCAGATGGTCAAGTATTACCGCCCGCGCACCTAAAAGATCAAGTAGTGTTTTTCCGGTGTGATCTTCAAGATTTTCTTCTATGGGTCCATAATGATTCCATTTTCTTTTAACGTTGCCGTTGAGTTGAGCTACTTGAATTACCAGTTGTTCTGCATTTGGCGCAGAATTTATTATAGGCCCATTTGAGTTATAAGGTGCGGTAAATTCTCCAATTATAGGGCGCGTACCAGGTGTTCTCCAACCTATTCTTACATTAACACTCTGAACAGGTAATCCCACTCCGCCCATTAATGGTGCAGTATTTACATCAACCCGTGTACCATCATCTAAAAGAAGGCCTCCTCCAATAACAAGTGGATCCATAGAAAGAGGATCAATCTTATGAGTACCATTTTGTCCAATAACTCCAAAAACAGTCTCAAGCATACTTCCTTTTGTTTTAGGACTTACATGAGACCTTTGTCCTGCATATTGTGATAAATCTGTTTTTGGACCTGAATCTACCGCCATAGTTTCCTGTTTTCTCTATTTATACTCCATCTCTGAATACGAATTTAGATTTTTGTCAGGTATATGTAAGGTAATTGTCTCACTTTTTAAGATGTTGTCAAGTATAAGCAACAAATGTGAGATTGAAAATTATTTTGTAATTAGAAAAATATGAGGATATAGTATGTTATTATCTGTGCTGTTTTATTTCAGCAAGTACCTTTTTATACACTTCAGTTGATAAATGCCACTGTCCAGGGCGGTATGGATGGTCAAGATCATCAATTAATAAATACACGCCAAATGCCAATAAAGCAATAAGAGAGGTAAAAATATAATCGTAGACAAGAGAGGTAACTCCGACAAAAAGAGAAGTAAAAATACTCGAAAACGTTGCAAAAATAATAAAAATTTTTACACCGAGTGGGAGTTGATGCAAAATATTTTGCAGACGCTTCTCCCGATATTCCATGCATTTTCTTACTAAATCAAAAGCCATTGCTCCTATATTTGGATGTTCGCTGTAATCAATACTAAAAATAGTCTCCTCCAGTTCATAAATTGCTGTATCTACTTGTTCGGATCGCTCATCCATCGTGTGATTCTTTTTTGCTTCTTGCAAGAGTACGGTTAGATAAGTACAAATTTTTCCTCTTATTTTTTCTTGAATTTGTTTTGGGAAATGACGAGATAACACATACAATTCTCGTAATGAACTTACTTCCTCATGAGTTGCGTCAATTAATGCATTCCATGTCCCCCATTTTGATTGAATGACAAAACCCGAAATAATAGAAAAAATTAATTCTATAGCTGAGAATAGCCAAGGGAGTGAAGAATTATTTTCATAAAGCTTGCCTTGAGGAAGAAGATTAAACAAACGGATACTGAAGAAAAAGATGTTAAATACAATAAAAAAGACAATAAGTCTTATAAAAATAATTCGGCCACCATTTTTAAGCATAACATCTAAGAAAACTATTCTATCGGATAACCGCCCGCAGGGATTTCTTCGGATTCTTGAAGGGTAGAATAGATCGTATTGGTCTCTGTTTCAGGATCATATTCATGAAGTGTATGATCTTTTTCGTCTTCTCCGTATTGTTTTTCATGCTGATCAATCCCTGCAAATAATTCCTTAGAAGCTTCTTCTTTATTTTCGCAATAAACATAAAAAAGCCGGGAGCAGTAGGGGCATTTATAGGAATAATACATACCTAGACGGTATCATACTGATAGGTTAAATGCAACGACGGATTGCATTTTATAAATACATATGAAAAGATTAAAGTATGTCTACAATTCTTCTTGTTAACTCACTTTTTCTTCTATTGTTATTAATACTCAATGGAATAGTATTATTTCTTTTCAAGAATCGCGGGGAGAAACAAGAAGTTAAACAGGAGCCTGCGGCTGCACCTGCTCCTTCAACTCCTGCTCCGCAACCAACCACTGAAATGAAGGAAGTCACAAGAGAGCAGGAGGAAAAATTACGTGATGATGCAATACTTGCAAATATTGGAGAAGGTCTCGTAATTATTGATAAATATGGAAAAATTATCACGTTTAATAAAGCTGCGGAAGGTATGCTTGGATGGACAGCAAAGGAAGCAATTGGACGGGATTTAGCCGATGTTATTCAGATTGACTATCAAAGCAGTATAAAAGTAAGTAAGGAAGTAGTCGGCAACAGATCTTCACTCTACTTCATCCGTAAGGACAAAACCAAATTTCCTGCTGACATCTCAACCTCATCTTTCGTACAAGACGGAAATATTTTAGGTACTATTACCCTTTTTCGTGACGTTACTACAGAAAGAAATATTGACATCATGAAAAATGAGTTTATCTCTTTGGCGTCTCATCAACTGCGGACGCCACTGGCGGCAATCAAATGGTATTCGAAGATATTACTTGAAGGAGACACAGGGAAACTTCTTCCTGAACAAAAAGAAGCTGCCGAGAGTATCTATACCTCTACAGAACGAATGATTGATTTAGTAAATTCTCTGCTTAATATTACGAGAATTGAATCTGGCAGAATTATGGTTGAGCCAAAGCCAACAGATGTGAAGCAAATGATTGAAGACATTATCAAAGAAATCAAAATCCGCTATATGGATAAAAAGCAAAGCATTACTGTTAATGTACAAAACGAGATACCCGTTATTAATATTGATCCCCGTCTTATCAGGCAAGTATTTGTCAATCTCTTAACCAATGCAGCAAAATACACGCGCGAAAAGGGATCTATTACTGTTGTAATGTCCAAGAATGACTCAGATGTTATTACAGAAGTAAGAGATAATGGCTTTGGAATACCAGAGAAAGAACAGAAAAAAGTTTTTGATAAGTTTTACCGTGGAGAAAATATGGTTAATCAGGAAACAAACGGGACAGGATTAGGACTCTATCTGGTAAAAGATATCGTGGAAATATCAAAAGGGAAAATTTGGTTTAAGAGTCAAGAAGGACAAGGGACAACATTTTGGGTAAGCCTTCCACTTGCAGGATCTCCTGAGCAGAAAGGCGTTTTGTCACTTGAGACATAAATAAGGAATTGACAATCTTTTCTTTTCATGTCATTGTAATAGTATGGGTTTTCTAGATAATATACAAGTAATGCTGGGTAAAAAGCAGATTGATGAGAAACCTGCCGTTTCTGCACAAAATCAGCTAAAGAAAAAAATTCTTGTTGTTGAAGACGAGAAACTTCTTGCCAATGCTCTCGAGTTAAAATTTTTGCATGAAAATTTTGAAGTTTTCAAGGCTGAAAATGGACAAATAGGACTTGAGATGGCTCAGGCACACACACCTGATATTATTCTGCTCGATCTTATGATGCCGGTTATGGATGGTAAAACAATGCTGCATCAGTTGCGCCAGATTCCACAATTTAAATACACTCCTGTCATTGTCCTGACTAATGCTGGAGAGATTGATAATGTCCGTGAGACCAAATTTTATGATAACGCAAGTGAATTTCTTATCAAAGCAAACGTCAACCCTGATGATATTGTGAAGGTTGTTAATGATCTAATATAAATAATGTATTAATTTATATTTA
>Ga0265338_10004235_pt1 | contig 19525 bp, 16 predicted proteins | sample 42126metaG_FD_193579 | JGI IMG/M metagenome (GOLD analysis project Ga0265338, IMG submission 193579) | Rhizosphere microbial communities from Carex aquatilis grown in University of Washington, Seatle, WA, United States - 4-21-26 metaG | ecosystem: Host-associated > Plants > Roots > Rhizosphere...
CAGAGCCTCCGACGGGATGTCGACATCGTTGTATTTTGCGAGCATCAAGGCGAGCGCCAGCCAGAACGAGGCGACAATGGTGCCCCCCAATTGAAACGCCGCCCCGCCAAGGCTGCTGACATCGGGGAAACACAATTCGTCGCTTTCATCCGACGTCGTCGTCAAGATGATGTTCTGCATGAACAAGAACACAAAACCATAGAGCGCGACCGTGATGAACAGGCCAAAAATGCCGCCGCCCACAAATCGCAGGGCGGCGAACGCCGCCGTCGCACACAGAAGGATGATGACGCCCGTTCCCTGGAATGGATACGCGAACGCGCCCGGCAGCTTCGCATAAAAGCCCTTGGTCGGCGCGGCCTGGAATTGCACGGGCACGACCTCCGTCCCGCAGGAGCGGCACGTGCGCGCGGTCCTGCCGCCCATGTCTGTCAACTCAATGCAAGCGTCGCAGTAGGTGAGATTGCATTTTTGGCAGAGAAATCGTGCGGGTATTCTTGGATGGTATTTGCAGTAACGCGCTCCGACCAGGAGCGTCGGCGTCGTGTCGCCGGTCGCGTGCGCGACGGGCGCGACGGGAGCCGCTGCCGCCACTGCCACCGGGGCGCCGATCGGCGCTACGGCGGTCGGCGCCGAAACTTTGGCGAACCTGACAACCGGCTTGGACACAGGCGTCGCCGCTGCCGGCGCATCGGATGCCTGCCCGGCGTAGTAAACCATCTCCACGCTGCCGAGCCGGATTTTCTCGCCATCCTGGAGATGCTGCTCCTGGATGCGCGACGCTCCGACGAAGGTTCCATTGGTGGAGCCCGAGTCCCGCAGCACCGCCGACCCGTCGCTGACGACGACCTGGCAGTGCGACCCGGACACGCTGGGATCGCTGACCTGGAAATCGTTCACTTCGTTGCGGCCCAGCGAATTGGCGCCGGGCTTAAGGTGAATCTCCCAGACCTGGGGTGTGCCGGGATTGACGACTAAACGGCTCATGGAGCGGCTCTGGCTTTGACTTGACGCTTTTCTGCGTGAACCGGCGGCGAATGTCAAGGTAAAAGCCGAAAGCAAAGCGCATCCGCCGCGTTTCCACGCGTTTTCATCCTTGGTCGGGAACGAAAGTTCATGAAAACTGCCCTTTTCGTCGCAATGCGTCCGGCCCTGAACCTGGAAATCGTCAAACCGCCGCCAAAGTGGCGGACGCTCCTGATTTTGGGCAGGGTCTCCAATGTCCCGACTGTCTGGTCCAATTGCTTTGCTGGCTGGTGGCTTGGCGGGGGCGGCAGCCGCATCGGATTGGCCGCCGCGCTCTGCGGAATAACTTTTCTTTACCTCGGCGGCATGTTTCTGAACGACGCCTTCGACGCTGAATTCGACCGGCGCCATCGCAAACTGCGCCCCATCCCATCGGGCGGCATCACGGAAAAAGAAGTCGGGCAGTGGGGCGTATTATGGTTGACGCTCGGCGCCGCCGCGCTGGTATGGACCGGCACAACGGCCGCCGTTTTGGCCATAACACTGGTTTTGTGCATTTTAGTCTACAACGCCGGCCACAAATGGATGTCGTTCGCCCCGGCGCTCGTCAGCGCCTGCCGATTGCTCATTTATTTGACGGCGGCCGCCGCTGGCGGAGCGGCGCTCAGTGGCAGGGTGATCTGGCCGGCCATCGCGCTGGCGTTCTACGTCGCGGGGTTGAGCTGCCTCGCGCGAAAGGAAAGCGTGCCGGGGCGCCCGGAGCTGTGGCCCGTGGCGCTGCTCATCGCGCCCATAGCGTTGAGCGCGCTGGTGAGCGACCAGGGCCGGATGGCCGCCGTCGGCGTGTCTGTTCTTCTGGCGCTCTGGGTTGCCTGGGCCCTGGCGCAGACATTCGGGCGCGACTTTCCGCGGGTGGGCGTGACGGTTTCGCGGCTGCTGGCGGGGATTGCGCTGGTGGATTTGCTGGCCGCGGGTCAGGCTTCGCACGGCGCCGTATGGGGCTTTGTAGCGCTCTTCGGCGCGGCAATTTTTCTTCAAAGATTTGTTCCGGCCACTTGACAGATTCTGAAAATTGGTTGACAGTGTCCGTTGAGCTTGCCGGAGCAAGGCTCGTAAAAAAGTTGGAAACTAATTGACGCAGCCCCTCGCGCTTCGATCGATCATGGAGTAGAATGAATAAAAGAGGACACTGAATGAAAAAGAAAACTTGGAGCAGGAAAAAGATCACCGATCATTACACGGGCATGCTCAAGGCCGACGGCACACCGATGTCGCGCCAGCAAGTCCACATGCTGCGCAAAAAGGCGCGCGGAATATGTTTGACGTGCGGCCAGCCCGCCATCGGCGTGTATTGCCTCAAGCACACCGTCGCCGCGCGCGAACGCATGCGCCAGAAGCTGAAGTACCGCCGCCGCCTCAAACAGTCGCCCAGCTACCTGCTGGAAAAGGAAACCAGGGGCAAAGGCGCCAAGCGCGCAGCCCGCGGACCCGTCGGCGCACGCTTGAACGCGCGCTCGAACCGGATGCCGCGTTCCAAAGCCCTCAGCAAGGCGTAACCCGCGCGCCTCGCCATGCGAGACACGCCCGCCCGCTAGACGAAGTTGGCCGTGAAGGTTTCAACGAAGCCTTCGGCAGTGAACGGGCGCGCCTTGGCGCTGTGGAGGAATTCCCGGGCGGCGTCCAGATAGCGGTTGTATTCGCTTTCGCCCATCGTTGAGAGAAAGCGATGCAGCTCGGGATAGGTTGGGAACTTGCGTTTGTCGACAAAGGCCTCCGCCGGGATTGTGTCAAGCACATTCGGCGCGCCCAGGTAAACCGGAACGCATCCCGCGAAAAAGCAGTCGAATAGTTTCTCCGAAAGATAATCCGGTTCCGCCGAGTTCTCATACGCCAGGCAGAACCGGTATTGTCTGAGCGTCTGGTTCTTTGAGACCTTGTTCGGCCCGATGAACGACGGATAACGCTTGACTGAAAGCCTCTTGAAAATCCCGGCGCGCCGATAAACAAAACGCAGCGGAAAATTCAGGGCCGACAGCCGCCCGGTGAACAACGGCTTGTCCCAGTCCATTCCCACCAAATCGAAATCCCTCGGCGCGTTCGCCTCGAACCAGCGGATCGCGCGGATGCGCTCCGAATACAGTTCGCGCGGATGCACCGAGAACATGAAGCTGTTGATGAGCAGGCACAGCTTGCGCTCACCAAACGGCGGCGGCGCGGCCGGCTCCCGGTATTTGTTGGGCAAATGGTAGAGCGCGAACTTGCTCGCGTCCCGCGCCGCGACGTCCTTCTTCCAGGTCATCACCTTGCGAAAAAGCGCGTGCGTGGAGGCCGAATAATTGTCCGGCCGCACAATCGGCGGCTCGGAGGCGAGGAGATTCAGGTTCGGATGTTTGCTCCGCAGCAGCGCGCGAAAACGCGCGTTGAAAACCCTCGTCGGGTAATCGATGAAAAAAATCTTGTCACATGAATCCAGAGGCTCCATGTCCAGCGTCGCCGCGCTGTGCCCCATTTCCCGCAGCCGCTGGCCCAGCAGAAACGTCGGATACGCCAGATCATCTCCGACCAACGACTTGGCCTGGGTGAACATCCGGTTGGCGTTGTAAAAATTGTAAAAATTCCAGAAGCCGAACTTCATGAAAGACGTTTGCGCCAGGCGCCGACGCATTCCTGGAAGATGTCCCCAAGCGACTTCGACAGCGCGAAACCCGGATAATGCGCCCGGATTTTCGACAGGTCGGAGATGTAACAGATGTGATCGCCCTGGCGTGCGTTGTCCACGTAGGTGGACAGTTGTTTTTGGCCCGTCTTTTCCTCCACCTGCGCGAACGCCTCCATCAATGAGCAACTGTTCGCCCGGCCGCCGCCCAGGTTGTAGACCTCGGCCACGCGCGGCGCCTCAATAAACCTGTGGATGAACTCCGCCACGTCCGCCGCGTGGATGTTGTCGCGCACCTGCTTGCCCTTGTAGCCGTAAATATTGTACATCCGGCGCTCCAAATTGCACTTGACAAGATAGCTCAGGAACCCGTGCAGCTCGACGCCGCTGTGCTGCGGGCCCGTCAGGCACCCGCAACGCAGGCAGCACGTCGGGATGTTGAAATACCGCCCATACTCCTGCACAAACAAATCCGCCGCCGCCTTGCTCGCCCCGAATAGCGAATGCTTGGATTGATCGATGGTCATCGTCTCCGCAATTCCGTCCTTGAAGGCCGGGTCGGCGTAATCCCATCGCGTCGGCAGCTCCGCAAGCGCAATCCGGTTCGGCGCATCCCCGTAAACCTTGTTGGTCGACATGTGGACGAAAATGATCCCTGTGCTCACGCGCCGCGTCGCCTCCAGCAAATTGAAAGTGCCGCCCGCGTTGACGTCAAAATCCTCGAACGGCTTCTTGGCCGCCAGGTCATGGCTGGGCTGCGCCGCGCAATGCACTATCGCGTCCGGCTTGATTTCGGCGACCAGCGACAGCGTCCCCTCGCGGTCGCGGATATCCAGGCCGTGCGAATGAAAATGCTTCAACGTGCTTGACAGCCGTTTCAGGTTCCAGCTCGTGTCCCCTTCCGGCCCGAAAAACTCCGCCCGCATGTTGTTGTCGACCCCGTGGATTTCCCAGTCCCGGGCATCGAAGAACTCTGCCACGCCGGACCCGATGAGTCCGCTGCTGCCAGTGACGATCAGTTTGCGCATTTGAAAGAGTCTAAGGCTGATACCCGGGGCGAATCACGCCAAAAAAGTTTCCGGAGGCCGGCGCCCGCGCTGGGGCCTCTTCAAAGTGTTTGACGAATCGGCGCCGCCGCCCGAAAGTCCGCGTTGCCAATCATGAGAACAATGCGAGATCAATCCGCAGCTTTCACTTTGATCGAGTTGCTGGTTGTCATTGCGATCATCGCGATTCTCGCGGCCCTGTTGATGCCTTCTCTCGCCAAAGCCAGGGAAAGCGGCAGGGCGTCGGTGTGCGCCTCCAACCAGCGGCAACTGAGCGTGGCGGCCATCCTGTACGCGCTGGATTCCAGCGATTGGATGAACCCGCTTCAGGATCGCCACAATGCCGCCGACGGCAGCGGCTCGTGCGAAACGACCTTCCGCGTGATTCTTTGGAATTACGCCGGCAAAATGCCGGGCGTTTTCGATTGTCCTTCCGAGAAACGCGCCGTCTACGCCGACGGGATTTCGGAGGCGGACGCGTTGGCCGGCGGTATTGCGATGTCCGGTGTGGCCGACTTGAGTCATATATACGGCGCGCCCGGGCCTTATGAAGTGTGGAACGCGAGCGGCATCGGCGTGGCGGGCGGCCATTGGATTCCCGTCGACAACGATCCGGATCCCGAAGCGCGCGTTTGCAGCATGCCGTTCGGGCGCCCCAAGGCCGAAGGCTACTACGAAGGGTTGCGCAAACACACCGAAATCTCCGTTCCGGCGAAACTTATTTGGTTTGGCGACGGCGGGAGCGGGACCGCGGCGTTATGGGGCGACGACAGTTGGTGGATCAAGCGCGTTTCTCCCGGCGAGGAGGACGATGCCGGCTTTAACCGGCTGCTCCAGGACGACTACGGCTCTTCGCGCCATGTTGGAAAAGCCAACTACTCCTTTGCCGATGGGCACGTAGCGCGTTGGGACGCCAACGACATTCCATGCAACGAAAAGGAATGCTGGTGGTCTGTAAAGATCAACTTCCATGGCGGTTTGAGCGCTCGTTGAAAACGTCCGCGGCCATTCTTCTAATCTTCGTCGCCGCGGCCATTGTCGTTCGCCAACTGCATCAGGCCCGCCGCATCGGCGAAGGCGGCGCATCGGTCTGGTTTTACGACGACGCAGCCAGGCGCCTTTACGCCGTCCCGCGCGACACCGTTCCGCCTGACAAACATGGAGTGCGCGCCATTGTCGTGGCGGCTCGATCCGAGGAAGGCGATCCCGACAAACGGAGAATTGCCTACCTGGAAACGTGCGCCCCGCCATTGAAAGATCTGCTCGAAGCAGTCCACAAGGCGCTCGCGGAGGGCAAGCCATTCCACGGCGTGATTCCGCCGCGCAACAGCCCCTTCTTCCTGACAAACACGCTGGTTCGCCGCCCGGGCGAGGCGGCGTGGCGCCCTTCAAATTCGTCCGAGGGACGGAAAATCATCGGCGAATGGCGATCCTGGCGCGGACCGGATGACGCTCCTTTGGTCGTCTGCGTTCCGTGATTGCCCTTGGGGTTTCAGATTTGGCCTTCCTGTCGTAATTAACAATACGCAATCAGCGATAGGCGTCTGTTCAATATTGTTCGCCGAACAGAATTGGAAGCGGCTGCGGCGTCGAGGGCGTAAGTTAGAGGCATAAGCCATGATGAGAAGAACCGGTGCCCAGTTTGCCCTTCAACCGCGAGCTATAAGTCTGCGGGGAATTTCCCGGTTGAGCTTTTAATCCAGTTCCTATGATCCAGAGCCGTCGTTATTCGTTCAAAGCAGGGGCCGATAAGGCGTTCACCCTGATAGAGCTGTTGGTCGTCATCGCCATTATCGCAATCCTCGCCGCGATGCTGCTGCCGGCGTTGTCCAACGCGAAGATGCGGGCGCAGGGCGCCAACTGCATCAGCAATCAAAAGGAATTGGCGCTGGCATGGACCATGTATGCCGACGACAACCAGGGGCGCATCATTAATTTTGACACCGCCACCAACTTGATCCTGAGCGTCCCTTGGCGCTTCGCGACGCCGAAGCCTCCGCCGGCCATTCCCCTGGGAACGTCGCCGCAGGATAGGGATGTTTTGATTTTGCAGGCCGGGTACATGCAGGGCGGTCTCTATCGGTACGCGCCGAACGTCAAAGTGGTGCATTGCCCGGGGGACAGGCGCGCCAATAACTCCACCACCGGAGCCACAACCGCGCCCGGCTCTTTCGCTTACGGCAGTTATTCCGGATCGGGCGGGATGAACGGGCTTGTCTACTCGCCGGACGTGGCGATCGCCAAACAGTCAAGCATTCAGCATCCCAGCCAGCGCTTCCTGTGGATCGAGGAAAACGATCCTCGCGGCGAGAACGAAAGCTCCTGGGCCATGAACCTCGGAACTCCTCCGGCGTTCAACGACTCGCAATTCGTCGACTCCGTCGCCTCCTGGCACGGCAATAATAGCACGTTTAGTTGGGCCGACGGCCACGCTGAAAGCCATCATTGGCTGGATGCGCCCACGGTCGCCTACGCGCTCAGCATGGATCCGAACAAGTACTTCGGAAAAGGCATCCCCACTTTTTCTCAAAGCCCGCACGACCTGTATTTCCTGTCCGTTGGCTACGCAACACAGCGGAATCCGTAACATCAACCTGACCTGTAAATCACACTCCTACTATGCGCACACCTAATATGATACGTCGCACCTGCATTGGCGCCTTGATAGCGGCCGCCTCTGTAGGTTTGACTGCCTTCAATGCAGATGCAGATTATACTAACGTCGTCCTGGCCGATACCCCCGTTGCTTTCTACCCCTTGGACCTGACGGTGGACGTCAATGGCACGGCAACAGACGCCACCGGCCACGGCAACGATTCAACCTATTACAACATCTACCCCGCGTCGGGACCCAGCGCCTACATTCCAAACGCCGCCACCTTCAGCCCGTCGGTGGATTCGTACGTCGATCTGGCCACCGGCGGCAGCCCCGGTTTGCTGCAATTCACCGGGCCCACCACGCTGGAAGCATGGGTGCAACCCGCGGATTCCACCAGCTTCGGCGATATTATTGCCAAGGGCTACGACGGCTCGACTTACCAGGAAATCGTGCTGCGCGTGAACGGGGCCGGCAACGGCAACGACTATTTTGGCACTTTCGGCACGGCGGGCGTCAGCGGCGGCCAGCAGAACACCGATTGGGCTCACGTTGTTATGGCCAATGACGGCTCCTCCACAAGCCTCTACGTCAATGGCGTGCTCGTTCAACGCAACGGCGACTCGACCGGGTCAATCAACTACGCCGCCACTTGGGCGATTGGCGACGGCACCAGCGCCGGCGACACTCGATTCTTCAACGGCAATATCTGCCAGGTAGCCATCTACAACTATGGCCTGAGCCAGGGGCAAGTGTTGCAGCATTTCTATTATGGCAAACTCAACACCTCGACAAACGCCGCGCCCATTATTACCAGCCAGCCGCAACCGCAAGCGACATTTGCGGGCGGTTCGGCGACCTTCAGCTTCGCCGCAACGAGCGCGTTCGCCACGACCAACCAATGGCTCTTCAACGGCAATCCGATCAGCGGACAAACCGCCGCCACCCTGCAGCTCAACAATGTTCAATCCACCAATGCCGGAACCTACAGCGTCGTCATTGGCAACGGCCATGGCACGACCAATAGCGCGGGAGCGGCGTTGACGCTGTACACGCCCGCCCAGCTCGAATGGAGCGCCAGCGGCAACTCCGGCGCCTGGGACACAGCCTCATCGGCCAATTGGCTCAACCTCGCCAACAGCCAGACGACCGTGTTCAATTTGGGCGACAGCGTGTTATTCGATGACAAAGTCGGCGAGCCCACCACGGTGTCCGTCAACGGTTCGGTGGCTCCGAGCCTTGTGACGGTGAATTCAAGCACGAACTCCTTTACCATCAACGGAGGGGGGACGCTGACGGGGCCAGCCACGTTCGTCAAGACCGGCTCCAGTTACCTGACAGTCACTTGCTCGGGGAATTTCACCGGACCGGCGCGGATTGGAGGCGGGACGCTTTACGCCGGGAACAATTCATTTGACTCCGCGTCGTCGATAACCATCAGCAACGGCGCGACCCTGGACATGGGCGGCGGCACGTTCAATGGCGCCAAGCCCGTGTTTGTCAGCGGCGCAGGCGTGGGCGGACAGGGTGCGCTGATCAACACCTACGCCGATTATCCCGGCGAATCTCTGGCCGTCACATTGACCGGCGACGCCGTGGTTGGCGGATCGGCACGCTGGGATCTGGCCAATGGTTCCAGCATTTCGGGACCGCACAACTTGGTGAACGACTTTTCCGCGGACACAAGCAATCCTTACGCCGAATGGAACTCGCCGACGGTCGGAAGCGATGTCGTGGACATCACCTTCACCAACGGCAGTAAGCTCGGCGCGAAGAATTGCGACTCCACTTTCCAAAATCCGGCGACCATGACGACGATCAGCCCGAACGGGCAATTGATCTTCTGGAGCGGCGGCTGGAACGGCAGCATTCATCTTTACGGGACCGCCACCGCCTACCTGTGGACCGCGCCGGCGGCATTCAACGGGAGCACAATCGTGATGGAGGAGAGCGCGCAATGGCAGTCATGGAACCCCGGCGGCGATGAGCCGATCAACAGCGCCGTCGTGCTCAACGGTGTCGCTCACTTTGTCCTGGGCGACCACAATATGCTTTACAGCAATGTCATCAGCGGGCCGGGCGGATTCCTTATGGACTACTGGAATCACGCGGTGGTCTTGTCGGCGGCAAACACCTACACCGGCCCGACCATCATTGGCAGCGGTGGCAACAGCCCGGTCGTTTCCCTGAGCGGCAACGGCTCCATCTCGCATAGCTCGCTGATCTTCTTCGGCGGCGGCGATCCCACTGTCACGCATATCGACGTCAGCGGCCGTTCCGACCAGACGTTGACGCTGGCCAGCGGACAAACGCTCGGCGGCATTGGCGCGATCAACGGCAGCCTGGTTGTCTCGCCCGGCGCCACTCTCGCTCCGGCGGGAAGCAACACCACCATTGGCGTGACCGTCGGCGCGAACGCCGAGGGCGCCATCGCCGCGGCCAACAACGTCACCCTCCAGGGCACGACGATCATCAAAGTGGACGCCAGTGGGACCAACGACCTCGTGACCGCAGGCGGAACGATGCAGTATGGCGGCGCCCTGCAGGTGGTCAACGTCGGCGCGACCGCGTTCACCGTCGGCCAAAGCTTCACAGTGTTCAAGGCCGCGAGCTTTAACGGCGCTTTCGCGACCCCGCCGGCGGGTCCCGGTCCTGGCCTGACTTGGGATCTCTCCCAGCTCGCCAGCGGCAAGATCATCGTTGCCTCCAAGCCGACCCTCACGGCCACCCTCGTCAATGGCAGCCTGAACCTCACTGGCGCAAACGGAGCCGACAACGCCACCTTTTACATTCTCACCTCGACGAACGCCGCCGCGCCGCTTTCACAATGGAAGCCCGTGTCCACCAATTCGTATAATGGCAGCGGAACCTTCAACCTTTCGCTTCCATTGACCAACGCCGCTCCCCAGAATTTTTACATCATCAAGATGTAAGACTCTGAGGATCCGCGCTCACTCAACCGCCGGGCTTCGCAGCCCGGCGGTTTTTGATTAATGCTCAAATGAAGAACTTGCCTGTTGTCGGATGGATCGTCCTGCTCGCTGCCGCATTGCCGTGCCTCGCCGGGAACTACGCCGATTCCCCTTCGGCCCGGGAGCCCATCGAATGGTGCGATATATGGATCTCGCACGCCAATGAAACCAACCTGCCCCGCGTGCTGTTGATCGGCGACTCGATCACCCGCGACTACTATCCCGAAGTCGAAAAGCGTCTCGCCGGCAAAGCGTACGTCGGACGCCTTTGCAGCTCGGCATTCGTCGCCGATCCGGCGCTCCTGCAGCAAATCCGGCTCACCGTCGGCTCCATGAAATTCGACGTCATCCATTTCAACAACGGCATGCATGGCTGGCAGCACACCGAAAAGGAGTTCAGCGACGCTTTTCCAGAGTTCCTCAAAACGATCCAGCAATCCGCGCCCAACGCGAAACTCGTTTGGGCCAGCACAACCCCGCTGAAGGTTTCGCCCGACGCCTCTTCCGCCGCGCCCACCGAAGCCACCGACACCCGCATCGCCGCGCGCAACGCGGCCGCGAAAGAAATCGTCCAATCAAAAGGAATCTCCATCGACGATTTGAACCGCCTGATGGCCGGCCATTCTGAATACCACCGCGACAACGTACATTTCGGCTCTGAAGGCATTGAACTGCAAGCCGCGCAAGTCGCCGCCTCCATCGAACCGCTGCTGCGCTAGGCGTTCATCCAGTTCCGGCCCTCAGCCTCGCATCCCAAACCGCCTATTCCGACACCGCCGACTACGCCGTCGCCCGACGAGATCGTCACCTCCGCGTCCGGCAAACTCCCCCAGGCAAGAGGTCAGCCCCAGGCAAGGGGTCAGTGTAATCAGACAATTGGGGTCAGCAAACAATTGGGGTCAGTGTACAACATTCGACATTTCGGCGGCTTTTCCACCCAAAGTCGACCCTTTACAGGGCGGATCGGAAGCGCTACTTTTGCTCTGCGGGCCGCGCCTGTCCGCCGACCTGTCCACCATAGCCTTGGCGTAGGTGGATCGCTCGCGTCTGCCGGCCATCCGGCGAGCTCGCTCTTTGAAATATCGCCGCATCGCGTTCACGCATCACGCATCACGGATCACTCGTCACTTGACACCTGCCCCATTTCACCTGTCCCGTCCCTGTGTAGCAGCAACGTCGATTTAACGACGATTTAAGCGACAAAAACGTCGCGTTTTGTAGCAGCCAGTCGCAGTGAATCGCACCTAGTCGCACAAAAATGCACGCGACAGAAAAAAGGGCATATCTTTCCTTTTCCGGGCTTTGGCCCGGTTGCTCTTTGAAACTGCAGCTTGGCGAAGGTAAACCACTCGTCACGTGCCACTTGTCCCGTGTCACCCGTCTTCCCATCAGTGGTCTTTATTTCCTGCCGCGGATCGGCATCAGGCCGAAGTGCAGCGCGAGCCATATCGGGACGGCGAAAATAACAATCGCCGCCAGCCGGGTTCCGGTCCAATCCAGCCAATGGGTCTGCATCGGAAAGGCCGTGATCATGAAATAATTGGCAAAACGCGTGTGCCCGAGAAATCGTCCGTATTTGGGGAATCGCTTGCGAACGCCGCTCACAAGTGCGGTCAATCCGAAGGCCACGACCAGCAAGGTGACCAGCAGGTTCTCGGGCTTGACCCTCGGCGGATCGGGCGTGAAGTAGGGATAAATCCACTGCGCCGCTCCCCACAGGAAACTGAACCCGGTTTGAATGGCAGTTCGGAAGTTGGCCTTGTCGGAGGTGGTTTCGTTGAGGAGCAGGCCGAAATAAATGGGCACGATGCCCCAAACCAGCGCAATGTGCCTGAACGGTGTGACTATGAGCGTCACAAAAACGGACCAATATGTTTCCATCGTGGCGGACGACAGGCATCTAAAGTCGGGCGGGCCGCCTGCCGATAAGATAGATACCCAAATGTATCTTGGGTCGAGTCTAAGTTATGAAAAACTTGCGGTTTCCGGCAATTGTCCTGGCGGCGCTCGCCGTCGGTTTTCTGGTGATGACGCTCTCGACGGCGCACTTGCTGCCCGAGCGGGTGGCCTCGCATTTTGACGCGACGGGCCGGCCCGATGGCTGGACGGACCGCTCGTCATTCCTGCTCGTCATGGGCGGAGTCGGCCTTGCGTTCCCGCTTGTGTTCGCGATCTCAATGCCGTTCTTGATTCTCAGCAAGCCCGGCCGAAGCCAATTGCTGAAGCAAAGCAGCGGGTTGACCTTCGCCGATTTGCTGCGCCGCGCCTTCTGGTTCGGCTCAATGACTCTGTGCTTCATCGCCGCCGTGCAGGCGCTGGTGGTCAACGCCAACGCATCCACGCCTCCGAGCCTTCAAATGGCGATGGTCGTCATCGTGGTTGTGGCGTTTACCTTGGGCGTGATGTTCTGGGCGGGAAGTTTGCTTTACCACTTTTCGCGCTTCCATCGCCTCGCCCAACCAGCCTGAAATCGACCTGCTTCTTGAACGTGTCGACCTTGGCCACCTGCGCCTGGACCGCTTCGCCAAGCTTGATGATTCGGCGCGTGCGCCGGCCAATCAGATGCGACCGCTCCGGCTCGAACACATAAAAATCATCCTCCATCGAGGATAGATGCACCAGTCCGCTGAGGCCCAGCGTCGGAACGTCAATAAAAAATCCGAAGTTCCGCACGTCGATGACCAGCCCGGCGTATTTTTCCAGCCGCCCGGAACTCAATTGCCCGTTCAGATACGCGAACAACTTGACTTCCTTGCTGTCCCGTTCGGCGTCGGCGGAGTTGCGCTCCGTGTCGGAAATGTGCGCCGCAGCGCTGCTCAATTCCGCCGGCGCCATCCGGGTCCGCCCAAAAAGCGCCCTGTGTACCAGCAAATCCGCGTAGCGCCGGATTGGGGAAGTGAAGTGGGTATAGTTGACTTTCGCCAGGCCGTAGTGCCCGAGCGGCTCGGGCGCGTAGCGCGCGCGCATCAGGGATTTTAGAAATCCAATCTTCAACGCCGCGCCCACCGGATGCGCGCTGAGCCGGCGCAGAAGCTTTTGGACTTCGCCGCGTTGCGACAAATTCCCGCACGGGATTTGATGGCTGAGCACATCCTGGCGAAAATCCTCCAGGCGCAGCGGGTTGGGCGGTTCATGAATGCGGTAGACCGCCGGGCGGCGTTGCGATGTCAAGCGCGCCGCGACCGCCTCGTTGGCAAGGAGCATGAACTCCTCGATAAGCTGGTGGGATTCGTCATTCTCGACCCGCTCGAGGGCGGCGACGCGGCCATGAGCGTCAAGGCGAATTTTGGTTTCGGGAAAATCGAGGTCAAGCGAGCCCGCTTTAAACCGGGCCGCGCGGAGTTTCTGCGCCAGATCGTTGGCGCGATGCAGCATCTGCTCAATCGGATCGTGCGACGGCCGGCGCCGAAGGACCGCAATGGCCTCCTTGTAGGTGAAACGCCGCCGCGACCGGATGACAGCCGAATAAAAGTTCGATTTGACAACGTGGCCGTCCGCCGTAAGCAGAAATTCAACGCATTTGGTCAGGCGGTCGAGATCCGGCTTCAGCGAGCAAAGCCCCGCGCTCAACGCTTCAGGAAGCATCGGAATCACGCGGTCGACCAGATAGGTGGAGTTGCCGCGTTTGCGCGCCTCTTCATCCAGCGTCGATCCCGGCGCAACGTAGTGCGACACATCCGCTATATGCACCCAGAGGCGCCAATGCTCGCCCTGGCGCTCCAGGCAAATGGCGTCGTCGAAATCCTTTGCGTCATCAGGATCAATCGTGATGACCCAATGCGATCGGCAATCGATGCGTCCCTTCGCGTCGGCCTCCGCGGCGTTGCCGCTCGGATGGGCTCGCGCAATGTCCTCGGCGGCCTGCAACACCTCGCGCGGAAAATGCAGCGGCAAACGGTAATTGCGCAACACCGACAGCATGTCCACCCCTTCGGCGTCGGGCATCCCCAGAGCTTCGACAATTTCGCCCTCGGGATTGGTGTGACGCGAAGCCCACTCGTGCAAATCGACAACGACTTTCTCGCCGACGTTGACCTGGCGCCCCAGATCGCGCGGCTCCGGAACATAAATGTCGTGCGGAATGCGCGGGTCGTCTGGAATGACGTAAAGGAACTGCCGGCCGCGTTGGAGCGTGCCGACGATCTGCGCGCGTTTGCGTTCAAGAATGCGCACAACGGCGCCGGTGACTTCGCCGGGGCGGGCGCGTCCGCGCGGTGCGTCGCGGCGAACCAGAACATGGTCGCGATCCAAAGCGGTGGACGTGGCGCTCTCGGGGACGGCGATTTCCTGCAAGGTCGAATCGTCCGGCTGAAGATAGCCCTTGCCCTGGCGGTTGATCCGAATAATGCCAGGGATCAGGTCCGCCTCGCGCGCGATGATGTAGCGGTCGCCCTTGGTGCGGAGGATTTGGCCGCTGCGCTCCAGTTTGCGCAGCGCTTCCTCAAGCTCCGCCTCGCGATGGCGCCGCAGGCCAAGAGGCCCCAAAAGCTGATGCAAATTAGACGGCTTGTAATCGCGCCGCCCCAGAAGCTTAAGGATAAGCTGTTCCACGGGGCCATTATGCTGGCGCGCGCAGGCGAAGCAATGGCGAATGGTCAACGGCTTGGGCCAGGCTGCCAAAGCTCAAAGGACGTGAACGCGGCAGTCCGCTGATAGCGCCGCTCGGCGATGTAACGGGCGACCGCTCCCTTATTATCAAATATATCTGGCTTGGAACATACGATTAAATCCGGTTTGCCAAGACCTTCGAGATCGGGCAGGGACGCGTTTGCCACGACGATCGCGCCGACTGCGGCGCCCGCGGCCGCCACGGGCACGCGGTAGTAGAGAGCGCCAACATCCGCGGCATTCCACCACACGACCTTGCCCGCTTGCAGTGCTTGCCTGGCCTCGGCCGCGGCGGATCGGTAGTCATCGCGAGCATGCTGAGGGGAGAGTCGGATGCAAAGCGCCGAGCACGCGCTCATGAGGACGAACAACACCCCAATGCCGCGTCCCAGACGCCCGCCTCGATTCCACAGATGGACCAACCCGGCGGCGAACAACACGAACCAGACCGGCATTAGCGGGGCGAAATGGCGGCCCAACGCCCGGAAATGCGCCGCGGCTCCGGCGGCCAACAGGAACGCCGCCGTCCCGCCGCAAAGCAGCAGCGTCTTGAAAAACCAGGTCCTGCTTCGAAGGCTGGCGACCCCCGTCCACACTACGATGGCAACAAGGACTGCGTATGGCGCGAGAGTCGCCGCGTAAGCGACAAGGCCGTGAGCGCCGGCATCGCGCAGTTGGCTTCTTCCGGGCCCCAGGCCAGTGAAGCCGAGTTGCTCATAAAAGACGAAGGCCATGCTTTGAACGCTCGGTTTGACAGCCGCCGAAGCGCGGGCGCCGTGGCTCAACGTCCATTTGTAATAAACGGCGAGAATTGCGAGCGCTACGATCGTGATCGCTACGAGCGGCCCGAACCGTTTCAGCCATGAAAGGAGGCGATCACGCGGCGCCAAGACCAAAACTGCCCCAACGGCCGGCGCCGCCCAAATCAAGCCTAACAGGCTGGAGCCGCAAAGGCAAACGATCGACACCAGCAAAACGATCCACCAAACACCCTCGCCAGCCGCGGTTCCTTGTGGAGACAACAACCGCCGCAGGGCCGCCACAACAGCGCAGGCGACGCCAATTTGCATCGCGTAAGGCCGCGCCTCGCTGGCATAGTACCAGGTGAAGGCGCTCGTTCCAACCACGGCAAACAGCGCGAGTCGTTCCTGGCGATCCGGGGTTGTCAAGATCAGCAGAAACACGCCCGGCAACAGCCACGCCAGACCCGCCGCACGCAACGCCCACTCCGAAGGGCCGAAGACTTTTTCCGCCCCCCACTCGTAAAGCATGTAAAGCGGCATCTGCAGGTCCGAACCGTTGATGTGTTTGAGTTCCGACCACGCGGCGGCAAGGGACGGATGCACGGCGACGGATCCCGTCGAAGCCTCGTCAATCCAGAAGCTCTGCTGCGTGACGGCCATAACAAGCGCACCCGCCAGGACGAACGACCAGATCCAGTCGTTGCGACTCAACGCTGCCGTGGAGAAGCCGGACCGTTCGGCGGGCGTTGGCTTTTGGGCGGTCATGGCTTTGCGGACCGAATATCGTCGAGAATTAGATTGGCGACTTTGTTGCCGTCGCGGACGGAGAATGTCGTTCCGCGATCTTCAGGGAAAAGCTGGGAAAAGTTCGCCAGGTAGACGCCTGGAACGGGCGTCCGAAAATCCGGGACGCGCTGGCCGTAATTTGTGTCGACTACATGCTGCGCATAACGGAGGCGGAACAAGTGTTCTTCCAGGATTTTGTCACGATTAAACTGCGGGTGGATTCGCTGAAGATAATCGAACCACAAGGCCCTCAATTCCGATTCCGGCATCGTGAACAATGGGCTGTCGTGCGGTTGATAGGAGCCGATGTAGTAGATTTCCTTTCCGTTGTAGTGTTTTGGATCCACCATGCGCGTGTGGCGGATGAAAACCAGGAAAGGCGCGTCGCGCTCGTTTATGTTGAGCCAATAGTGTTCGCCCAGCTTTTGTTCGGTGGCAAAAACCAGTGTGATCGCCCCCAGGTAGGAAATGGAGTTAAGCTTGCGCCGATAATCCTCCAACCCAGGCAGGCCCTCCACCAATTGCGCCAAGGCGGCGGACGGTCCGGTGAACAAACAACGGTCGAATTGACTCCAAACCCCACTAAGTAGCAGTGACGGGCCTTCGGGCCCCAATCTTAGTTGATCCACCTTTGAGCCCTTCAGTATCTTCACGTTCGCCGCGCCGAGGTCTGCGACGAATTTATCGGTGATGACAGAAAATCCGCCGCGAAAATAGCCAAGCATTTCGGTCGCGCTCTTTTCGCGGGAGTTGCCGCGGTAGTGAATTCGCGCCCACAACCATGCCATCGAGATCGCGTCGTAATAGCGATGGAATTTGCCGCGCAGCAAGGGTCCCCAGACGACGTCAGTGGCCTGCTTGCCGCACATGCGCCGCATCCAGTCATACGCACTCTGGTTGGCGAGTTTTCGCCAATTGCGCGTTTTCTTCAGATATAGCGCCACCACGCCCAGGCGAATTCTGCTCAGAAAGCTGCATGGCGTAAAACAAAGGACGTCTTTCGGCGACATAAAGGGATAAACCTGTCCCTCATAGTAGATGCCCATCGAACTCGCGTGCCACTCAAGAACATCGTTGAGGCCCAACTCATCGACTAATGCCCGAATATCCGAGTCAGTTCGGAAAAGATGATGGTAGGTCTTTTCGAGAGACGTTCCCTGCATCGTAAAGTCCCCGGCCAACCCTCCCAAAGCCGGGCCGCGTTCGATAAGCGTGACCTCGCAATTTCCGCTCCGAGCCAGACGGCGCGCGGCAGTCATGCCGGTAAAGCCGCCTCCAATGACGGCCACTCTGGATTTTTTTATGGTGGACATGAACTATTTTCGGAAGGAGATGAGGCGATTCAAATTGTATTGGAGGAGGACCACGACGACGAGCGTGGCCAGCTTTGAAAGATTGGGTCCGAATCGAAAATAACCAACCAGGATGTACAGCAGCAGCGAGGAGACAGCCAGACCCAAAAGGCCTATGGAATAAAACGAAACGAAGCGCCGCCAGAAACGATCCTGCACCCTGAAATTAAAAAACGAGTTGAACATGAAATTATTGATGATGCCGAGACTGGTGCTCATCGCGTTAGCCAGCAGATAATGCACGCCAAACCAGTTCACCAGGGCGAGGTAAGAACAGTAGTCAATCGAAACTCCCATCATGCCAATCGCGCAATAGACCACGAAAATCCGGCGATCTCTGCAAAACGTCAAAATCGCGTCCTTCATTGTTAGTTCCTTCGGCCGCGATCGGCATAGGGCGTTTGCGGCGCCTCGAGACCCACGCTGTCCTTAATGATCCAGAGTGGGCGCCCCTTAACTTCATCGTAGATGCGTCCCAGATACTCACCCAAAATTCCCAGAGAGATGAGTTGCACGCCTCCCAGGAACAGGATCGAGATGACAATGGTGGCAAACCCCGGTGTCGGACCTAATCCGATCGAGGTGAAGTAAGCGCGGAAGACCCGCTGGCAAAAAGTGAATAGGATGCCAGCCAGCGCCAGCAACGACACCCACAATCCCAGATGCGACGCCAAGCGCAACGGCACCGCCGAGAAAGAAAACACGCCGTCCCATGCCAGTTTCATAAGTTTCGCCATCGTGTATTTCGGTTGGCCGGCCACCCTGCTTGCGCGTTCATAGGGCACCCCGATCTGTTTGAACCCCGCCCACGCGCGCAGGCCGCGCACAAACCGGGCGCGTTCAGGCATGGCATTCAGCACGCTGACGACGCGACGATCCATCAGGCAAAAATCACCGCTGTCAACAGGTAGCGGAAATGGAACCAGCCGGGCAAGCAGTCGGTAAAAACCCCAATAGCAGGCGCGCTTGAGCGCGTTCTCCTTTCTCTTCTCTCGAATCGCATAGACGACCTCGTAGCCGACGCGCCATTTTTCCAGAAATGACGCCAACACTTCGGGCGGATCTTGAAGGTCGGCGTCCAATACGGCCACGGCGTCTCCACGAGCAAAACTCAACCCGGCGGAGAGGGCTATCTGATGTCCGAAATTGCGCGCGAAACTGATCGCGCGCCAACGGGCGTCCACCTGGCTCTGGCCGCGCAGCATCGGCCACGTGTCGTCGCGCGACCCGTCATCAACGCAAATAACCTCCCATGAACATCCCAAGGCGACAGCCGCGTTGGTCACGCGAGAGAAAAGCTGTGGCAGAACCTCCTGTTCGTTGAAACAGGGAATGACAATGGATAAATCAATCGCACCGGCTTCGACTGAGGCAGGGGGGCGCATGACTCATAGCTTGCCAGGCCCCCGACGGCTCATGCGACTGGTCATCTGCTCGTCAATCCACGCGTAGGTTTTTTCCAGGCCGTCCCGAAGGCGGACGTTGGGTTCCCAGTTGAGATACTTGCGGATGAGCGTGTTGTCGGAGTTGCGGCCATTGACGCCTTTGGGGGCCTTCAAATTATAGCTGCGCTTGAGTTTCACGCCGGCGATGCTCTCGACGATGTCCACAAGCTGATTGATTGACACCAGCTCGCTGCTGCCGAGGTTTAGCGGTTCGAGAATATTGCTGTTCAGGATCGCTTCGATGCCCTTGAGGCAGTCGTCAATGTACATGAAGCTGCGCGTCTGGTGGCCGTCGCCCCAGATCTCGATTTCCAGTTTGCCGGACATATTGGCCTGAATGACTTTCCGGCAAATG
>Ga0265338_10004237_pt1 | contig 19522 bp, 20 predicted proteins | sample 42126metaG_FD_193579 | JGI IMG/M metagenome (GOLD analysis project Ga0265338, IMG submission 193579) | Rhizosphere microbial communities from Carex aquatilis grown in University of Washington, Seatle, WA, United States - 4-21-26 metaG | ecosystem: Host-associated > Plants > Roots > Rhizosphere...
TCACCGGGCAGCCGGGCCGTCAGGATGGCCGCGGCACGGGCGGTCAGCGCTGCTGCCTCATCCTGCCTGCCCTGGCATGCGACGGCGGCCGCCAGGTTCAGCAGGGTCAGGCCGACTTCAGCGTCCTGCGGTCCAAGAACGGCTTCGAAGATCCGCAGCGACCGGCGGCCAAGCGCCTCGGCTTCCTGGCTGTGTCCCTGGTCGCCGCGCAGGACCGCGAGATTGGCACACGTCATCGCGACCTCGAAATGATCGGGCCCGTAGTGGTTTTCGAACATCGCCAGGGCCCGGTGGTAGGTGTGCGCGGCGTCGCCGTAACGCCCGGCGAGGTGGTAAAGGGCTCCCAGGGCGGTCAAGTCACGGCCGACATCTGGATGACCGGCGCCGACCCCTTCGGCCCGCAGCGCCAGGCCTTTCTCAGCGAGGGGGATCCCGCTGCTGAAATCGCCCCGCGAATGGGCCAGGCCACCCAGGTTGTGCAGCAACCCAGCCAGTATCAGCGGATCATGGCCCGGCAGGCCGTCAGCAGCCGCCATGGCGCGCCGGTAGGCGGCCTCAGCCGCATCGAGGTCCGAAGCATGCTTGTATACCACCCCCAGCGCGTTCGCCGCCGACAGCACGGCCAGCGACGTCTCGCCCACCGCCGCTGACGCCCGGTCCAGCACCGCGCGGAGCCGGGCCGCGGCGGCATCGAACTTCCCCGCGAGCCGCTCCAGGCCGGCCAGCCGCTCCTGGGCCTGGCACCACAACAGCAGGCGGCCATCGTCCCCGCCTCCCCGCTCGGCATCCCCGGGAACGGTATCTTCCAGAACGGCGATCGCCGCAGCGGCCGTGACGGCGGCGTCGCCGAAACGGCCCAGCGATTCCTCGATCTCCGCGACCGTGACGAGCAGTGCGGCCGCGTCGGTCCCGCCTGCCAGTCCCGCCGCCTCCAGCCCGGCGCCGGCGATGTCCAGCGCCGCGAGGGGATCTCCTCCGTCGAGTGTGGCCAGCGCCTGGTCCCGCAGGGCCAGCGCCTTGTCCGCGGCGAAGCTGACGGCCGGGGCGGCCAGGTCATCGTGCACCGCTCCGGCATGGGCGGCGGCCCCCCGCCCCGCTGGGGCGTCCGCCCCCGCGAGAAGCCGGCCGGGCGAGGGAACCGCCACCTCACTCACCTGTTCAGCCGCGACCCGAGGCCGTCACGGCCCGGGAGTGGTTGACGGTCAGGGCGCGGGCCACGGCCCGGGAGTGGTTGGAGGTCAGGGCCCGGGTCACGGCCCGGGAGTGGTTGGCGGTCAGGCTCCGGGCCACGGCCCGGGACTGGTCCTGATGCTGCGGCTGCACGATCATGAGACTCCTCTTTTCAGCGCTGTCGGCCGGTCATCGGCCGCTCTCGTCAGTTGTAACGAGCCTTAAGGTACTGAGGTTCACTGCGCACGGAAAAACGGCATTGCGGTTCAGCGGACCTGCCCGCCCGCGGCCTCCCGGTGGAACCACCGCTGACCCATCAGTTGAATGATGTGATCTGCTACTGACGTGGGGTATAGTCAGTCAGTTCTCTACGTTGTCAATCGACCGGCGGAGCAGGAGGCGCGATGGCCGAGGCCACCAGCCTGTTCCCGCCGGGCTGGCGGCACGCGGACGGCGCGCCAGCGGATGACATGGAACTCGCTGTCCTGCTGGTCAACTCACATGACGAACTCGCCGACCCGCCTGACCGGCTCGCCAGCATCGACTGGTACGCGGCCGTCCTGCGTGCGGTGGGCCACGCGGAGCACGCGGCCGCGCTCCGGCCCGGGGACCTGGCGGCCCTGCGCACCCTCCGCAGCGCGCTGCGCGCGGCCTTCACCGCCGCGACCCCGGAAGACGCCGCGCGGGTTCTCAATCCGCTGCTCCTGACGGCCGCCGCGGTGCCTGTCCTGGTCCCCGAGCCTGGCGGCCGAGCCCGGCTCGACGTCGCTCCTGGCGTGACCGGCGCCCCAGCCCTGGCCGCCCGGCTGCCCGCAGCGCTCGCCGCCCACATCGCCCGGCACGGGCTGACCCGACTCGGCTGGTGTGCCGCTCACCCCTGCGCCTGCGTCTACGTCGACCGGACCCGGGCCCGCACCCGGCGCTACTGCTGCGACCTGTGCAACGACCGCGCCGCGGCGGCCGCCTACCGCAATCGCCGCAGCGCAACGCCACAACGAGCGGCCCAGACCAGGGAGCCGGCACCCGGATGAGACCGGCTTCTGGCCGCGAAGACACCGACTGGGCGTGGCGGGGCAGCGCGGCGGCTCAGCGCGGCGTGGCGGGCAGGGAGTGGTCCCAGTCGGAAAGCAGGGTGCGGATCCCGGTGATCAGGGCGATGGGCTGGTCGAGCATCACATGATGGCCCGCTACCGGGATCTCGATCACGGGGGCGAGGCGGCCAAGCCGGTCGTACATGACCTCACTCATCTGAGGCGACACGATGCCATGCTCGGCCCGGAAGAGCGCGACCCGGCAGTCCAGCCGGGTGAGCAAGGCCAGGGTGAGCTGATTGCGCGCGAAGATGCGCGGGTCGAATTTCCAGCTCCATCCACCCTCGACCTCGCGGATGGAGGTGCTGGCCACGTGGGCCGCAATGTAGGGCAGCGCGGGCTGGTCGGGAATCGGGCGGAACCGGGCGACGGCGGCGTCCCGGGACGCATAGACCCGGAGCGGCCCGAAAGCGCGCCGCTCGCGGGCGGCGCGCTGTTCAGGAGTCATATCCCGCACGGGCGAGTCAATGGCGACTGCCCCGGCCAGCTGGGAACCGTAGAGGCTGGCTGCCCTTAGCGTCACGAAGCCGCCCATGCTGTGTCCGATGACGATGGGCGGGCGGTTGATCCCGGCGTCTGCGGCGACAGCAAGCACCTCGCGTGCCCACACGTCAAGGCTGTAGCTCTCACGACGTCCGCTATCGCCGTGCCCGGAGAGATCAAGTGCGACGACACGGTAGCCGGTGGCCAGCAGCGGGGCGATGTGGTCCCACCAGCGAGCGTGCGCCGCGCCCCCGTGGACCAGGACGATGCCATCCCCGCCGGGGTTGCCCCACGCCCGGTAGGTGATCGCGGCCGCGTCGACCACCACCACGCCATGCTCGACAGGTGCGGTGATTGCCGCCAGGAACCACGATGGCGGCGAGGCGGGATCCGCGGATGCAGGGGAGATCATGCCCAGAAGCGAACCAGATGCAGGGGCGCGCGGATCACCCGGCCCGCCGATCAGCGGGCGGTGCCTGCTGGTGGCCGAGCGCGACGGCGCTCACCACGAGCGCGGCGAACGCTGCGATCTGCAGGGCCGCCCGCGCCCCGTGCGGCAGCATCTCGTGGAAGAGCACGAAACCAGCCGTGATCGGGACCGCGTTCGTCACCATCGTCGCCGTGCCCGCGGCCGTCAGCGCGTCGCCCCGCTGGTAGGCAGACTGCAGCACGCTCGTCCCGATGCCGTAGGCCACGATGAGTGTGGCCAGTGCAATGAGCCAGAGCCCGCCGTAGCCGACCAGCTTGGCCGAGATGTCCCCGTCGGCGAACAGGAGGCCGGCCGCGAGACCGAGCGATGCGGCGCGGGCGAAATGCGTCGGCATGGCGATGAGAAGCACCGCCCCGCCGCCGCAGGCGGCAAGCCAGACGACAATGCCTGCGACCCCCGGAGGGCGATCGGATGCCTGCGTCCCGACGAGGGAGAGCGCGAGCAGAGTCAGACCGGCCAGCGCCAGGACGACGGCGAACTGCTCACGCCGCGCCAGCCGGGACGGGTGCCCGTGCGCCGTTGCGAACGCGAGGACGGCGACCCCGGACGCCGTCACCGCCTGCACCAGCGCGAGCGGGGCGAGCCGCAGCGCGGCCACATACATCAGCCAGCCTGCGGTTTCGGTCGCGAACGCGGTGAGCCAGCGCCGGTCGCGGAGCAGGAACTCTGCCGACCGGAACGGACGGCGCGGCGAGAGCGGTGGCAGCGCCGCGGCCGCGTCGTGCTCAAGCGAGTAGGCCGTGTTGGTGAGGATCGCCGAGACAAACGCGAGCGCCATGCCGATCCACTCGTGCGGAATCGTCATGCGGGGCGGCCGGGAGGCCCGGGGGCGTCCTCCACGTCGATGTACAGCTCCCGGCCGCCGGGCAGCACCACGCCGAGCGAATATGAGACGGTCCCTTCGAACATCTCGGTCTGGCCGAGGATCTCGATGTCGACGATGTCGGGGTGGCAGATCAGCAGGCGGCACAGGACGCTGCCCGCATGATCTGCCACCGCCGCCTCGGGCTTACTGGCGTCTTCCGGAGACATCATGGGACCACCAGGGGGCCGGGGATACCGCCGTGAGCGTGCTCTGCGGCCACGGCAATGGCCTGTTCGTACCGTGGCCGGCCAGGCCGGCGCACGGCATTGAGCCGGGCGAGCGGGACAGCCCGGGGCGGAACGGCGCATGCGAACACATTTCCCAAGGTAACTCGGCGTGAACGCAGGAACCCGGAATGAGGCGCTAGAACTCGCCCGGCGTGTCATATGCCAAGGTGATGGGGCAGGCATGGCCATGCGCCGTCGGCCGCCAGCCGCCGATGGCAACCCTGCGCCGGCCAACGCCGCCGGCCGCGCCGGGCCGGCCGGGTAGCGCGTGACCTGACCCGCCCGGGCAATGGCCACACCGGGGTATGCCTCCCGGGCGGCCATACCCCGGTTTCCCGGAGCCGGGCTCCTGCTGATTGCCTGGTCGGATGAGCTGCGCATTCGGCGGGGGCCCGACCATCGCTGTCCTGCGGATTCCCCAGGCGTGCCTGACGCAGGACGCGGGGCAGGCGGGCTGTTGAGCATCCTGTCGCACCTTGCGGTGTCCTCGCCCGCGTCCTACCTGGCCGCATTCGCTGTCCCGGCGCTGGACGCGGTCCTGCCCGTGCTGCCGAGTGAGACCGCCGTCATCGCGCTGGGTGTCGCGACTGCGGGCAGTACCGATCCCAGGATCGCGGTGCTCGTCGCCCTCGCGGCCTGCGGCGCGTTCGCGGGGGACAACCTCTGTTATTTCCTCGGCCGCCGGTTCGGGCCGATCGCCGAGCGGCGGGCCTTCGCCGGCGAGCGCGGAGCGCGCAGGCGTGCCTGGGCCACCGGTGCCCTCGACCGGTTCGGCGCGCGCCTGATCATCGCCTGCCGGTTCATCCCCGGCGGGCGCACAGCCGTCACGCTGACCTGTGGCGTCGTCGGGTACCCGCGGCGGAGCTTCGTCGCCGCGACCGCGTGCGCGGGCGCTATCTGGGCGTCCTACGCATTCTTTATCGGGCGGCTGGGCGGCAAGGCATTCGAGGACCGGCCGTGGGCCGGATTCCTGCTCGCCTTCGGCGTGGCGCTCGCAGTGAGCGCCGTGGTGGAGATAGTGCGCCGGACACGGCCCTGGCGCTGGCTGCGCCGGGCCAGGTCCGGGGATGACCGCTCCGCCGACCGCACGCCACCCTGACTTTCAGCACGAGCCGTCATCCAGCGATCGGTGCCAAGGGCCGCGCCGCTGCCCGGGGCCGGTCGCTGCGCGGCTGGCAGACTGGCGCGCAAGATCAGGCAGCGGCGAACGGTCAAGGTGATCTGGGTCCTGGTGGAGGTGAGCCCATGGAGTGGCTGGTCGTAGTGGTCGCGGGGTTGTTCGAGACGGGGTTCGCGGTCCTGCTCAAACAGAGCGCCAATTTCACCCGGCTATGGCCCACGGTCGGCTTCGCGGCCTGCGCGCTGATCAGCTTTGGCCTGCTCAGCCTGGCCCTGGGCAAGCTGGAGGTCGGCCCAGCGTATGCGGTATGGACAGGCATTGGCGCGGCCGGAACCGCGGTGGTCGGCATGGCGGCCCTGGGCGAGTCGGTCTCGGTGGTCAAGCTCGTGTCGATCGGGCTGGTCCTGGCGGGCGTGGTGGGCCTGAATTTGTCTGGTGTCACCCCCTGACCAGCCCGCGCTGATGGGATGACGCGCCACCCGGCCTGCGCCCCGGAGATCCAGGCCGAAGGGCCCGGGACGGGTGGCCAATGACTCTGGCCCGCAGAATTTACCTGCGGGAATGATTCCTACCGTGGGTTCGACTCGTGGTCGCGGCGTGCGCTCGTGGCTGGCCAGGCAACTGGCGGTCACCCTGCTGGTCGTGACCATGTCGGCTCTGGCGGCCGGGGCCGTGCTGCACCTGGCTGGGGCCGCCGGGGCCGGGAATGATGCGTGGCTGGCGGCCGGGGCATGCGGGGTGGCGTACGCGCTGTGGGCGATGGCGGAGGCCATCCGCCGGGGCCGTATCGGGGTGGATGTCATCGCGCTGCTGGCCCTGCTGGGTGCGCTCGCCGTAGGTGAGCTGCTGGCCGCGGCGGTGATCAGCGTCATGCTGGCCAGCGGGCGGGCGCTGGAGGCATGGGCGGCACGCCGGGCCCGGCGTGACCTGCACGCCCTGCTGGAGCGCGCGCCCCGGACCGCGCGGCGCTACGCCGGAGGATCACTTGAGGTAGTGGCACTTGACGCCGTCGTGCCCGGCGACCTCATCTTGGTCGCCCCCGGCGAGCTCGTGCCGGTCGACGGCAGCCTGGCCGCCGCCTCCGCGATCCTGGATGAGTCGGCGCTCACCGGCGAGCCGCGTCCGGTGGAGCGCGCCCGCGGCGAGCCGGTCCGCAGCGGCGTGGTAAACGCGGGCGGCCCCTTCGACCTGCGGGCGTCGGCCACCGCAGCCGGCAGCACCTATGCCGGGATCGTCCGCCTGGTCACTGAAGCCGAGAGTTCGCAGGCACCGTTCGTCCGGCTGGCGGACCGTTATGCGGTGTGGTTCTTGCTGGTCAGCCTGGCCGCGGCCGGGGCAGCGTGGGCCGTGGCCGGGGCGGCGCGGGCGGTCGCGGTCCTGGTCGTGGCCACCCCATGCCCGCTGATCCTCGCCGCCCCGGTCGCGCTGGTGTCGGGGCTGTCGGTCGCGGCGCGCCGCGGGGTGGTGGTCAAGGGCGGCGGGGTACTGGAGCAACTGGCCCGGTGCACGACCCTGCTCCTGGATAAGACCGGGACGCTCACCAGCGGGCACCCATCGCTGGCCGCCATCATTCCGGCAGGCCCGCTGGCGGCCGGGGATGTGCTGCGCCTGGCGGCGTCCCTGGATCAGGTATCCCAGCATGTCCTGGCCAGCGCAGTCGTCCGGGCGGCGGCCCAGCGCCACTGCGAGCTGGTGCGGCCGGAACGGGTGGCGGAGATTCCCGGGCAGGGGATCCGCGGGATCGTCGACGGCCACCAGGTTGCCGTCGGCAAAGCGGGCTGGGTGGGGGTGACCGGCACGCCCGCCTGGGCCAAGACGGCACGCCGCCGGGCCCGGCTCGACGGTGCGCTGACGGTGTTCGTGGCGGTGGATGGCGCGCCGGCCAGGGTGCTGATCCTGGACGACCCGGTGCGGCCGGATGCCGGCCGGACCATCCGCGCCCTGCGGCACGGGGGCATCCGGCGGATCGTCATGGTCACTGGTGACCGTGCGGACGTGGCCGAGACGGTCGGCGCGGTGATCGGCGTCGATGAGGTGCTGGCCGAGCGCACCCCGGCCGAGAAGCTCGACGCCGTCCGCCTGGAGATGCGCGGCGCGCCGGTCATCATGGTCGGCGACGGCATCAATGACGCTCCGGCCCTGGCCCTGGCGGACGTGGGGGTCGCCATGGGCGCTCGCGGGGCCACCGCGTCCTCTGAAGCCGCCGATGCGGTGCTCACCGTGGACCGCCTTGACCGCCTGGGCGAGGTGACCGCGCTCGCCCGCCGCACCCAGCGGATCGCCGTGCAAAGCGTGCTCGCCGGGATGGCGATGTCACTCGCCGCGATGGGCGCGGCGGCGGCCGGCCTGCTGCCCGCAGTATGGGGTGCGCTCCTGCAGGAGCTGATCGATGTGGCGGTGATCCTCAATTCCCTGCGGGCCCTGCGCCCAGGCCCGGCGGGGGCCCACCTGGCCGCCGCGGACGCCGCGCTCACCAGGCGCTTCCAGAGCGAGCACGAGTCCATCCGGGCCAGCCTTGAGCGGCTGCGATCCGTCGCGGATGCGCTCGGGCTCAGCGCGCCCGCCGTGGCGATGGCCCAGGCCCGCCAAGCGCACCAGCTGCTGACCGAGCAGATCGGGCCGCACGAGAAGGCCGAGGAGGAGGAACTCTACCCGGCGCTGGACCGGCTCCTGGGCGGCTCCGACGCGACAGCGACCATGAGCCGGGCCCACATCGAGATCGCGCACCAGATCAGGAGGCTGGGCCAGCTCCTTGACGACATCGGCCCGGGACCACCCGATGACGTGGACATCGCCGAACTGCGCGCCCTGCTGTACGGGCTGCACGCCATCCTCGCGCTGCACACCGCTCAGGAAGACGAAAGCTACCTCTCACTCGGCGAGGACCAGGAGGCCTTGCCGTCTGCACACCCCCGGCCGGCGGCCGTCAGCAGCGGGGCTGATGGGCGTCGGTGACACTATCCGGCTCCAGAGAGGGATTCTCATGAAGCACACCCGTTTGGCCGCAGTGCTCGGCACCGCTGCCCTGGCCACGGCAGGCCTCGGGGCGGCCGCGGCCATCGCCGCCTGCGGGTCCGCCGCGCCGGCGCCCGCCGCGTCGGCCTCCGCCAGCCAGGCGCCCGCCGGGGCCAGCCCGCCCAGCGGTTCCGCGTATTCGTTCTACCGGTCGATGATGGGCGGCCTCTACTCCGGCTCATCCGGCATGATGGGCGGCACGCCGTCCCGCGGCTGGATGATGGGCGTCAGCGGCTACCGCTGGATGACAGGCGGGCCTGCCGGGCCGGCCTGGATGCGGGGCCGTGCCCTGCCGGGCTTCATGATGGGCACCGCCCGCGACCCGGGCGCGGTCATGGGCGCGCTGTTCGCGAACGCTCCCGGCCCCCGGGTCAGCCCAGCCCAGGCGGCCCGGCTCGGCGGCCAGGTCCCGGCCGGCGCGGTGGCCAGCCGGGCCCGGCACACGATCACCTTCTCCGGCCCGGCGGCCCGGTTCACCGTTCTGGCCAGCCCGCCTGGCGGCCGCGATGAGACCTTCCGCATCGCCGGCCTGACCAACCCCGCCATCGTGGTGCCGGCCGGCACCCGGGTCAGCATCGACGTCATCAACGCTGACCCCGATACCGCGCACGGCCTGGTCGTCACCGCCCGCGGCGCCCCATCCTCGTGGATGCCGATGATGACCGCCCGGCCCGCGTTCACCGGGGCCGCACTGTGGTTCCTCGGCAACCCCACATCGGCAGGCATGCACGCCGGGACGGTCACCTTCACCGCCAGCACGCCGGGAACTTACCGCTACCTGTGCCCCGTCCCCGGGCATGCGCAGAAAGGCATGACTGGCACGTTCATCGTCAGCTGACCGGGCTGGGCCCAGGCTGGCGGCCGGCCCCTGGGGCCGCCGGGCCGCCGGCCAGCGCAACTTCCAGATGTCTGGGAGCTACCCGTGATTCGTTGACCAGCGCGTCTGCTTGACCGCATCGTGGACTGACGAACCAGGCAGCCGCGCATGCGGCGGACAGGTCAGGGATGGTGTTTGATGACTGATCGCGGGGAAGCGATGCGCCGGCCGGCGCGTGCTCCACTGCCGCGGCGGAGCCGGAAGCGGTGGATGGCGGCAGCCGGCATCGCGGCGTGCTGGGTGGTCCTGCTGGCTGTGACGGGCTCGGCCTTCGCGGCAACCATGCTGCTGGCCGTCCTGGCCGGACTGGGCGTCGTGGGCCTGCTGGCTCTGCGGACGCTGGGTGTCACCAGGGATCACCCGTGGGTCCGGCAGCTGGCCGCCCGGCCGTGGCGCGATGGGCAGGATGTGCTGCAGCTCGCCCTGCGGCATCTGCCCGAGGTGTTCGTGGTGACGCCGAGCGGGTCGCTGCTCGCGCCCAACCTCGTCGAGCTGCGGCTCAATCCCGAGGGCATCCGCTCGCTGAGCGAGCGGATTGACCTCGGGCTGATCGCTGCGAGTGCGGCCGAGGTCTACGAGGACCAGGTGGCCGCGCACGGCGCCCGCTTCGCTGGGTACGGGCCGGCTGAGGTGCGGATCATCGCTGACCCGTCGCTCCCGGTTGGCCGCTACCAGCTCCGGCAGGGCCGGCCGGTGGACGCCGGTTCCCCGTTCGGGCAGGCTGGCCCGGAGTTCCGGCCGGCCGGACTGCAGCCTGCGTACGCCGGCCCGCCGGCTCAGGCCGACCCGCAGCCTGACCATGCGGGCCCCGGCGGAGTCTATGCCGGTCCTCAGCCGGTGCAGGACGGCCCGTACCGGGGGTTCGTGGCGCACGACGGGAGCACCCGCGCGCAGCCGCAGCCTGACCGGACGGTCGTCACCGGCATGCCGACGGTCATGGAAGCAAGCCGCAGCCGGATCCCGGTGCTGCGGCTGGTCACCGGCTCCTCGGTGACGGAAACCCGGATGTCCGGCGCCCGTGCCGGGCGGGGGGCCGTGGAACTGGAGCTTCCCGACGTGCCCACGGTGTCCCGGGAGCATGCCAGGTTCACGTATTCCGACGGCCAGTGGTGGGTCGCCAACCTGGGCATGAACGGGCTCACCCTGAACGGCACCCCGCTCGTGGGTGAGCACCCGCTCAGCAACGGTGATTCGATCCGCTGGGGAACCAGGCCAGACACACTGCTGTCCGGGGTCGAGATCGGCTGAGGCGGGGGGCCCGGGGCTGCCGCGGCCGGGGGTGGCGTCAGGGCCCGCCCGGCCCGCAGTGCCACAATTGTCATCCCAGACATGGTGAGACTGGATGGCCGCGCCAGTGGCGCGCCGTCGTTCGGGGGTGGCGGCCGGGTGGCGAAAGGCCAGCTCTTCATCTGGTCGTCTGTGCGCAGCGAGTGGGTGAACTGCCCGCCCGACGAGATCACCTGGCTGGACCGGGGCCTGCTCAGCGGTAACGATGACCTCACCTTGCACCGGGCGCCGCGCTGCGCAGGCCTTCGCTACGTGCACCACCGGTGGGAACTGTTCAGCCGCGACACGACCTACCGGGTGTACCTGGCGCCGTACGCCGCCGGGGTGGCCGCCAGCGCCGAGGCCGTGCAGCGGGCCGCCCGCCACATCCTGCCGGCGGCACCAGCGCATTATGAGGCGCTGCCGGTGGTGCTTGAGGAGGGATCGTGGCTGGTCAGCGTCGGTAGCCAGGTCCTGCCGCTGCGGCTCGATCGCCTGCCGGGCCAGCCTGCCCAGCCGGCCACCCCGCGCAGCGACCAGCAGCCGCGCACCCAGGGCAGCAAGGTCATGGTGGACGCCTCGGCCGCCCGGCGGGGCAGCCCGCCCCGGGACGACGCGGTGGCGCACGTGCGTGGCTACTTCGAGCGCAACGCCACGGCGCGGATGGCGATGGCCTATTACTACCAGGAGTTCATCCTCGGCCTGGCCGCACCGCAGACGGTGCCGATGATGGACGTGGTGATCGCCCTGGACCTCAGCGGGGAAGGCGCGGTGTCCGACTACAAGAAGCTGCTGCAGGGCTTCATCTGGAACGAGCGGGGGCATGCCCGCGACCTCGCCGACTTCCTGCTCTCGCACGGCCTGCTGACCCGCGTCGACTTTGATCAAGCCCGCCGGGCCGCGGCGGACAACGAGCGCGATGGCGTCCAGGAAAGGGTGCGGCAGCGGCTGCAGTACCGGCCGAAGGAAATCTAGCCGCAGGGGAGCGGGGGCCGGCTGGCGGCACCTGTCACGGCCGGGCTGGTTTCGTCGCCCCTTCGTGTTCCCTCTCGTCACCGACCCGGCGCAGCGCGGCGCGGCGGGTGCTGCGGATGTGCCGCCGGGCCGCCGCGCGCGCCCGGGGAGCGTCCCGCGCCATGAGGGCTTCGACGATCTCCGCATGCTCCCGGACGGACCGCGCGGGGCGTCCCGTGATGGACAGCGTCGTGTCCATACTGCGGGCCAGCATCTCCTGCAGGATCGCCTGCGTCATCGTGAGGAAGCGGTTATTCGCGTACTCAGTGATCTGCAGGTGCAATCTCGCGTCGATGACCTGCAGTTCCCGTGGCGAACTCCGGGCGATGACCGCCTGCTGCAGGACTTCGTACGTGCGGGCGAGGTCGGCGATCTGCGCGTCGGTGGCCTCGGTGGCGGCCCACCCCGCGGCCGGAACCTCCAGCACCTCACGCATGGCGAACAGTTCCTCCAAGCCGACTTCGCGCAGCCGGGAGAACCGCTGCATCGCACGTTCCCCCTCGTCGGGGGAGGCGACGTAGACGCCCTTGCCGTGCCGAACCCGCACGACCCCCCGGGTTTGCAGCGACCGCAGGGCCTCGCGCACCGAGGCGCGGCTCACGCCCAGCAGTTCGCATAGTTCGCGCTCGCCGGGCAGCCGGTCACCGGGGGAGAGCCCGTTCCCGTCGACGAAGCGCTCGATCTGATCGGCCACCCGCCGGAACAGCGGCTCCTTCGAGCCCATCCACCGCCAGCCAATAGCGGCCTGGCTGGCCTCGGGTGCGTCGCCAGACATGGCAGGCTCGTCAGACATGGTGGCTCCTACGCGCTCGGGTACAGCCGGGTGAGCGCGAATTCCCGGTGACCGAGGGCCTCAGCGCACGTGAGGCGCCCGTTGATGGTGCGGTCGATGACATCTTCCAGCCTGGTTCCGGCCGCTGCCAAGTCATACTCCAACTGCAGCAGGCCGCAGACATCTACATCGATGTGCTCGCTCATCGTTGACTGCGTCAGCGGGTTGGCCGTGATCTTGATCACTGGCTCGACCGGGTGGCCGACGATGTTGCCCTGGCCGGTCGGGAACAGGTGGATGACCGCCCCCGCGGCGGCGGTGAGGGTAATGAACTCGGCCGCCGCGCACGAGGTGTCCATGAAATTCAGCCCGGGGCGGGTCGGCCGCTCGGCCGGGGCCAGCGCGTCCACCACCGGGGTGGTCCCGGTCTTCTGGATGTTGCCCAGGGCCTTCTCCTCGATGGTGGACAGCCCGCCGCGGATGTTGCCCTGGGTGGGCTGGGAACCGAGCAGGTTCGCCCCGGTCCGCTCCACCATGGCGAAGTAGTCGTCGAAGAAGCCCTGGAACTTCTTGCGCACCTCCTCGCTGGCGCAGCGTTCCGCGATCAGGTGCTCGCCGCCGGTGAGCTCGGTGGTCTCCCCGAAGATGACGGTTCCCCCCGCGGCAATATGCCGGTCCACCGCTTCCGAGGTGGCCGGGTTGGCACCCAGCCCGCTCGTGGTGTCGGACTCACCGCACTTGATGCTCATCACCAGTTCGCCCCGTTCCACGGGCACCCGGGCGATCTCGCTGGCGTCCTGCATCATCTGCGCGGCACAGCGGGCCGCCATCTCGAGGGTCCGCAGGTCGCCGTGGCGCTCGATGGAGAACCCGGTGACCGGCTTGCCCGTCTCCGCGATCCCGGCCACAATCCGCTCGGTCCAGGTCGGCTCGATGCCGATCACGATCGCCGCGGCCACGTTCGGGTTCGCGCCTGTCCCGATCAGCGTCCGGAAGGTCAGGTCGAGGTCGGCGCCGAACTGCAGCCGGCCATACGGGTGCGGCAGCGGCAGGGTGCCCGGGATCGCCTTCGCCACGGACTCGACCACCGCGTTCGACAGGTCGTCGACCGGGATGATCAGGACATGATTGCGGATTCCCGCGCGCCCATCGGGCCGCCGGTACCCGGTCAGACGCTTTTCTGCCACCGCGCGCTCCTCAGGTTGTGGGTGTGCACGAGATCCCCGGCCGCGACCGGGCCGCGGGCCAGGCCGATGAGGACCCCGTACTCGATGACCTTCTCGCTCTCGGCCAGATCCCGCAGCGCGACCTTGTGCCCCAGCGGAATCGGCGCACGGACCGCTATTTCAAAGCGTTCCCCCGATTCGAGATAGGCGCCGCTGGCGTCGCCCGGTGCGGCGTCGCGCACCGCGACCGCGACATCGTCACCCCGCCGGTGGGCCAGGAAAACGGGCCCGCTGGACGGGGGTGGGGAGGCGGACTGGATCACTCAAACCTCCGTGGTCAGACCTCTTCTGTATGCGAAGTACAAAGTAGGGGGGGCGTCCGGCACTGTCAACAGATCCGGGCATATCGCCATGTTGAGCTGTATAAACGTGGGCATACGCGGTGAAATCGTTGACAGCGCCGCAGACCCCCGGCTACTGTCCCCAGACGTTGTGGTCAGACCTTAGATGACCGGCCGACCCAAGGGGAAGGGGGCCGCCAGATGCCGGAGAGGGCTCATCCGCGAGCCGGGGCACCGGCAGCGGAAGTTACGGCTGCCACCGTGCCCGCGCCTGCTGGGCCGGGCACGGATCCCGCCAGCCAGCCCGGGAACGGGCGGATCGACTGCAGCAACGTCTACAAGTGGTTCCCGGGCGGGATCGTGCTTGAGGACATCAGCCTGACGGTTGAGGCGGGCCAGTTCGTCTGCATTGTCGGGCCGTCGGGGTGTGGCAAGACCACCTTGCTGCGCATGATGGCTGGGCTGGCCGAAGCCGATCACGGAAGCGTCACCATCGGCGGAGCCACGGTCACCGGGCCCGACCGGCGGGTCGCGGTCGTTTTCCAGCATTTCGGCCTGTTCCCCTGGAAGAGCGTCTACCGCAACGTGGCGCTTCCGCTGCAGCTCGCCCGGACCGGCCGTGCCGAACTGGAGCGGCGGGTCAGCGAGGCCATCGCCGCAGTCGGCCTGGCCGGGCACGAACGCAAGTACCCGGCGCAGCTCTCCGGGGGGATGAAGCAGCGGGCCGGCCTGGCCCGGGCCCTGGCGACGGCCCCGGACGTGCTCCTCATGGACGAGCCGTTCGCGGCCGTTGATGCCCAGGTCCGGGAGGTTCTGCAAGAGGACCTGCTGGCGCTGCGGGAGCGGCTGCGGCAGACCATCGTCTTCATCACCCACAGCATCGACGAAGCCATCACCCTCGGTGACCGGATCCTGGTCATGGCGGCCAGGCCGGGCCGGATCGTCCGGGACATCCAGGTTCCCATCGAGCAGCCCCGCACCATCTCCCTGGTCAGGCGCCATCCCGCCTATGCCGGGCTGCGTGAGGAGATCTGGGATCAGCTCCGCCAGGGCGCCATCGACCAGGCAGGTGAGCAGTGAGCGAGGGCAGGAACAGCACCGGCTCCCCGGCGGCCGCGGGCCTGGCCGGGCCGGCGGCGGCACCGGCGGACCCGGCGGCCGGCGGCACCCGGGAGCAGATCGAGGCGGCCATCGCGGCGCGCCGCCGCAGCCGGGCCCGCCGGGACCGCCGGACTTACCTGGCTATCCGGATCGCCTCCCTGGTGGTCGTGCTGGCCGTCTGGCAGTGGTACGGCTCGAACTCGATCGCCATCATCTTCGACCCGATCACCACCGTCCTGGCCGCGCTATGGCACCTGTGGCAGCATGGCGGGCTGCCCGGCGCCATCGGGTACAGCCTGTGGACCTTCGCCATCGGCTACCTGGCCGGCCTGGTGGCCGGCGTGGTGATCGGGATGTGCATCGGCGCCTACCAGAAGGCGGAAGCCGCGGTGGGGCTGTACCTCCAGGCGCTGTACGCGACCCCCATGGTCGCGATCGTCCCGTTGCTGAGCATCTGGCTCGGCTTCGGGGTGCTCACCCAGGAACTCATCATCGCGCTGTTCGTGGTGTTCCCCAGCGTGGTCACCGTCTCCGCGGGGGTCCGCAACCTCGACAGCGACCTGCTGGAGGTGGCCCGCTCGCTGCGGATGAGCCGGATGAGCCTGTGGCGGCACGTCCTGCTGCCCGGCACCGTCCCGTACATCGCCGCTGGTGCCGCGCAGGGCGTGGCCATGGGCCTGGTCGGCATGTTCATCGCCGAGATCTTCACCCAACTGACCGGGCTGGGCAACCTGCTCGAAACGGCGGCGCAGACCTATCACACCGATCAGGCGCTCGCCGTCCTCCTGGTGATCATGGCGCTGGGCGTGTCGCTCCGCGCCCTGATCACCTTCATCCAGCGCAAGGTGGCCCCGTGGGCGAAGTAGACCCGCCCGCGGGCCCTGACCGCTGACCTACCCGAACGACCCTCTCCTTGCCCCCGCACGATCCAGCACACCCTTAAGAGGTCCCATGAAGGTTCAGCACACCCGGCCTGAACGGAGTGCCGTCCGCGCGTCGCGGTCCCGGTGGCTCGCGGCCGGCGCCATTGTCACCACGCTCGCGCTGAGCGCCTGCGGCAGTAGTTCCGGCTCCGGTTCTGGTTCCGGCTCCGGTAACTCCTGGGCCACGGTCAACGTCGGCATCGCGCTGTCGCCGCCCAAGGCCATCTTCATGGCCCCGTACGTGGCGCAGGCCAAGGGCTTCTTCGCCAAGGAGCACCTGCACGTCAAATTCATCAGCATGCCGAACGGCCTGCAGACCGAACTCGGCACCACTGCGGGGAGCATCGACTTCGGGTTCAGCTCCGCGACCGACTCGATCGAGGCGGCCGCGCAGCACGCGCCCATCCACGCGATCTGGTCCTACGGGACCAAGCTCGACACTCAGTGCATCGGCTCTCCTGGCATCAAGACCGCGAAGGGGCTGATCGGCAAGCCGGTCGGTTCTACCGGGACCGACGGGTTCTCCATCACCCTGCTGCAGGCCTGCCTGGAGCCGGCCGGGGTTCACCTGAGCCAGATCAAGCCGATCAACATGGTCCGCTCTGAATTCGTGCCGGCCATGGTGGCCAAGAAGATCGACGCGGCGGTGTTCCACGCCGACGACGCCTACGTGATCACCCACCAGCTCAAGGGCGCCTCGGTGCTGTCGTCGGAATACAAGTCCATCCCGCAGTGGTGGTACGGCGGGGTCAGCATGCTCGATTCCTACGGCCAGGCTCATCACGATGTGGTGGTCCGGTTCCTGACCGCCATGATGCTGGCCGACCGGTGGATGAACAGCACGGCCAACAACGCCGCCCTGGTCAGCCTGGCCACCAAGACCACCCAGGAAGACCAGCCCGCGGTCGCCTATGCGATCAACTTCCTGCGGGGTTCGGGGACCTGGCCGGACGGCGCCGGGCTCAGCCAGGCTCAGGTGACCTACACGGCCGGCATCCTGGCCAAGTACAAGGACATCCCATCGCAGCCCAGTTACCGCCAGATCGTTGATCCCTCCTACGCGAACGCGGCGGCGGCCGCACTGGGATCGTCGTGACCGGAGGTAACCCTGCGTCAGCGCAGAGCCCGGTACAGGCGGACGCGGGCCAGCCCCGCGTCCGCCTGGCCGCGGTCGGCCTCGGGCGGTGGGCGCGGGTGATGGCCCGCGCCTACGCCGGCAGCGGCGTGCTGGAGCTGCGCAGCTGCTTCAGCCGTAACCCGGAGCGGCGGCGCAGCTTCGCCGCCGACTTCGGATGCGGGGAGGACGAATCGCTGGAGGCCGTGCTGGGCCGCGCGGACATTGACGGCATCGTGATCACGGCGCCGAATGACCAGCACGCCCCGCTGATCGAGGCGGCGGCATCGGCGGGCAAGCACGTATACACGGAAAAGCCCGTCGCGGTCGACCTTGCGGACCTGCGGCGGATCCGGTGCGCCGTCCGCGAGTCCGGCATCGTCTTCGCGTGCGGGCACAGCGCCCGCCGCCTGTCCGGGCTGCGCGCGATGAAGCATGTCCTGGACAGCGGCGACGCGGGCCGCCCGTCCATGGTCGAGGCCGTGTTCGGGAACGAGCGCGGGCTGGAGCTCAAGGAGGGGGACTGGCGGGCGGACCCGGTCCAGGCCCCCGGCGGGCCGCTGACCCAGCTCGGCATCCATCAGATCGACAACCTGCAGTACCTGCTGGGGCCCGCGCGCCGGGCGGTCGCCATGGGCCGGGCGCCCAGGCCCGGCATCGCGAACCACCTGGCCGTCGGGGTGCTGCTGGAATTCGACCAGTCCCTCGGCTACCTCGGCTGCAACTGGCTGTCCCCGGGGTGCTTCACCATTGACATGTACTGCTCGGCGGCGCGGTTCCGCTATGAGCTGGATTTCTCCTGGTGGAGCCGGTCGGCCGAGACCGACGCGCACACCGGCCTGACCCGCACGGTGATCAGTGCGGACAGCTCCGACCCGGACTCGCGCGTCCTGGCCGCGGATGCGGTGCCGCTCGCCCCCCGCGACCATCTCCGGGAGGAGATCGAGGAGTTCGCCGGGGCGATCCGCGGCACGGCCCAGGTGGAGGTCGGGCTCACTGAGGCACTGGCCAACGTCGCGGTGCTGCAGGCGGCGGCCCGGTCGCTGGCTGGCGCGCGCCCGGTGGACGTGGCCGAGATCATCAACGAGATCGAGGAATCCTGAGCGGAATCGTGAGCGGGGATCGTGAATGGGAAGCCTGAACCGGGAGGGGTGCGGATGACAGCGGCTATGTCCAGCCGGCGGTTCGATGAGCTCACGGACCCGGAGATCGCGGCGGCCCTGGCCCGCAGCCCCCGGGTGGTGCTCCCGATGGGCAGCGTCGAGCAGCACGGACCGCATCTGCCGACCGGCACTGATTTCTTCGCCGCCGTAGCCATCGCGCTGCAGGTGGCGGAGCGGATCGACGCGCTGGTCCTGCCGTTGTGCCCGCTTGGCGTGACGCCGATGCACATGCCTTTTCCCGGGACCGTGTCGCTGCGGCCGCAGACTCTGCAGGACGTGGTGGCCGACATCGGATCGTCGCTGGCGGCGCACGGGTGCCGCGAGTTCGTCATCCTCAACTGGCATGAGGGCAACATCCCGTCGCTGGCCCTGGTCGCCGAGCGACTGCACCGCGACATGGGGCTGGCTGTGGTCGTCGTGCAGGCCTGCTACGTCGCCGAGGAGCGGTTCGGTCCCCGGGCCGGCGGCCTCACCCACGGCGGGAAGATCGAGACCTGGTCAGTGCTGGCCAGCCGGCCGGATCTCGTGCACCTGGACCGGGCCGGCGGCAGTGGCGACCGCCGCCAGGGCGAACTGGTCGACCGGCTGCGGCGGGACCGGTCGTTCCAGCCCATGCTCACGGACGTGCGCACCATGTCGGCGACGGGCTGGTACGGCGACCCGGAGGGGTCGACCGAGCAGGAAGCACGGGAATTCGTCGCGGAACTCGGTGCCGAGATCGCCGCCCGGCTGGGCGGCGTGCTGGAGGCGCTGGCCTCGGTGCAGCCGCCGACGGGCCGGCCGCCGACGGCCACGGACGGGCTGGCCACGATCCCGGTGGGGCCGGCATGACCGCGGTCGTCCCGGCGGGAGCGGGACGGCGGCTGTCCCTGCCGGGCCGGTCCGCCGCTGAACTGGTCTCCGGTGCGGAGGGCGGATATGGCGTGACGGTCCGGCGGGTGACGATCCCGCCGGAGACCGGCCGCGCCGCCGCCCGTGGCCCGCACCGTCATGACGGCTGCGAAGAGGTGATCCTCATCGTCGAGGGAACCGGCGAGTTCACCACCAGCGAGGGAACGTGGCCGGTGGCGCCCGGTGACGTCGTGGTCGTCTCGCCGGGGGAGCCGCACCGCACCCGCAACACCGGCCGCACCGATCTGGTCAGCCTCTGTTTCTTCCCGGTCCCCGACCTCGCGGCGGTAACCACCGAGATCGGCCCGGCGGCGCAGTGAGCACGGACGTCGTCTGCCTGCGCCCTGAGGCGGATTTCCGGGAAGTCGGCGTCGACCCGCCCGGTGACCTCCTGGTCTGGTTCGGCGACCCGGCGGCGGTCCCGGACGCTGAC
>Ga0265338_10004238_pt1 | contig 19520 bp, 16 predicted proteins | sample 42126metaG_FD_193579 | JGI IMG/M metagenome (GOLD analysis project Ga0265338, IMG submission 193579) | Rhizosphere microbial communities from Carex aquatilis grown in University of Washington, Seatle, WA, United States - 4-21-26 metaG | ecosystem: Host-associated > Plants > Roots > Rhizosphere...
ACTTGCCCGCCCCCCCCCGCGCGCACCCCGCAGGCCGGGGGGGGGGGGGCCGGTTGACGTTCGTTCGCGACGGCTGTATTTGCGTTGGATTGTCTGCACTTTTTTTTGTCTCCCTCCTGTGTGGTCTGGGATGAATAGTGCGTGTGGCGAAATGGATTGGGAACCACGGCAAGTGACCCACATCAACGAGCCACGGGTCGTCTACAGTGCCTTTCTTGTTTTTTTCTCCGCGAAGATGAGTTTACGTGCATCCATCGGCTGCATTCGTCGTGGGTGGTTCGCCCCTCCGCAAACACTTCCGCGTTCCTGGTCGATAACAGTGGTCGAGGATGCCGTTTAGGCGAAAAGGAGGAGATCAGGAGATCACGAAGGCCAGGCAGACGTAAACAGGCAGAAAACTGACAAGTGTTTTGCGTCCTCCTCCAGACATGTGACAACAGGGAGAACCAATCAAGCGTTAGGACCAAGGAGAGGCCGTCAGGCCGCGAGTGACGGCGGGGACGTCGCCTGCGCGACGAGTGGAAACAGCGCAAAAATGCCAGATCGCACCGGTCAAGAGGATGACGAACGAAGCAAACAGCGCGGCAGAGAGGAGCGCCTGCATCGGATCGTCGCAGCGCAGGGGCAGAGGGGATCTTGTCGTCCGCCTCGACGAGAGTCCCTGGCGCTGTGCCAGACTACGCGCGCGTCGCCTACATGGCCACGATTCTCCAGTGACAGTCGGGCTCTTTGCGCGTGGTCTGTTTGCCGTCCATTTATCGTGCTGCGAGCGCAACGTGGCTCTGGCCGTTTTTGCGTTCGCCAGTGAATGTAGTCGACACATCCTCGCCCGAGGTTTTAAACTGAAGTCCTGTCCAGTGCTGCAAATCGTATGACTGCACAGAAAAAGGTTCGCCCGAGTCAAAAACACGACGGCCACTGGACGCTGAAATGCGCAATCCACGAGAAATGGCCGCGTGGTGGTGCAGCTCGCTGGTCACGCCTTGTGAACTCGACCGCGAGCAGTCCGCAGTTGCGCCCGTTCCAGCGCAGTGGCAGAGAGGCCGGGTCCGGAAAGGCTGCGCCGCGGAGGAGGGACAACGTGTCGGAGACACCCGGCGCGTCGTTGCGGAACTCCAGATCCAGCATGCAAACCCTGGCTACTGTGCTGCGTGCCGCAGGGCGACGACCATGTAAGGTGGACGCTCGTGTCATCCGAACCAAATCGTGAAGATGTTCCCGCTGGGAGTCACAGGCCTGCTCGCCGGAGGCTTGAATGGCGCAACCCACAAGGAGCAAAACGCTGGTCGCCGGCGACCTTCTTCGCGGCGGCACGAGGAGCGTGTCGCACTTGCGATCAGTCACGGTGAGTGAGACTGGCCTTCGGCGCGCGGGCGCGGGCGACTTGCTGCTTTTGGCCGCTCTGGTGTGCCGTCCGACCCACTCTCTGGTCGATGTCCGATGCGAGGGCTTCCCGGTGAACCTGAGCGGCGACGCCCGGGAGGTGTCGTACTGGATGAGTTTCGCCGGACGCGTCGCCGGTGCATCCGGGCTCGGGCTCCTTGTTTACCACGCGGTCCACTCGACGGCGCGCTTGCGGGAGTACCTCGACAGTGGTTACTGGCCTCTGCCCTTCTTCCCGGGCGGGCTGCGGCCTGTGCGCTGGACATTGAGGGCGGGGGCTGGGCGTATGGGGCGGCGCCGCCGGGCCTGCGCCCCGACGGGAGCGAGCTGGTGGAGCACGCGCGCGTCGTCGTCGATTTGATTCGCGCCGCCACCCGGCTGGTGCTGGAGCTTTGTTTCGAGGTTTGCGAGTTCCTCGCGCACCGCGCCGAGCTGGTAGCACGTGTACGACGGCCCGTCCCATCGATGAGTCTCATGCCGGATGTGCAGGAGAGAGCGCTCTGGTTGCCTCGGGACGTCTGCAGGCGACTCAGGGGCACGGACCGGGACGCTTCTCGGTGGCACTCGCACATCCTAGACATCCGCGAGTGCTCCGTGCCTCTCGCAGCCCGGCAGCGAGAGTGCAGCATCGAGCTCCTGGACACCTTCGGCCCCCATCATTTGGTGGTGCAGCTCTTGTTTGCTGTGACGAGGCCGAGTGAGATCCCGCGTCGCGACGTAGATCTGGCCGGCCTTGACTTTTTCGGGTCCCCCGACGTCCTGACCTCGCCGATCGCGCGATCGCGACTGGTGTTGAACGGCGATGGCTGGCTTCGGGCCAGCGACGTGAAGACGGAGGTTGGAAGTGGGACAAGCTCGCGTGGCCCACGAGCGCGATGCGAGTTCCCGCTGTACCCATCCACTCGATGACCTTCTGCGACCCCTCGGAGATTGACCGCAGCACGTGGATGCGTGGCGGGGCCTGCCGCTCCAGATGCACCGCCTCGACAGCGCTCTCCTGAAGCTCGATCTGCTGCCGTCGTGCATACACGACGACTCGGTTGTCCGTGTCTTTGCGCTCTGCACGAAGACCGTCTATTATCGATGGTGCGGCGGTTTTCTGGACGACCCTTTGTTGTAGACAGGCTCCGTTGATCCATGACTCCATACGGGAGGCTCTTTCCACTTTCGGCCAGCGCATATCGTTGGAACAACGCGGTTCTTCTAGCACCCGAGGTCTGCTTCCCTTGCCGCCCGATTTGTTGAGTACAGCCCGATTGGTTCGATTTGGTTCTCACGTGTACCCTGGATTTATAAAGGCTCTGTCTGGATTGCCATGAATTTCGTCAACCATCCGATGGGTCGCACGTGACCGTCCACGGTGTCTTTGGAAGCGAAAGGTTCGAATCTGGAACGGCAACAGCGACGGTGGCTCGTGATTGCTGCAAAAGGCTCTGCGATCCGGCTCGCACATTCTGTCTGCAAAACGACCCTGTCTTCCTGTGGAGCCCGTTCTCGAGTTCTGCGTCACACATCCACGTGCGCCAAAGGGACACACAACACGATCCGAACATACCAACGAAACAAAAATCGCCGGAGCCGGAAGCACGACTCGCCGCCGCCGGGCGGCTGGAAGTATCCCCCCAGAGGCAACGCTGTTAAACGCTCAACCACGACTTGTTCGTCCGAGAGTGCTGCCACTTCGGGATGAACGTTCCCCGGGGCGCAGCACGGTTGTCGCGCCTCGTGTACTCGATCGCGAGCAGTCCGCAGTTGCGCCCGCTCCAGCTTCCCACGTGGCGGAGTATGTTGACCAGGTCTTGCTTGGTGAAGTCGTTGGCGACCCAGGAATCGAGCTCTGCTTTTGGCTGCTGCAGCGCCCGCAGCCCGTGGCCGCTCGGATCCAGGTACGCAAAGTACGTGTGATCGTCGGGCACCGCGAGCTCGCAAGCGCTTTGTTGTCGCTTGGTGCCCCCGCCACGACCAACCGGCCACTCGTCGCCGTCGCCGCCGAGGCCGGCCACGGCGTCGACCAACCCGAGGGACCTGGCGATCTGCTGCGCGTACCACGTCACGGCCTCCACGTGGTCGTCCCTCACGTGTCCAAAGTCCAGCACCACGTACGCGTGTTCCGCGGGCGGACTGTCGACCGCGTACGTGTAGCCGGGCGCGAGGTCGACCGTCTCGGGTCCGACCAGAACTAGGCCGCTCGCGTCGAGACCCGCGCGGAGTCTCTTGGCCGTCGCCGCGCTGATCAGCCTCGACGCGAGGGCGCGGTCCACCTCCAGGTACAGCTCCCGCGCGGCCCGGGGGTCGTCGATCCAGTTTCTCATCACCACCGACCACAGGGACGTCGCCTCTGCCGCCAGGATCGCGTCGAGGAGCACGGCAAGGAGCGCGTTGTCGCCGGCCGCTATGGCCGCGGACGGCGGCGACGCCGCGCACGCAGGAATCGACGCCAGCGCCTCGGGTGTCGAAACCACGAAGTACTGCGTGCGCAGCCAATCTACGACGTCGGCGGGACGGACCTTTGTTCGAGGCCTCAGCAGCAACCTCTCGGCGACTGCCACTGGCGAAACCGGAAGGGCGACTTGCTGCCGCCGAGCCTCCTCGTAGATGGGGTCCCACACCTCGTACAGTTCCTTGACGGTCGAGGTCTCGACGGCCAGGGCTTGAAGGATCTGGTTCAGGTTGCCGCAGAATTGCTTGTGGTCCACGATGGCCGGGTACATGCGCAGCCACTGCACGACCCTCTCGGATGCGGCCTCGGCGCTATCAAAGGTGGCCTCCGACGCCTGCTGCACCGCCGAAGAAGGTGCCGGACCCTCTCCTCCGAGGCGTGCTCGTTTCATCGCTAAAAAGATAGATCGCTCGGGGTCTCTGACCGAGAACCACTTGGACGATTGTCTTCGAGCTGCCTTCGACAGCCTCCACCACTTGTTGATCTCCGGATCCCCCCCGACCGGCTTTGCCCCTTGGACAAGAAAGCGGGCGATCGGACGGACCAGGTCGGAAGGAAGCTCGGAGCAGTTCTTGCTGCACTCTTCCCCTGTCGCGTAGGTCCGCACACCCAGATCGTCGTTCCACACTCGCAGGTGACACGCCGGTGCGATGATGCGACCGCGGCAGACGAAGCGCGGGAACCTCTTGGCGTGAGCCTCGAGGTATTGCCTTTCTCTCTCTGAAACTTCCGGGACAATGCCGGTTTGTCTAGCGGAACTGGACATGCATCGGCATGCACCACCAGCGAGAGATGATCCGTAATCGCCCCAGAGGAAGTCTTTCTCTTTTTTTTATCGCTCGTTGGAATCGCTTTTTCTTTTCTCCCTGCATCTCAACCATGCAAAGAACGATGCTCGCCGTCACATTGGCGCGTGGCACCGCATTCCCAGAAAAATACAGCGGCCGACGAAAATCTGTGTGACGACACGAGAGCTACGAGATGGTTTTTAGGTTGGTGTGTTCTCGCTGAGAACATGCATCATCTTGGCTGGTTGCGGCGTCGCGTTCCAGCGGTGGCCGCGAGTGGATGCACCTTGGTCGGCGCTTGCTGGCTGGTCGCTCCCTCTCCAGCTGTCAAGCTGTGGTTCGTCGATCTGTCTGGCGACTTCCGCGCCTTGCCGGCCGCGGCTGGTTGGTTCAACCTGCGCAACACTGGGCTGGCCGTCATGACAGTCGACGAGGTCACGGTCTCTGTGGACATCCCGGTGGGGCGCCCACGACGCCGGCGTCTTCAGGACAACCTGGCTGGCTTGGCAAAGGAGCCTCGATCGTCACTCTGTCTAGGGTCTCGGCGTGGCGTACTTTTAGGATTTTGTCCAGCCGCCGCCGACTCCGAGAGCCGCGCTCCCGACGCCAGCAGCAGTGCCGCGCGCGCCTGGCGGCGGACCTGTCGGCGTCCGATCTGCACGTCACCGTGGCCTGGCAAGCGCTTCCGAGCTCGGCGGCACCAGTGAGATGGGTGCGCCCGCGCACGTTCTGCTGCCCAGGTCCGGCAGCGTTGAACGAGGCACCTGACATTTCGTTGGTACAGTGTCGCGGTGTGGTCCGGAACGTCGGCGGATGGTCCGCTGGTTTTGAGGACAGCTTTCTGGCTCGTTTTGCTTCCTTTTGCTAAGGCAGAGCCTTGCAGATCGTGGTTTGGGTTCTCCGGCAACTCCGTGGGTGGTTTGCGGCGTCACGCTTCCGGGCTGGCGGCAGAGAGATGACACAGTGGATCCAAGTGCGCAAGAGTCTGGTGTGGGCGTCAACTCTTGCCCCTCGCGGCACGGCTGGACGCGGTCGAATACTGAGAGCAGCATGCAGTGTCGGGCGCCTGGGACATGCATCTGTGCGGCGGAACTCCGCGTTCGTGCACTGGACATTGTTAGCTTTGTTCACTGGCGGGGCCCCATCTCCGTGGAACGTCAAGACAAATTGTACCGGGGCAACAAGCGCACGCGCACTGGAAACAATCCGGCACGCAACTTGGTGTGTTCTGTTTTTTTTCGCTGTCACCAAATCCAGTTCTTCCCCGTCGCGTCGTAATCGTGCCAGTCTCGAAGAATGTGGCGCCAAAGCGCCGCTGTCGACTCGGCCTCCTCGTCCCGCTCGGGAACAAACTCGACCACGAAGCCCCGCGCGAGGTACTTGCGCAGTCTCCCGGAGAAACGTCCCGTGGGCAGGACGTCGTCTGGCCAGGCAAAGGGCGCGTGGGCAGAGAGAAACTGCGACCACGTAGCACCAAACCCGCCCCGCACCAGGCCCATCGGAGGCACCCGCGTCACATCAGCGCGCGAGTACTCCTTGCCCTCGAACATTGCGTGCTTCTGTTCGTGTAGCAGCGCGACCATGTCCATCAAGTCCGCATGGCGCAGACGCCAGTTTTCGACCGCGTGAGCCCACGGAGCGCTCCTACCGGGTCCACCGGCACTCCTCCGTTCGCAAGCCGCTACGCACGACAGCATCGTCTCGGCAGACGCGAGCGGTAGCGGCAGCACGGCTTCATCTGAGGTTGTCGTTGGTGGCAGCGAGGACCGGCAGAGTGCCGTGACGCATGGTGGCGCCCTGTACACGACGGCACCGAGGGAGAAGGACACGGCCCCGCGCGACTCGGGGTCCAGGGACGCCGGCAGGCAGAACCTGCGCGTGACGCACGCCGCCAGGGCGCCCAGGGACGCCCACAATCTTCCGCGGTGGTGCGCCACGCGACAGCACGGCAGGTCGAAACCCACCACCAACCGGGTGACGCAGCTCGACCGCAACCTCAGCCGGGAGACACCGTGCGGCCAGGCACCCGTAGAGTACGGGCCGGGGCGCTTTGGAACGTACGTGGTGCGCTCTGGCGTCGGGCGAGGGCCCTTGGCCGCGCCAGTGCCACGTGTCGACGTCGTTGGGCTGCCATCGCAGGAGCTCCTGCTCGGCCGATCGCGCCTCGCCGAGGAGAGTGAGCAGCGTGTACAGCGCACTGGAGCCGGCGACGATTCCGGCAGAGTCGGCAGCCGGGTGCAGACGGCCGCTGGAGGAAGACTGCGCACGCGGCGCGACAGAAAAGGGCAGCGCGATCACCACGTCGCGGTCGTGCCAGCCGGCGACGCCGTCGAGCAGGGGCCGCAGGCACCGGACCAAGCGCGGCCGGCGAGTCGGCCCGACCGGCGCCGCACCGCATCGCGGAGCAAGCCGTGGCCTCGACCGACCGGTAGTGCTCTGCGCAGCAGAAGCACACGTAGCCGGAGGTGAGGTGGGCCACGTCCAGCGACCATCCGAGGTCGCGGCTCAGGAAGCACAGCGCAGCCCACACGGTGTCCGTGCAGATCGCCTCGTCGTTCCCTGCTAAGAGAAGCAGGGTCGGGTCGTCCGTGTGCTCGGCTGCCCTCCGCTTGCGCTTCCGGCTTCTTCTTGGCACAGTGCAGCGACCAGCGCCCTCGGTGGCATCGACGATCGCCCCAGAGCCTTCGTTCATGCCTTCGTGCTAGATTTTCCTCGCGCGATGGTGAACTGCCACTTCCTCCCTCCCTTCCCCAAAGAGTTGCACTTCACGATGCGCGGCAACGGGAGAGCGTCGCATTTTTTTCCACAAAAGAGAAACAACGTGGCCGACTCGCTGTGGCGCGGGTACGTGGTGCCCACGTCCTTTGGACCTCCGGAGGGGTCACGTCAGAGATAACTGGCGGCCACGGCTGGGACATGACTGGGCCAGCGAAGCTCGATCAACCGAGAGGCGAGCTCCTGCCCGAGGCACCCACGACACTGAGCGACTTCCGAAACGACGTGGTCAGCGTGGCGACCGCAGTACGTACCCCAACAGGACACGCACTGCCGGCCCAGCCGTGGCTCGGCGCCGACCAGCGCCCTCGGCGACCAGTGCGAGTGCGAGCAACAGACGTGCCTTGAACCCGCCCAACGGACACAACTCGTCACAGAGCAGGCCACAACGATCGTCCGCACTTTGTTGCAGCGATGCCTCGCCTCTGGCGTGCACAGATGACACTTCTTCTCCACCGACTCGAGGTGATTAAGGGATGCGCAGCGCTTGCAGCAGTCTGAACCCCTCATCCGCGGATGACTTTTGAGGTGGCAGTCCGCACAGGAGGTCCGTTCAGTCGTAGATGCGAGGAAACAGCACTGGCAGGACGTTGAGCAGGTGCTGCACACCCGTGTCCCGCAATCGGAGCACGAGACGGTAGCCGACACTGCGCGGTCGCCGCAGTTGGTACAGCAGTGCGAGCGCGCACCGTGCGTTGCGAGACACTCCCTTCCGCAAACAGGCGAGCCGCACAACCGGCACTCGGAGCTGTCACCGTGCTTGGTCCTGCCGCACTCCCGGCACAGCTGGATCGTGCGGTCTGTGTTGCATGCTTGGCAGAGGCGGAAGTGGCGGCCAATGCCGCCGGCCTCGTGGCAGTCCACGCAGTACCGGGAGCGGGACGGGCAGTTGACGAGCTGCGCTGCCCCATGACAGTTTTCGCACAGGGCCTCGCCGCATGCTCCCGCACAGAGAACGGCGTTGTTTCCGCTGCACTTGTCGCAAGTGCTCCGAGCAAACGCGCAGGCTGCACATATCACACGCTTCTGTGCCACGAGCGACCCGTGCTCACATTGAGAGCACTTCTGCCTGGTCGCCGTGGGAGCTGAAGAGACCGTCAAACGAGTCAGCAAAGACCAGGCATCCCCCGCAGTCGCCCCGATCGGCCCCGCTTGCAACACTGCCACGTCCGACATCTGCATGTCCAGTGGGCTTCGCTTCCGCGCGCATGGTGAATGGCACGCGTCCTCAAGAGACGCTTGTGCAAAGGACGCCTGTACAGTACTACTGTGCGGATCCATCAAATGGTTTCCCTAATACCGGGTTGCGGGAGTAGGGTAATCGCCGGGCGTGACCTTCTGAATGTATCCCACAGTAGTATTAATAGTAGATCCGATCCCGAAAGTCTCTGTGTCTCTGCTTGCAACCGCGCGCATCTTCGACGCGACTGAGTTTGTGTGTGGGCCGCGGCGGAGTTACGGTTACTAATTGGCAGAGAGAGATGGAGCCGCGTCGCCGGCGGTGTGCTCGTCCTGCTTGCAGACGACGACACCGGCGCACAGTGCGGAAAGGATGGGTAGCAGACTAACTGCCGGTACTGGGGTGCCCACTGAGGGGTGGCGCAATGGCCGCGACGGCGAAAATAAAAACTCCTCCTGACGAGAACAAAAACACGACAAGCACAGTTCGAAAGAGGACGAGCGCCGTCCTTGGGGCCGTCCACCAAATCGAGGTGCCGCACTCTGGTCCCCTTGGACAGAGGCAGACCACCCGTACACGAACAAATGCAAAAATGTCCGACGATGAGTGGCGGGCCCCTGCAGTCGGTGAAGGAACGCGACGCTGCGCGGCGCGCAACGGACGAAGAGAGGACCGAATCACCGGCAGGAATATGGTGGAAAGGGCTGTGTACCACGCTGCAGTGGATCGTCATGGCGTTCGTGTCAAGCTACGTGATGGAAGTGTTGCTCGCGGCAGCCCTGGCGACGCTGGACCGCGACGACTTCGCAGACCCCCTCGAGGCGAGTCCGCCACAGCAGCAGCCGCGGCCACGCCAGGCGGCTACCGCCCCGCGAGTCGCGCTCGCTGTAGGGACACTGACGTGCGTCCTGCGCATGTACGTGTGGACTCCGCTCCTGCACATCTTGCGGGCCGCCTACAAGCTCGCCAGCAGCTCGAGGAGGACCTTGATGCAGGTGTTCTCCACCGTCTTTGACGACACGCTCAGGGCCGCCGTCGCGTGGGCCTATCTCAACGGGCCAGCGACGCTCTGGCTCTGGAACGGCCTGGACAAGCTGACGATCTGCGCGCAGTTGCAACCGTCGCGGCGGCTCGAGAACTGGCTGCAGCCGGAAGCAGGCGTCGAGTGCGACCAGCTCATTGAGGCCCGCGTCGACGCGGCAGTGGTCACGGCCGTGTGCGCCCTCTCGGTGCTCGCGCTCTACTGGACGCTGACGACGTACACGTACGACTGGAGGCTGAGGCGGTACTTGGCGGCGGCCAAGCACTACTGGCCAACGGCCTCCCCGCGCGCGGGGCGTGGATCGCGCGAGTTCGTCCCGCCGCCCATGTGAGAGCCGAGCAACAGGACCAAAGCTGCACCAGGAGAACGAGGAACAAAGCGCGCCGCCCATTCGATCGTAAGCAAAAAACACCGCGGGCCACAGCGCAACGGGCGGGCTCGTTGGCAGCCGCTGGGTGGCCCTCGGCCGTGTCTGGATTCACCCACTCGGGGGGCCCCCACCACGTCTTCGCACTCCAGGCCAGCTAGAGCTGGCGATATATAACATTTTTTTTGGAAGATGGTGTACTGAGTGGGTGCGGGAGGAGTAGAACGGCAAAACGGCCCTCGTTTCGCACGGGTGCCCCTCTGCGCGTATGTACCGTCAGGATGGGGTGTGGGGCAGGAAGGGGCCATCTCGACATAGATACATGGCGACATCGTGCGTCACGCAGTCACCGTAATTCGCTGGACCCTCGTTCGTCGTGCAACCACGGCGCCGGCATCGAGGTCTCACCAGTGGGAGAACTGCGTCAACGCAGGCGTCGGGTTCCTGTGGCGAGGCACATTCTTGTCTGCGACCGTGCCAAGGCCACTCGGTGGAAAGAAGCTCGCAGCCGGTGCCGACACCGCAACGGGGAATCCGCCGCCAGTGGCCGGACCCCACGGCGTCGTGGAGCGCGGTGGTGGCGGCGGCGGCTGCGCAACGCTCCAAGGGCGTTGCTGCCAAGGCGGCTCGGTGTCCCGCGCGGACCACGTCTCTTCGCGCTGCACGACCTGCGGGAAACTCCACACAGGAAGAGGTGGTCCGTTCACGTGTCCGACAGCCGTCTCGCGCGACGACTCGATCGCCGCGCGGTGTCCGTCGAGTTGTCTCGTTTCGTCCCGGGAATCCGCGCCTCGAAAGGTCGGCGACGTCGTCCCAGCCTGCGGTGGATGACGGTTCAGTTCGCGGGCAACGCGCTGACGCGCGAGGTAGAAGGGGACGCAGGTGGCTAGACAGATGTTGCGGCCATTGGCTCCGAGCTTCTCGTCCGCCAGGCAGGCAGACTTGCCGACCGCGCCGCAACAATCGCACGTGTAGACACCTCCCGAACCCGGATAGCGACACGCACCCTCTGGATGGTACGATTGATCGTTGAACAGGAGGGCGTCGATCCACTCGCAGTCCGAGGCACTGAACGTCATCTTTTGCGCGCGAGCTGGATCCGCTGTGCGAAAGTCACGATCAGACGACGGTCTCTATTCACGGTTGAGGGGGTAACACTCGTGCTACACAGAACGAGGCGGATGACTCCTCCCGTCAGTAAGCAGTGCCCCGACCAGCTCCTCTCGCGTCATCATCCACAGGGATCGGGGCAAAAAATAATGCTCGGCGCCGCGAAGGAAAAAAAACTCCCCGACCGACAGCGCCGTGCCGGGCACTGAGCGAGGAGTACAGCCGAATCCTTCCCCTGGCCTCTGCGAAAATATGTCGTCCTCTGACACTCCCGTAACGGACGGCGGCGAGGGTGCCGAACCCCGCTCCTCGACAGACGACAAGGACCGCGCACCTGTCGAAGCTTCCTTGGGAACCGCACCCAAGCCACCGCCTGACGACGACGGCGCCAGCAGTCCACAGGTCAGCCCCTCCGCAGCAGCAGCTGTGCCCCAGCCGGCCGGCGCGCGACGCAAACGGACCAAGTGGAACAAATCCGACGCGTCGGGTTCGGCCGGCGGGGCCGCGACGAGCGTGGTGGGATTCCTCAAGGAGGTCGTGGTGGAGAAAGCGGCGCCCCACCTGGCGCTGATCAAACCGTACCTAGAGATGTCGTGCGTGCTGCACCTGGCCTACCTGCTCTACGTGGTCGGGTCGATGCAGCGCGCCGACGAGCCGCTGCGCGTGGGCCGCTGGATCCTCGTCGGTCTCGTGAGCTGGGCGCACGCCAGAGGCCGCGTCGCGTGGAGCCCCCGCTTGTGCGCGGTGCTCGCCGCCGGGGCCCAGCGGTCGGGGCTCGTCACGAGGTACTCGTTTCTCGAGAGCGGGTACCCGGCGCTGAGACCCTGGATGAGGAGGGTGCGCGCCGCCGTTTCGAGGTGGCAGGAGGACAAGGGTCGCGCGCGTTCCCTGGCCGAGACCATCGCCGAACTCGCCTTCTCGTTCCTGCTCGTCACGCTGGGCTGGCAGATGATGCTCGGCAGCGCGGGCCAGCCGTCCCCGTTCACCGCGGGCTGCATCGGCGTGGCCTGGGTGCAGTTGGCCGCGCTCTCCGTCGCCGCTGCCCGCCGCCGGGCCGCGACCTCGGCGGTCCCGGCCAACACCACGAGACCACAGGAGGTTGTCGAAGCCGATCTGGCACGCCAGCGGCAAATGGAGCAGCTCTGCGGAGCGGCGGTGTGCGTCCTGGCCGTAGCGCCGGCGCTTCGCGTCCTGCCGTCGGGTCTGGCCGAGCTGCTCCTCCTCGCGGCGCACGTGCTCGTCGCGGTCGCCGTCGAGGAGGACCTCGCGAGCCACCCCAACGGAGACGCGCAGAACCCACGGCGCTGCGTCCTCGCGGCCCTGGCGCTCCACGCGTTCTTCTGTGCGTGGTCCCCGCTGCCCGAGGCGGCCGTCGGCACGCCGACCGTTTCCACGCTGCTCGTCTGCGAGATGCTCGTCGTGGCCGCCACTGGGATGGCGTGCTCGCCCCTGGCTCCAGCGCCCCGTGCCCCCAGCGCTCCCCACCAGTCGTGGCCCAGCTTTTCCGAGTGCATCCTGCTCGCGGTGCTGCTCGTCGGAACGGCCTATGCTTCGACCGGCGTCGCGTGCATGTACCTCGTCCACACGCTGTCGTTGCTGTGCACCGGAGCGCATGTGTCGGTCTCCGCGCTGCGCAAGATCGGCGGAGCGTCGCTCGAGTTGGTTCTGGGCGCCTTGAGCAGCGGACAGTCGCAGTAAAGAATCATAGTTAGTCAATGGTCGATGCTGCCGCGCTGAAATCTCGACGAGAAACGCCTTGGGGGTCTGTAAGGATATGCTTGAGAAGACTAGTACCCTAAAGCATATCCTTTAGTACTCTATACAGATCCGATCAGAGTGCGATTTGAGGCGCGGTCGGGGAATCACAGCCACGCCATTGGCTTTGGCAAACGCATTCCATTTCGCAATCGCGGGGCTAAATCGGTCTGGCCACACACGACCGCCAATCAACTTCTACACAAACATTCAGCGGATAAGAGGAGATTCACCTCACTGACAGAAGAGAGACTGTAGAACACAACACCGTGAACATGCTCATCCAAGTAGTCAACGGCTTCGCCCATTCGGATGCAATATTGACCGCAGTCAGAGCGAGGTCGAGCCTGCTCAACAGAAAGTTTGCCGGGATTTGCACATTGTCCACCAAAAACCCATTGCCAGCTCTCATACGGCTTAAGAAGAGGTTGTTGACGCATATCCCTGCGCAAATTCAGACGACAACATCTGATGTAATCGCGCCAGAGTGGAGTTGGTCCCGTAAAAGTGAAGTTGGGTGTGATGGCCTTGAGATCGCTGGAGTTAACATTAAAAGCGACGATAGCAACAGGCACGTGGTCACGAAGAGCCTTCTTCGCGGCCCAGAATTGGGCATCTTCGAAGTCAGGATTGAGAGAGAAGGATCGCGAAATGGAGAAGTCGAGCTTCTCGTCGCCGCGCGGGAGATCAATACCGTTCACCACAATATTGCACGCTGAGGCGTGAGTGGTAGCATGATATAAGAGCACAGAACCATCGTGGCTTTTGACGTCGGGGCCCGACACAGGAGTGAGGAGGAAAGGATTATTGGTATCGCCACCCCAACCGTCCCAATAGGCTCGATAAGTGCGCTTGCTATCGCCTGAGCTCGAAGAGCTGGGACACGAATAGTCCATCCAAACGTTCTCCGACTGGGGATCCTGTGGATCCTTGCAGAGTTCGAGTGTGGGCACCGCGTTGAGTGCGGCCAACGCGACAGACAGCTCGGTCTCCTCGCCAGAGTCAACAAAGACGCCATACCGAGTAGCGACATCAGTATTGAACCCCATATCGCGCGATGCAGCCGCGCGGTCGTGAAAGAAAGAGTGATAAACCGGAAACGGATCAAGGACTTCGTCAGGGAGTTCATTCACAACAGGAATGCACTCCGCGCGTAGACCAAGAGCCTGGCCAAGCGACTTGACATCATACGTCAGTGATTTGAGCTCCATTCGCAGTGGCCCTACATACACCTGGTCGAGCCTTGCCGCGTTATCTACCAAGAGGGGGGCTCTTTCAGATTCACGATACAGAAGAGTATTCGTACTAGTACCGGTATTGCCTTTTCCACCGGCATCATCCTCCTGGGCTTGCTTTACCGTTCGCACTCTCTCCCTCCTCCTGCATGTCGGACCCAAAAAAAAAAAAAAATCTAGCGGAAAGCGGGGATGATGCGCGGGGTAAAAACAAGAGCGTCGTCATCGCCCTTGTCTTTTCCGCTGCAAATAGAAAAAAGACCCCTCGTCTTGCTGTGTTTCGCGGGTTTTTTCTCCAGGGAAAGGCATGTCAGACTCGGACAGCGATGAACAACAGCCCCTCCTCGAGTGCTCGGTGAGCGAGACCGCCAAGTACCTGCGTGGCGTGCCGGCAGCGCGGGGTTTGCTTCGCGCGATCAAGGCCACCTGGCAGAGTGTTCCGTACGGCAAGCGCAGGAGTGCTGGGGCCGGGCGGGACGCGGAAGAGTCTGGTGAGGGAAGTGGGGAGAGCGACGGGGACGACGGTGGAGGCCGCGCCAAACCAAAGCGTGCGGCCGAGCGCTCTTCGTCCGACCCGAAGAGGGACAGGCTGCGGCGAAGGCAATGGAAGGAGCAGATCGCGCTGAACCTGCCGATCCAGTACATCGCGTGCCTCGAGCTGCACCAGTACATGCAGGAGAACGGCTGCAATGTCGCGCTCTTTGCGCGTCGCGACTGCGGGATCCTGATCAAGATCTGGCGCCTCCTGTACCCCGACATACCGGCAGTTTACCTGCACTGCTCGCGCGCCTTGTTCAACGAGGCACGCAGGACGCACAACCGCGACTACCGCGAGTACATCCGCGGCGTCGTCTCCAAGGCCGGTGGCCCGCGCAGGTGCGTGTTCGTCGACGTCCACGGCACGGGCCAGCGCATGATCAGGTACTTCGCGAGCGAGTGGCAGGGCGCCGTGCCTTTCTGCTACCTCGTGTCGGCGGGCCCGGCGTCGGCGCGCAAGATGCCGAGCGAGAGCGCGCGGCACCACAGGAAGGGTCGGCTGGACGCGCTCGTGTGGGGCGTCGGCGGCAGCCCCATCGAGATGCTCAACTACGACCTGGTCGGCTCCGCCAGCGGCTTCGCCGACGGCCGGGTGAAGCGCGAGCCCCTCGAGTACCCGAAGGACCTCGTGTCGCCCGCGCACGACTGCGCCGAGGAGTTCGTGCGGCAGCTCGCCAAGTACCAGGACAAGGCGCACCTGGCCCCGGACCTGGACCACGACAAGCTGCGCGAGGCCGCCGAGTGGCTGATGGACAAGCTGCGCGACCGGCGACGCAAGCCGATCATCTCGACCGTCATAGAGCACGTGCGAAACCACGAGCGAAAGAAGCAAGAGGACGAGGAGGAGCAGCAGGCGCGCAAGAGCGGCGACGCAACGAGCAGCAGCGGCAAGGACCGCCAGCGCAAGCACAGGTCGCGAAAGAGCCGCAAGCACACCAAGAAGCGCCGGCACTGAACCCGCAGGCGAACCGACAGGTCAGGGAGTCGGCGACAGGGCAGCAGCGGCAAAGAGATCGAAGCGACCGGACCCGACGCGGAACGTCATGTTCACCCGGCTCGCCGAGATGTGACTCGACTCGAACGTGAAGAACTTGGCGCGTTTTGTCCCCCGGGCCACTGCGGGGACATTGTCGTGACCGGCCACGGCCGGACACACCGTCGTCACGCGCAGCGGGACCCGCGGTGGAGCCCCGGGCCTGGGTTCGCCGCCACCCAAGCCGCCAAGCAACATCTCGCGACTTCCCTCGGGAACGAGCGTCGATTCTGTGGCGGTCGGTCTTCTCCGGCGGGCGCCCCTCGATGTTTCACAGCAAACAAGCAGCGAGCCGATCATGAGGTGTTGCTGTTGTTTGGTTTTTCCGCTCCAGTGGACGGACTGACGCGTAACGCCCCTTTTTGGACCGATCTCTTTTTCCGAGGCAGGGCCGATTGCCTTTGCCAAAACTAAAGTGCGCCTCGGTGTTTTTCCGCCGCTAGTCTTTGGACCCGGTGAATGACGGCGCGCACAAAAAAAATGCGGTTACTCGTGCGTTTTAACGGTACCGAAAAACGACACCCAAAAAAGGGGAGCAAGGCTCAATCCGACTTGGACTCCTTGCCCTCTTTGCCCTCCTTGCTCTCCTTGTCCTTGCGGATGCCGTGCGAGAGAATATCCTTGATCTTCTCGAGTGGCTGACCCTTGATGAGCGACGCGACCTTGGCGCAACCCAGGTGAAGCAGACCCTTGATGTCCATGTAGTTCGCGCCCTACGGCGAAACCACAAACACACGAAACCACGTTCCGACCGTACTCGCTCCCCGACTCACAAGCAAAACAAAACACTGGCGCTTCCTCTCGCCTACCAGGATGACATCGTAGAGGAGCTGACGATCATCACCAATGTCGTCGATCCACTTGGCCGCCCACGCAAAGGTCGAGTGGACCACGTCGGCCATGACCTTGCTGCGCAGCGGCTTGTCGATGATGGGAATGTCGGTGCCATTGGCCCGCTTCATGAACTCGACAATCTTGACGAGGGCCTCTGGCTTGACACCAGGCAGCGGCACCTCCGATGCCTTGTCCTGCTCGGTCGACGTCTTGATGAGAGTCGAGATCGACGACTGGCGGACAGTCATCTCGTGCTTCGTTCCGTCCGTGCCGACGACGTGCATCAGCCGCTCCGCGTCGCCGTCGTCGTGGTCGAGGCTCAGCGAGGCGGCGGGGGCACCGTCCGAGCCCTTGCCTTCGGCCTGGGGCACCGCCGACACAGACCCGTCGGACACGCGAACGGCATCATCACCATCGGACATTGACATCGAGTCGCTCATCTTGTTGTGGAGGGAGGGAGGGCTGGTGGCGCGCGAGACGAAAAGTGTCCGTGCAGAGATCTCGAATTTTTGTGAGAAGTGTGAATCACGATCCGCGGACGGCACAACCACGATGCGACTACCGCTATACATGCGCCAGGTCCAGCGACCGGACGGCGGCCTGCAGGCGGTTGTGGAGGCTGAGCGTGGCGCGGCGCTTGTCGACTTGCCCTCGGCCCTCTTCGAACAGGCGCGCTGTCTGTTGACCGTCGAGTCGGAGCGCCTCCTCGAAAAGTCGCCGCCTCAGCGCGTCCGGGAAGGGATCGACGAGGTGGAACTGGATGAGAGAGGGCACTTCGTGGCAGAGGGTCGGCTCGACGACGTTCTGCCAGTAGCTGGTGCATACCGCGCGCAGGTGCGCGACCACGGCGGTTCCGTCTGCCGTCTTCCTCGGGGCGCCCGGGCCATCGTGCTGCTGCTGCTGCCTGTCGCGCTGGAACTGGGCATTGTCCGTCCAGACGTACGTGCTCTTGCGCTGCGCGAGCTCGTCGAGGCGGAGCCTCGCGCGATCCTCCAAGTCGCCGAGGACCGACCGGCGGTCCGGCGAGAGAACCGCGTCCCGGAGGTAGGCGGCCAGCGCCGGGAACCGCGCCATCACCTGGTTGCCGCGCAGCAGCGACTCCACCAGCTCCGCGAGCAGCGCGCGCACGGCAGACAGGCAGGCGACAGCGTCCGGCATGGCAGCCGCCGCCGGCCCGAGCGAGCCCGGGCGTCCGTTGCCGCTGGCCATGCAGTACTCGAGTACCTCGACGTCCGAGACGACGCTCCGCATGTGGTTGCCCTGGCAGTTGCCGACGATCCGCTCGAACAGCTCGTCAGAGAACCCCCCCGAGTCGTCGCCGCCGTCGTCGTGCCGCGCCCCGGCCACCCGCGCAAACGGCTGGAGCGCCGCGATCCGCGACCGGTACCGGTCGTAGAGCTGGGCGAGCTGGCTGCCGCAGTTCGAGGCCGCCGTCCGCTCGCGCAGCGAGGTCGCGAGCGCCGAGGACACCCCGGCCACCACCTGGTGCATCAGCGCCATTCGGTCCGTCTCCGTGTCGGCCGACACGAGCCACGACGGGCCGAGCTGCTCCGCCGCGGCTGCCGCGGCCGCGTGCGCCGACCGCAGTTCCCTGGCCATGACCGGCAGGTGGTCGCGCACGTGGGCGACGAACGCCGTGCAGAGGCTCGCCCTGAGGTTCGAGACGCCGAGCCGAGACCGCGCGCGGCGAGTCAGCGCGCCGGCTTGGACCAGGACGACGCCGGCGGTGTCCGCCACCTTGGTCGCCGCCTCCTGTCCCTTGCGCCTGTCGGCGTCGCTGTCCTCTTCTGCCAGCTGGGCCGTCACCGAGGCCGCGGCAAAGAAACTCGCCTCGTGCGCGTCGTGCTGCTCGAGGGTCGCCGCCTGCCTTCCCGAGTTGCAGACGAGGAAGTAGCCGTGCACGGGCATGGCGAGGCTGCGCGACAGCCGCGGTGCGCCCCCACCGTGGGACGGGTTGGCCTGCCCTGCGCCGTCGTCGTCGTCGTCGTCGAGGTAGACGAGGAGGTCGTGGAGCGGGCTCTGCGAGTTCATCAGGTCCGGCTTGGTGAGCACGGCCACCGTGCGGGTGCCCTGCGGGTCGTGGTGCTTGACGAGCTCGAGCGCCATGTCGACCTCCAGGTCGGCGCGCGCCGGCATGACGGCGACGATCAGCGCCCTGGGACGCGACAGGTAGCGGGACGCCAGCGCCCGCACCTGCTCCTTGACGTCGGCGGGTTGCCCGCGGTCGACCTGCGCGACGGCCGTCAGCCCGGGCAGGTCGACGTACGTCATGCCCACGCCGGCCGACAGCTCGGACGTGTAGAGGCGGATGTGGATCGGTTCGTGCGAGACGCCCAGCCCCGGCCCGGCGACGCGCACCGTCAGCTGCTCGAGGTGGCGGCACAGGGCGTCCGAGGCGACTCGGCGGCCCGCCTCGCCCTCGCCGAGCGCAAAGGTGCCGCTGCCGTCCGCGGGGACCCGCCACTCGCCGGACCCGACCTCTCCGACCTCGATGCGCTGCTGCGCCCTGTCCGGCGTGTAGAGCTTCCGCACGATCTGTGCCGCGCGCGTCGTCATCGTGGCTCCCGTGGGAGCCAGGGGAACGCCCAGCAGACGGCCCATCAGCGTGCTCTTGGCCGAGCTCTGCGAACCGGCAAAGACGACCATCGGCATGTCGATGGACGAACCCGCCAGGAGTTCCGTCAGGGTGGAGCCGAGCTCGAGCACCTTGCAGTCGTCGTCGCTGAGGGCTGGAGACGCCGGAAACGACGCGGAGGGGAGGGGCGCCGCCCCTGCTTCGCGGCTGCCGTCCTGCTTCTGCTGTTGCGAGGCAAGCGACACCAGGCCGGACAGCGCCTGAAAAACGGCCGAGGCTGCCGCGCTCATGCGCAGAGATATTTGCGGCTGAACAACGTTGGACAGATTGTGTTCTTTCGTTTTATTTCTTCTTATCGTCGCACCCTATCTGGCAAGCGGCGACCGTTAATGCAAAGTTTCAGCTCAGTCATTCTGTTTGATCTTGCACAAAAAAAAACCTGTTGGCGCCCGCGCCACGTCCAAAG
>Ga0265338_10004239_pt1 | contig 19518 bp, 23 predicted proteins | sample 42126metaG_FD_193579 | JGI IMG/M metagenome (GOLD analysis project Ga0265338, IMG submission 193579) | Rhizosphere microbial communities from Carex aquatilis grown in University of Washington, Seatle, WA, United States - 4-21-26 metaG | ecosystem: Host-associated > Plants > Roots > Rhizosphere...
GATGTTATTTGGTATGTGGTGCAAACGATGAGCAAGTAGCAGGAAGGATTCACGAAAACCAATTGCCCCAGGTGTCAGCGAAACAAATAAAGCGAAATTGGCTGCCCCCGTGTAGATAACAGCCTGTCTGAATGTGATATGGCTATCAATAGCGTGGAGTTCAACGAAGTAAATAATCGCCACTAGCAGCACCTGCAGTAGGGTGGCCAGGGCAAGTTTGAGCATATAGGTGTGAGACAGGCTGCCGAGTTTAATGTGCTTGAGTCTCAGCACACCCGCGCTGGCTATAACTACCGCGATCACGACTAGGATAGCTTGCCACCATATTAGACTGGGTCCAAATAAGAAAATGGCGCTAAAGCAGGCAAAAAAGCCATAATAGAGCAGGCTGAAACGGATAAAATCTGTGTATTTTACTTTATGGCGCTGCTTCAAATAGATCGCCCGAAAGCCCGGTCCACTTTGCAATGGCCCAAAAAAGTTCACGATCGATGAATACATGGTCAACAGCGCATTTTCTTTTAACGGGATGGAGGCATTACATAGGCGCAGGGAATAGTACAGTACAAGCATCAGCACGCCGGTCATTGCACCGTAGAGCAGCAGTAGGCCGAGGATAGTCATTAAAGAGACGTGACGAAGTTGGGTCAACAGCGCCGTATGTGCATGGAAGTACCACGCAAATACCCCGATCGTACATACCAAGACGGCTATACCGGCAACTGTGCGGAGTTGTTTACGTGACATTACTCTCTATAGTATCATTTAAGCCAATCCACAGACTGCTAGTATAATCTAGGGCGGACCCCTAGGCAGTGTCACGCAAGTTATATATGTATCAAAAAATTGCCACCTTTGTTAAATCCCATACGTTCTTCCGAATAATCGTCGGTCTGCTTATTGTTGAGGCGACCTGGATTGCCCTTTCGAGTCACTATCCGATGGCCTTTGATGAAGATTTTCATTTCGGCATCATTAAACTATACGCGCACCATCTCAGCCCTTGGTGGAATCACCAGCCAGCTGGAGCCAATACCTTTGGTGCCGTCTACCGTGATCCGTCTTATCTCTATCATTGGCTAATGAGCTTTCCGTACCGTTTCATTGCGCTCTTTGCCCATACCACCATTGAGCAGGTGATTGCCTTGCGCCTGATGAACGTCGCTATATTTGCCAGTGGTCTGATCGTACTACGCCGGTTACTACTGAAAGCAACCAACTCGACCGCTCTGGTCAACTTAGCTCTGCTGTTCTTAGTACTTACCCCAGTTATCCCTTCACTTGCTGGCCAGATTAACTACGATAACTTATTGTTTCTGCTGGTGCCAGCCAGCCTTCTTTTAACCGTTCAGTTTCTTGAAGAACTGAGAAGTAATAAGCGGATTAATCTAAGGCTGCTGGGAAGCTTGACCATCCTTTGCCTACTGGCGAGCCTGGTTAAATACGCATTTTTGCCTGTCTTTTTCGTAATCGGCATATTCATGTTGGTTCTGTTTATCCGCACCTACAAACAACCGTCTAGACATTTCAAGAAGGAAGTGGCGAGTGCATATAAGCAGTTGTCGCGGGTCATTAGACTGAGCTTAGTGGTCGGGATACTTCTCAGTGGTGGTCTATTTTTTGAGCGCTACGGTATTAATACCATCAAATATCACACACCCTTACCGGAATGTAATCAAGTACTAAACACGCAAGCTTGTCTGAGCTACGGTCCATGGGCACGTAACTACAATATTGAACTCGCCAAGCAGGGGCCAACAAACCTAAACGCTGTTCGCTTCTCTCAGCACTGGACGTTTGTGCTATATCGCTCGCTATTTTATGTACTGAATGGGCCGGACAGCAGCTACACGGTTGGGCAACCACTGCTCCTACCATCGGTCGTAGCTGTGGTGGTGCTCATTGGTGGCATGTATTGTTTAATTCGTTATCGTCGCCAGGTCTTTGGTGGTAACGTGGCGCGCATCCTACTGGCAGCACTTATTATTGTCTACGCTAGCGCGCTGTGGCTACAAAACTACCGTGACTATGTCCATCTTGGCCAGCCGGTGGCACTGCAAGGCCGCTACCTCATCCCAATCTTAGCCCCACTATATCTGTTGCTCGGAGTAGGGATCGCGCGCGGGCTGCGTGGACACAGACAAACGCAGATCATCATGGCTAGTGTGGCGGTCGTCCTGTTTTTGCAGGGCGGCGGCATTATTACGTTCTTGGTTCGCAGTGACGATAGTTGGTATATCGAAAATTCAGTGTCAGCCCGCGTTAACAACCGGGTTCAACCAGTTGTAAAGCGTGCTGTTATCGGTAAATAATGCCGAACAAATAGACAAGAAACCAGTCTTAGTCGCCGTAGTGAATTCGCTTAGCCAGCTCTAAATCTTGTTCGGCAATAATACGGTTAACCCGCACAAGATCGGCAATAACTCCCAGCACAAAGGACAGGACCGAGCCAATCAGCAAGATTGAACCAAGCAGCAGTGACTGCAGGTGTCCACCGCGCTCATGATGCAGAGCAAAGTAACCGTAGCGAATAAAGGGAACGATGCCGGCTCCCAGCAGGCCAAAACCAAGGGTTAAGAAGATGATGTACGGCCGATACATAATAAAGGCTCTCACAATAGCTGAGCCAGACTTATAAACATGCTCACCGGTTGAATTAAATAACCGAGACTCGCGGGTCTTGGCATTAACGGTCACCGGAATTGAGGTGATGGCTAGGCCCTTGTTACCAGCTTGAATGATGACTTCCATGCAGTAGCTAAAGCTGGTGGTGAGGTTTAGCTTGAACAAAGATTCACGGGAATAAGCTCGAAAGCCACTGGCAGCATCAGGGATATCCGTACTGGCCGCCATATTAACTACCTTGCTACCCAGTCGCTGTAGGAACTTCTTAAAAGGCGAAAAGTGAGCAATAGTATGAGTCTGCCGATCGGCTACGACAATATCAGCCCGACCATCCAGGATTGGCTGAACAAGATCACCAATCTTCTCCTGAGGATATTGGTTGTCCCCATCGGTGTTAACGACAATATCGGCGCCTAGCTCAAGTGCTTTAGCAACGCCGTCTTGAAACGATCGCCCGAGACCTCGCCGGGCTGGGTGGTGGACAAAGTGTTTAACACCGTGGGCCTTGGCTACCGCAACGGTTTTATCGCTGGATCCATCATCAATCACCAACACAATAATCTCATCGATGCCAGCTATCTTTTTAGGGATACTCGATAAAACGAGTGGCAGGGTGGCCTCTTCATTGAGGCAGGGAATTTGAACTACTAATTTCATTACGTGTATGGTACCACTTATCTGGCCTCAGTTTAAACGACACGGCTGAGAGGCAGCTGCCGAGCATAAGCGGCGTATAATGGCTGACGTGGGCACCACATACAAAAAGTTGGTTCGCTTTCTTGGTTCGCGGTTATTCTTTGGGTTCAGTCTCATTGCCTTCACTGCCCAAGCTTGTTGGATAGCTATCTCCTCACGCTACCCGATGGCGTTTGATGAAGCCTACCACCTTGGCCTCATTAAACTTCACGCTAAACAACTTAGCCCAATCTTTACACACCAACCACCCGGACCAGCTGTATATGGAGCGTTGACCCGCGATCCCTCCTACCTCTATCACTGGTTGATGAGCTTTCCGTACCGCTTCGTTAGTAACCTAACGCCCAGTTTCACGCTGCAGATAGTAACTCTGCGGCTTATAAACGTCGCCTTGTTTTTATGTGGCATCGTGCTGTTTAAGCTAGTCCTGGACAAAACTAAGGCATCTCGGGCGTTTATTAATCTCGCACTACTCTTTTTTAGCCTCACCCCAGTGGTGAGTCTGCTAGCAGCACACATCAACTACGATAATCTGCTCGTGCCCTGTGTGGCCGGCAGTCTCCTGCTCACGCTCCGTCTTCGAGAAGTATTACTCACAAAACAAACAATCAGTACCCGAGCCGGACTTGGTCTCATTGGACTCGTCTGTTTAAGCGCGGAAGTAACCTATCCGTTTCTGCCGATTATGGCCGGCTGCCTTGTCTACATTTCCTATCTATTTATAACCTACCGACCAAACCGGCGCGGCAGCCTTATCAAAAACACTTGGCGAGATTGGTCTAAAGTATCCAAACTACAAAAGGTCGCTTTGGTTGGACTGGCGGTAGTTGGGGTAGGTCTTTTTAGCTACACCTACGGCATAAATGTCATTACCTATCACAATCCTATTCCACAGTGCGGACAGGTGCTAGGCCAGGCCCGTTGCCAAGCCTATGGTCCGTGGGCACGTAATTACCGGGCCGCTCACCATATAGCAAACAGCCCAAACTTAGGCTACTTCATCGTTAACTGGCTGGCAGGGATGTTTGAACGACTGTTTTTTGTCATAAATGGCTCAACTGGTCCGGCTGTTTATCAGAACTATCTGGCTCCGATTATGGCCGGCGTCGCAGCGCTCGGTGGCGGTATTGGACTTGGCGTCTATTTAAAACACCTCAAACAAAATCTTGCCTCCGATCGCGCGCTCGGGGCGCTATTATTTGTCGGCCTGGTTTATATCCTGGCCTTGTTTGGTCGTAATTACCACGACTATGTCCAGCTTGGTGAGATGGTTGCCATTAACGGCCGTTATCTCGTACCAATCATTCTGCCGTTTTACCTGGCAGCCGCTATCGGTTGGCGACAGTTGCTCACTGGACGAACGATGAAGCTAAAACTAAGCTTACTACTTGCTAGCTGCTTGCTGTGTCTGCAAGGCGGTGGTATTACTAGCTATATTGCCTACAGTAATCAGTACTGGTATTGGCCGCATGAACCGTGGATCATTTCAACTAACCAGCGATTACATGATCTTGAAAAGCCGTTTATTTGGGCGCCAAAAATTCGCTGAGACAGTTACAGACCGAGAAATTTAATAGGCGGGCGGGCTATTGGGAGCTGGTGCACCAGCACCAAATGTCGGATTAATTAGAATACGCGCGGCCTGGCTCGTAGTGGTCGTGTCTGGTACCACCGCTACTTTGCTGCCGACTTGAATGTCGGTTGTGGCAGCCGTTTGGCCGTTGTTGGTTATCTGGGTCGAAGTGGCAATTGAAAGAGTTGTCACTGTCCCGGTTGCACTACTTTGGACTGAAATACTGGTTGGTGATATTGCCGTAACGGTACCGATGATACCTCGTCGTCCACCAAACCGTCGACGTCCCATACCACTAAAACCGCTCGTAGGTGTTGCGGACTGCGGTAGAGTACTTGTTGAAATAGCAGGGTGATCTTTTTGATACCACCTACCACCCCAAAAGCTGAGGCCAGCCACGATAACGATAAAAATAATCACCCCAAGTTTAGGTGAAATCTTAAACTTCTTCGGAATAGTTATTTCCATACGAAAAGAATAGCGGACCCGGCTGAAAACGAGCTGAGTACGTATCGGAAATCAATACGCTTAGGAGCTAGTGGCTAGACTGCTTGGGGGGGATGTTGGCTCAAACTCCCCAGCAAGTACCACTTTCGCGCAGTAGCGAACCGCGACATCGTTGGCATTTTCACGAGGCATGAGGGGTTGGTAGTCGCCGTTAACATTTCGGGCGAATGGGTCAGAAATATATGGGACAGCTGGGCCGGCGTAGACATAACCCTGACTATCTTCCTCGACCGGCACCATAACTCGGCAGGTGCCTGCTGCAATGATCATATCGGTAATCTTTGGTTTCGACTTGAATGGATGAACAAGCGTTAACGTGTCGTCAGCAGGCGGTGCCTGATTAAGATGTTTTACGAGCTCGGTTAGGCTTTGCTTGGCAGAATGATGATCAAAGCTACTTCCAACCATAACAACCAGCGTAGCAACAAGCGCTGCACCAATGAACCTTACCCGAGTTCTAACGGGCAAACGATTCTTATGTGGCTGTGCTTCCGAACTCAATGACATTAAACTATAATAACATCTAAAAGCATAAGAGTCAATGTCAACTATCGTTGAGACTAGTCACTATGTGCTTTGAGCCAGGAGGCAATATCTTTAACGATGAGGTGGTCAGTGGCCACACGTACTGTAAACACTTCCAGCTCCGCTTGATCGGCGGTCAGCTTATGACCGTTACGGCTCAAAAAAATTCCGCAGACCGTTAAGGCAGTGCGTTTGTTGCCATCAGTGAAGGGATGGTCTCCGATGATGTTCCTTAAATAGACGGCGGCTTTGTCGTATACAGTAGGATATTGTTGTTGACCGAATACTTCTAATCTAGGTGCGGCGATGACGGACGCCAGTCGACCTTCATCACGCACACCGTGGGAGCCACCAAAATCCTTAATTACTTGGAAATGTACACGTAGTATTTCTTCCAGGCTAAGGTAGAGCAGATTCATTTATCGGCGAGATTCTTTAGGGTTTGACCATATTGCTCTACAAAAGCCTCATACTCGCGCATGATCTCAGGCTGAGCTTTGGGTTTGGCTGACAGCTCAACTTTGACTTTGAGTAGATCGCCGCGCTTGGCGCCCAATTTTGCTAGGTCTTTTTTCGAAAGTGTAATGCCTTCGCTAGAACCAATCTGAATGAGTTTTTGCTCTGTTTCAATCATACAAACAATTATAATCTGATTATAATACTAAGGTCAAGCGTTAAATTGTACTCAACGCAGGAGTATAGCAAAGACCACAACCAAGCATAACCTTGACGTTCATGGCATAGGCGCCTAAAAAAAGCATATGTTGGACAAAGCAAAAGGCGCAGTTTACCGTGCTCGGCGTATCATCGGTCATCGTGATACTGTCGACATTTCGTTGCCCGATCTGCAAACTGCCAGAAGCTATATAACAAACTTTTGGCCAACCCTGCAGCGATTTCACCCAAAAGACGACGAAACCTTGCTTGGCCTGCCCTATAACTATCTAGTACCCGCCTATGAGAAGGGGCACGCCTTTGACTTCAATGAGCTCTATTACTGGGATAGCTATTTCATGGTTCAAGGCATGCTCGATGAGGCACACAAAGAACTAGTCCTCGGCATATTAGAGGACCTGCTTAGCTTGCAAAAGCGCTTTAAGGTTATTCCGAACGCCTCGCGTACCTACCTCATGGGACGGTCTCAACCGCCTCTCTTAACTAGCTTCATCTTTGATGCCTACGACGCCTATAAACTTGATAAGAAATGGCTAGCTAGAGTTATTGCGGTAGCCGAAGATGAGTACCATACCGTCTGGCTGGGTACCACCAAGCCAAATGCTCGGCAGGTCTACCGTGGTCTGTCTCGTTACTACGACATTAACTATATTCATGATCTGGCTGAAAACGAAAGCGGTTGGGACCGCACTCCTCGCTTTAATCGTCGCTGCTTAGACTATTTACCGATTGATCTCAATGCTTTGTTATTTAAGTATGAAACTGACTTTGCCCGGGCTGCAAAAATTCTTGGTGACGAGACGAAGTCCAAAACGTGGAATGCCGCAGCTCGCCGAAGAAAACAGACGGTGAATGCACTGATGTGGAGTAAGACTCACGGTCTTTATTATGACTATGATTTCACCAAGGAAAAACGCGGCAGCGTTAGTTCGCTTGCCGCCTACTATCCACTGTGGGCTGGCATGGTTGATGATCGTCAAGCCTGGCAGCTGGTTAAAAGTCTGCGCCGTTTTGAGCAAAAGGGTGGGCTGTCTGCGACCGATCAGCAACTCGGTCAGCTACTGCCCGGTATGATGCCAACGCAGTGGGCTTATCCCAACGGTTGGGCACCATTGCATTTCTTGGTTGTCCAAGGCTTGCAACGCTATGGCTACCACGGTGAGGCGAAACGGATTGCCCTGAAGTGGCTCAACACGAATCTTAACTGGTTCAAGCAAAACGGCGTGTTTCTCGAAAAATACAATGTAGTGAGTCCCGAGAAACCCCCAGCCAAAGGTGTCTATCCATCTCTGACCGGTTTCGGCTGGACCAATGCTGTCTTTGAACGGTTCGCTCAAGACTTCGTCGATAAGCAATAGCAATTTTTTAAACAAATAAATCATGGTATAACCTCATTCATGCCTGTAGGTATTAAGACTATTAACGAAGATGCTATATACGCCCGTCCCGAACTACTCGCGAGCGACATATTGCAAGACGATCCAGCCCAAACCGTGGGCTATATTGAGGTAGATACCGTGGGAGTGGGTAGTCCTATTGTCACAAATCACCTGTCAAACATGATACTGCGCGTTACCCATGGCACGGGTGAACTGTGGACACCCTGCTCGGAAGTAGCGTATACAAAACGAAAGTTGGAGGTGGGTACGATCGCCTGTGTAAATGCCGGCTTACCGCGGAAATACCGTGGTCAGTTTAGTGCTGTCGTGGTCAATGAACCAACCCTCATTCCTGCGTTCGTAACCACTGAAATGGGTAGACTTGATCACAAACGAAGAGGAGATCTCCGAGTTGTTAGAGCCTGCATTGGGCTGGGCGCCACCTGGGAAGAAATTTTGCATGCCTGTAACAAACATCAAGCGCACGTTATGTCTCGGATCATCGACGAAGCTCAAAACAGCGAAGAATCACTAAACGATAAAGAGCTTGTACAATAGATAAATTGGGCAATTAGCTCAGCTGGCCAGAGCGCTTGATTCACATTCAAGAGGTCACAGGTTCAAGTCCTGTATTGCCCACCACTAAAACCAAACCTGTTGTAGCTTTTAATTGCGCACTTTACCACTTTGTTTGTTAAAATAGTTCCTGAAATAGGAGTTATCTTGCCGCACGTATCGCTTGAAACGCTGGACGTCCCCAGAATGCCAACTCAGCTTGTGGTGGTCGCCCAAGATCACGATACCTGGACCGAAGCGGAAGAAGGTCTTCATGATTATGGTTCTTTGCTGGCCGTAGTCAAAGTTAATAGCTTAGCTATTCGTTTTGGTGCCGAAGATGCAGTACGACGGCATAGTTTACACGGTCTTTTGACCATGCATGACGCTAAGTATCACGATACCGATAAAACGATGCGTCGATCTACGCGTGAAGCCACTCTTAGCGGCGCCTCAATCATCACCGTTCATGCCAGCGCAGGAGAGGAAGGCCTTGATGCGGCCATTAGCGGTGTTCAAGATGCGCTTAAGATCCGTCCCGATTTGCCGAAGCCATGGTTGGTTGGTGTGACTGTCCTTACCTCATTTGATGAAACAGTTTGTGAGAGTGTCTTTGGTGAAGGTCGCCAGACTAAGGTTGATGAATTTGTTAGCTGGTTATCGACCAGAGACATTGACGGAGTTGTCTGCTCGGCCCACGAATCGGCTCGAGTAAAAAGCAAGAGAAATAACTCCCATCTACGCGTGCTGACAGCTGCGGTTCGGCCCGAACATGATATTGAACCTGATGAACAAGCGAACGCGGTGACACCGAGAATTGCACGAGAAGAGGGAGCTGACCTGTACATTGTTGGACGCGGCATTATCCGGGCAAAACGGTTTGGTCTAACTGGCAAAGAAGCCCTCATAAGAGTAGGCGAAGAGATTGCTCAATTCAACTAGCTATTAACCGGGATCTCTGGCGGTAGTATCGTAACAAAGTCACCCATGTATTCTGGATGCTGTTTTTGAAATCTATCACCGTGACCAAGTGACGGATCGACAACCATTGGCCAGCGCTCTGAGCATGGGCCGTGGTCTGCACATTCTTCCGGCGTAAAAACGTCATATTCCATGTCTGTTAGACTGAAGAATTTCCGTACACTAAGACTTTTAGTGCTCGCACCCCTATTTGCCACAATCGACGACATACCCCTAACGTCACAACCAAGCTCTCTACCGATATCAATAAGTCCGCTGCCGGTAGACGTGGTATTTACGATACCATCTATGACCAGCAGCTTGCGGCCGGCTATTGCACCAACTGATCCGTAGCGAGTTATGGCCTGCTTTTTTGATTCGACTCGTTCCGTAAAGGCTGCGTGTACGTCTCGGCCAGTTCGCTCTATAAGTACATTGGCAGCTAAATGGCCAAGGGGGATAGCTCCTACCCCAGCACTTAAGATTGCCTCGACCCCGTCTTCAATAAACGGGTCGACCATCATATTAACCAGCTCGAGGAGGCGTCTGACGTATGGTAGGAGAGGATCGATTGTACAATAACCGGTCAGGTGATTATCGGTATTACCAACGAACTGATTACCCGTGTTAAGAAATAGACTCTTCTTTTCTACAAGTTCTTCACGGATTTCTGCCCTTGTGTTGATGGCCTTACCCTCTCCCACCTCCTTATTACAGATAAGTATACCATTCACCTCGGCGACTTTTGCTACAATAGAGACTTACCTATGGCTGAACCAAAATTTGTAGCAAAACCCGGACAAGTCGATTTTACTGATATTCGTTACTGCCCGGTCGTAAACTGCGTAGTGACCTACAAGGACAAGATCCTGCTGGTTGAGCGCAGTCCTGAACTGCGCCTGTACCCTGGTCTTTGGAATGGTATTTCAGGTTTCTTGGATGATGAGCAGAGTGTTGAGGATAAGGCTAAGGAAGAGCTTCTCGAAGAAATCTTTATTGATGAGTCGCAAATCGTTTCAATGAAACGCGGCAAAGTACTAATCCAAGAGAGTGAGCAGTACCATAAAACCTGGATTGTCTTTCCGGTGCTGGTTGAGGTATCAACAAGTGACTTTACCGTTGACTGGGAGGCCAAACAGGGCAAATGGTATAGCCGCGACGAACTTGCGACGCTCAAGCTCACACCTGGCTTTGATGAAGTCTTGGCTGAATTTTTTAAAAAACAATGATATAATTTACTACATGACCACATACGTACAAGCTTTGCAACCGCGTATGATGCCCACCCGGGGCTAACTCTTTATTTTCTTTGCTTTTACTACGCTAAACCTTAGACTAGAAACGAGACAGTTATGAATTATTACGTTACCACTTCTATACCGTATGTAAACGGTGAGCCGCACATTGGCTTTGCCATGGAGCTCTTGCAGGCCGATGTTTTGGCTCGGGCAGCCCGCCTGAAAAAGAACAATGTCATCTTTAGCACCGGCACCGATGAACACGGGACCAAGGTGGCCGAGAAAGCCGCAGCGCTTAAAATTGACCCCAAGGTTTACGCAGATAAGATTAGTCAGCAATTTCGTGATCTGCAAAAACTCCTAAACTTGAGCAATGACCGTTTTATCCGCACAACCGATCCAGGGCACGAACAAAGGGCTCAAATTATCTGGAAAAACCTAGCCAAGGATATCTACCTAGGCAAATATGTTGGACTATATTGTGCGGGCTGTGAGGCGTTTGTAACTGAGGCGGTGGCTAAAGCCAACAAGGGGATTTGTCCGCACCACAATAAGCCCTATGAGAGTATTGAGGAAGAGAACTACTTCTTCAAGCTTTCTGCCTACGCACCACAAATAAAAAAGGCGATTGAGTCAGGATCACTGGCTATAATTCCTGCAACGAAGAAGCACGAAATCATGCAAGTGATTGAGGACGGCCTTGAAGACATTAGTATCTCTCGGCCCAAAGAGAAGATAGCTTGGGGCATACCCGTTCCTGGCGATCCGAAGCAGGTCATGTATGTCTGGTTTGAAGCTCTAATGAACTACATAACTGTCCTTGGTTATCCCGAACATAAAGACTTTAAGGAATTTTGGCCAGCCAACGTCCAGATCATCGGAAAGGACATCCTCCGTTTTCACGCAGCCATCTGGCCCGGCATTTTACTCGGGCTTGGTTTGCCGCTGCCAAAACTACTGTATGTCCATGGCTTTATCACGATTGGTGACGAGAAAATCAGTAAGAGTATCGGCAATGTTGTCCATCCCAAAGACATCATCGACAAGTACGGTGTTGATGGCTTTCGTTATTTCTTCCTCCGGCATATTCCAAGCTACAGTGATGGCGATTTTACATGGGATCTGCTTGAGCGAGCCTATAACAACGAACTGGCCAATGAGCTGGGCAACGCTGTGCAGCGTAGTGCGGTAATGATTCAGAAATACCAACAGGGCATCATTGGAGACATCCCGCCGGCCAAGCACGACACCGCTGCCTATTGGGCAGCTATTGAAAAATGCCGCTTTGACCAAGCCCTAGACGACGTCTGGGAGCAAATCCGAGGACTCAATCAGTACATTGATGAGGAAAAGCCATGGGAGCTGGCTGCCAAAAAAGATGAAGAACATCTCCGTGAAGTACTGGCCTACCTCGCCAGTATGCTACTGCAGATCTCTGATCTACTTGAACCGTTTTTGCCAAACACTGCCCAAAAGATTCAGCACATTTTTAAAGAAGGTGTGGTCCGACCATCGAGTGAAACCCTCTTTCCGAAGCATGAAGCACCCGCCCAAGATCCACCGACTCAACCGGCACCGGTTGCCCCAGCTGCCTAAACCATGCAACTAGTTGATACGCACTGCCACATCCATGCTGCCGATCCGAAGTTCTCGGGTGAAGAAAACACAAAACTGCGCTGGGTTAATGGCGGGGTTACTGACCCAGACTTGCTAATCGAGTCTGCCAAGCAGCAAAGCGTAACGAAACTGCTCTGTGTCGGTACGACACTTGAAGATAGTGAAGCGGCCATCAATTTCGCGAACAATTACCCTAATGTCTGGGCAACGATTGGACTGCACCCACATGAGGCAAAGCACTACGTCGGTAATAAGACGAGCATCACTAGATTTAAAAATCTGGCAACTAAGCCAAAAGTTGTCGCAGTTGGTGAGACGGGACTCGACTACTTTTACGAGCATTCACCAAAAGCTGACCAGGAAAAGCTACTCCGACTACAGATAGAACTGGCAATCGAACACAACCTACCGCTCATCTTCCATATTCGGGATGCGTTTTCAGCGTTTTGGTCAATTTTTGATAGCTACCATAATCACGAAACCAAACTGCGCGGTGTCGTGCATAGCTTTAGTGCCACTAACGCGGAGCTAGATCAGGCACTTGCTCGTGGACTGTACATTGGCTTAAACGGTATCATGACGTTCACGAAAGATACGTCTCAACTGGCCGCCGCAAAAGCTGTGCCGCTTGATCGCCTGTTGCTAGAGACTGACGCTCCCTACTTGACCCCTGTTCCGTTTCGTGGTAGGATAGGTGAGCCAAAATACATACGGGTGATTGCTGAGTTTCTTGCCGCTTTAAGAGGTGAGAACCTGATGGAGGTGGCCAAAGCTACCACGAAAAACGCTCAGACGTTATTTGGCTTAGGAATATGAAATGTTAAATATTACCAATTTATTTTCAAGTGAAGGCAGTGAAGATCACCAGTTACTCATGCTCGAGCCCGTTAGAGAACGGCGTGATAGGGTGCTCAGGTCTTTAACTGTGCTGCAAGCTGCAGAAGACATCACCGAAGCCAAGTTTGGTAGCGGCGAACAGACTGAAGTTGCACCAGCCATTCACCTTGTCCCGGCACCAGAGATTATTGAGCCGGTTGTCTTCGAAGCAGTTAATCCCAACGATAGCCCAGAGGTCCGTGCCGATCAGGCCCGGAATGTAGTTGAGATGGTACATCGTCTTCCCACTGATAACATCGATACAACCGAGATTGATATTCTGCGTGCTCAACGTGAAGCCCAGCAAATCCAGCGGGAGGGGTATCTACGTGAAGCTGCTTAAACACTTCTTAAGTCAAAAGCGTGATGAGCGCGAAGCTGAACTCTACCGTAATCTGATTCGTCATGAAGCTCAGATTGGCGGACAGTTATTTGGTCCTGTTCCGGCCAACCACCGCCGTGAGTTCTTCTGTTTAGATGAGCATACCTGGATTTGGCACGAAGAGTGGGTAGATAAACAAGGTGTCTCACAGACGAAAACCACTCGATATACTATCCGTCCAGGTGTCGGAATTATGAAAGTACAAGATGGCCAAGAATATCAACCGCTTGGTCTTGAAGAGTCTCGTAATCTTCGTCATGCTGCTGAAGAATATGTTCGCCGCGTACGCAGTGAACTGTATAACTTTGCCTAAATTGCAAACGAGATAAGGCGGTATCTCTATGGCTCAACCAAAGACGATCTATCTAGATTATGCAGCCGCAACCCCACTCGATGCACATGTGGCAAAAGCCATGCAGCCCTACTTCAGTGAGCGTTTTTATAACCCATCAGCGACCTACCTAGCCGCCAAAGCAGTGCAGCATGATCTTATGCAAGCACGCAGCCGCGTTGCCTACTGGCTTGGTGCACGGGATAGTGAAATCGTCTTTACGGCCGGTGGTAGTGAGGCTAATAATCTTGCCCTTCATGGCGTCATGAGCTCGTATCCGGGTGGTAACTTGGTGGTAAGTGCAATTGAACATGACTCTGTACTCGCTCCCGCCAAAATCTACCCACACAAACTGACGCGTGTCACAAGAGATGGACGAATTGACCTTAAACATCTCCAACGGTCAATTGACGATAAAACGGTGCTGGTGAGCATTATGTACGCGAATAACGAAATTGGTACGATTCAGCCACTCAAAGAAATCACCACTCTGGTCAAGTCCATTAGAACCAAACGCCAAAAACAGGGTAATACACGACCCCTTTACGTTCATACCGACGCTTGCCAAGCAGCGGCTTATTTAGATCTGCATGTCAATCGTCTTGGTGTTGATCTTATGACGCTTAACGGTGGTAAGATATATGGCCCCAAGCAAAGCGGTGCCTTATACATAAAAACAGGCACAACAATTACTCCGCAAATACTTGGTGGCGGGCAAGAACGTGGTCTACGCAGTGGTACTGAAAATGTGGTTGGCTGTATTGGTCTGGCGGCAGCGCTCGACTTGGTGCAGGGTCGTCGAGTGGAGGAAACGAAGCGACTGGCAAAGCTGCAGACGACCTTCACGGAGCTGCTCACCAGCAAACTACCCAACTGCACCATAAATGGCTCACTGAAGCATCGTTTGCCCAATAATGTGCATGTCACACTAGCGGGGCAGGACAATGAGCGCCTGATGATGCAGCTCGACGAGCAGGGCATTCAGTGCGCTGTTGGTTCTGCCTGCAGTGCCAGTAACGACGAGCCATCACACGTGCTCATGGCAATAGGCCTCACCGAGGCCGAAGCGCAAGCTTCACTCCGTTTTAGTTTTGGACACACTACTAAAGCAGCGGACATACGAAGAACAGTCATCACTCTGGCCAACTCCTTATAGTTGGACAATTAGCCAACAATATGTTATATTAACTATTTATGATAGTAGATAAGCCCGCTTCCCCCGAGAGATTTACTCCGGCAGTGCCAAGACCACTCGACAGACTTGGTTCGCTTGGTTTAATGGCTGCCTCGGAACCATTAACCTATGAGCGCATACCTTTACCGCTTGGTTATACCTATGAAAGCCCCATCATGATTAACAACAAAGAATTTATTGCCCTTTGTCGGCAAGTAGAAATAGGTGAAGGTCTGGCTGATGACTGGAGAAATGAACGCTACTTGCTTATGAGAAGTTGTGATGCCAAACCCGTTGACATCGGTGTGCGTGCAGCTGATGGATCGCTAGTAGGCTTTGGTGCAATCGCGCACAAAGGTGACATCGGTGAACTGTGTGATTTCGTAGTCAGCCCGGAACATCAAGGAAGGGGAATCGGAAAGGCTATTATCCTTGAGCGTCTCAGAATAGCTGAAGAGCTTGGCATTACGTCTCTTTACGTTCCCTTTTTAGAGACAACCAACACACTCGTTTCTTTTTATCTAGAGCATGGCTTTATCAGAACCGAGCGTGGTGCGTATGTCTTTGGGCCTAACCCAGCATCGGTATTCCCAACTGACAGTCCAGACCAATAAGTAGCCCTAAAGTACAATAAGTTGTATAATAAGTACATGACTACTGGTGAGAATGAATCATCTGGTGAAGTTAAAGTAAGCGAAGCGCTGCGCGATAAACTGTGGGAATATTTACCCGCGCCTGCTCGTACTGCTCAATCCGAAGTTAGCGTATCTTATGTCCTACGCATACCCGATCAAGTTTTTTGCACATGGCTTGACGTGGTGTACATGCCTGAAGAGAACGAGTTGGGTATTTCTGCGACAGAAAGACTCGAGGAAGCTACTGCCGCAGGTGGTCGACATATGGCTATGAAAAAATGGTGCTGGCTGGACGCCACGACAGGGAAAATCAATGGTTTTGGAGAAGACCTCGGTACCGTTAGTCCCACAGGTGGTTCGCAAGGATTCGAAGACATTGATACGGATCTATCTGGTGAGACGACGCCTGCACAGAGGCTAACAGAGGCAATATTTGGTACCATTCATGAGCATGAGGTGAGTGAGTACGAATCCGACTTCGCCCGATTTACCCAAGAGAAACTCGACTATTTACTGCGCCTTTTTGTATGGGTGTAACGAAGACAATCAGATGCACCCAAGTTGTGTAATCAATCGAATTATTTTAAAATACTATTATGACAGCAGAGCTTAGTGTATGGGAGCAGGTTGAGCGTAGCCCTCAGATGGCACGGGTAGCCTTCGATCGCCTAGATGAAGCGTTGAATATGGTTTTGCCTGGCAGTGATACGCACGAGCGATATAAAGATGGCAATGACGTAGGTCTAGCCGCCGTCATTGGCCGAGACTACGTTGGGCAGGGAGATTATAATCCATTTCTCTACAGCTCATTGACGCCGCTACGGTTCATGGCAGACAATCGCCAAACACATCCTGAAGCGTGGGAACCACAGGAGGAAAGAGATCTAGCTATCCTCGGCCGTGCTATTCCCGAAGGTATGGGTAGATTTACCGTCTTTGCGCTGGCTAAAATTAATACGCTTACCTACAACATTGCAACTAGTTCCTGTGAAAAAAAGGTAACTATTGAGTTCGGGCAAATTGGTCTGGCCGGCGGAATACGGCTCAGACAATCATTGGTCGGGGCAAGCGGCTTGTGGGAAGTGCATGATCACATGGCAGGCCATGTACTCGTGCAAGAAATAGACAGAGAAGAGAACACTGATACCACAGACCGAACTGCCGATGATCTAGCTGAAGAAATTGAAGCGATGGTTGATGCCATTCAATCATTTCACCCCGATATAGAGCCAACCGATTTATCACGCTCACAAATTGTGGATCTTGTCGGGGCGTCAGATAGTGTCATCGCTCAGGTCCATACTAACTTCCTCCGTCGATTAAAATAAACACCAACGCCTTATCCATGAAACTACCACTGGAAGCACCAGTACCCAATCCGCTCGCAGACCAAGCCGTTGAGATTGCTACGGTCATGCTACTTGCCGAGCAAGCCGATAACCGGGTTGAGGGACGAGCAATGGAAGGAGCCGCATTTGAACGGATGAGATGGCAACCCAGGGAGCCCCGGCTGGGAACTGGTCTATTTCATGTCTGTCTGCTCGGAATTCGGAAAGAGATTCGAGCCGTGGGCGGTCCAGCGCAGTACCTGGAAATACTGAGCTATCTTGCTGCCGTTGAGGCACCAATAGATACCACCACAATGGTCGAGTAAATTGCTCGTAAACTGCTTGGTTCCCATAAGCAAAAGCGCTATACTAGCTGGGGTATTAACAGAGTAGGATAAATCACTCTGGCGTAATATGCCATAAACGTTTTTATAAGCGTTATTATTTAAGGTATAGTTACATAAGAAGATATGAACAGGTGGGCACCACAGTCGTGCATATAGTCGGATACATTCTTATCGTTAGCGCAATTGTTTTCGGGGCCCTCGGAGCAATCCTGGCTCTTTTGCATGATCCTCATAAGCCTAAAAAGTCAGCCAAAGGATCTGCTAAAGCGGCAGCAGAGTCTCAGGCCGAATCATCGCAGGCGTATAGCGAAGTAGCTGAGAAAGATGTCGAACACATCTTTAATAACGAATTTCGGGAAGAACTGCGTAACCGTGGCCGACTTCACTTTGAGAAAATTATCGGTGAGAACGCTATGTTCTTGCAACAAGACCTACGCTTGACGACCTCCCAGCTAAATGACTACATGAAGCAGGAGATTACTCGTACACTCAAGGACGAATTCGGCAAGTATGAAGAGTCAATCATGGATGCGAAGCAGTTGGCCATTGATTCAATCTCTAAAACGCAACAAGCTATTGAAGAACAACGTGAAATTCTTGGCAAACAACTCAAAGATCAAGTGGCTAGTGAGAAGCTACGGCTCATCACACACTTTGAGCAGAACATGGCTGAAATTATCAACCACTACGTGCTGGCGGCCATTGGTGACCAGATCGATCTAAGTGATCAGCTGGAATACATCTTAAATGACCTTGAGACAAACAAAAAAGCCATTTTAGAGGATATTCAAAATGGCGCATGATACAAAAGCTGAGTTTCAGCTACCGCTTAGTCTCGTTACAATAGTAGACCTCAGCCGTACCAGACGCGAACTAGCGGCGGTCGATGAATTTATGCTGCAGGCAAGTGTCCGAAAAACGGGTGCCCGGGCTCAACTTCCAAAAACTAGTCACGCACTTGAGGAAATGGTGCGAGCGAACGGCTATAACCTACTTGAGGCTAACGATCGTACTCATTTAATTGAGATACTCACGCAGCTGCAGAAGAAGGCACCAACTATCCACATGAGTTTTGCGGTCGATCCGCCAGCTGCTGCCTTGAACCGTTTGATCACATGGTTGCGGCAAGAAATTCACCCACAGCTTCTATTGCAAGTTGGCTTACAGCCTAGTATTGCCGCGGGATGTATTGTTCGAACGGGTAGCAAGTATTTTGACTTTAGCCTTCGCAAGCACTTCGAGACCAATGAAAAACTCCTCCTCACTAAGTTGCACGAGGGGGTTGTCTAGTGGCTGGCAATAAGCACTTCCAACAACTGGTAGATGCCGGCGGCACGGTCGGTGAAATTATTGGCATTGACCGCTTTTTAATTCGCGTCAAAGGATTGCACCCAGTTTCGGTTCATGCGCTGATCATGTTTGAGGACGGCAGCAAGGGATTTGTGCATCACGTCTACCAAGATATGGTTATTGTGCTGCATCTGGGGACTGATCAGCTGACGGTTGGTATGGTGGCGGTAGTACAACACACAGAACTAGTAGCCAAAGTCGGTAAAGATTTTATCGGACGTGTTATATCGGTAACTGGACAGCCGCTTGACGGCAAAGGATCGATTGGCGCAGATGATACATGGCCAGTTTTTAATACTGCACCACCCATCTATCAGCGAGAACAACTTGATACACAATTAACAACCGGAGTGACCATTGTCGATGCGCTTTTCCCGCTGGTTCGTGGTCAAAGAATAGCAATCATCGGTGACGGTAAATCAGGTAAGAGCACACTTGCCACTCAACTAGCGATTAACCAGGCTAACACCGATGTTACTGTTATCTACGTTTTAATTGCAAAACGACGAAGTGACGTGGAAATCTTATTAACACGGCTGAAAGAGAATGATGCTATGAAAAACGCGATAGTCGTCGTAGCAACTATTTTCGAGTCATTGGTTATCAGTTATTTGGCGCCATACGTGGCCTGCGCCTTAGCGGAATATCTCTGGCAGAAATGCGATATGGACGCGCTTATAATATACGATGACCTGACAAGTCACGCCTATGCTTACCGTGAAATTGCCCTTTTGTCTGGGGTGAG
>Ga0265338_10004240_pt1 | contig 19517 bp, 18 predicted proteins | sample 42126metaG_FD_193579 | JGI IMG/M metagenome (GOLD analysis project Ga0265338, IMG submission 193579) | Rhizosphere microbial communities from Carex aquatilis grown in University of Washington, Seatle, WA, United States - 4-21-26 metaG | ecosystem: Host-associated > Plants > Roots > Rhizosphere...
ATTACTCTTTTTTTTTATTTAAATCTACTTTTTGATAATGAATTGGGTCTAATTTAAGTAACTCAGCACGAACACCTTCTAATCCAATATTTTCATATAAAAAAGTTACTTTATTTCTAATTTCAGCAGAAATTGCAGGAATATTATCTAGACCCTTACAAACTGCATCAATATACATCATTGACCCTCCTACTAAAAGGGCAACATTATTTTTCTTAAAGTGTTCTTCGAGTAATTCCATAACATCCAATTCATATTGACCGGCATTATACGAATCACACATACTTTTTATCCCAATAAAATAATGTTTTACCCTCTCTAATTGAGATTCATTAGGTGGGGCTGAACCTATTTTAAGTTCTTTATAAATTTGTCTTGAATCGGATGAAATTATAGGGCATGCAAAATATTCAGCAAGCTGAATACTAAGATCAGTTTTACCTACGCCGGTTGGTCCTACTAATACTATAAGTGTTTTTTCATTCACAATGCAATAATAACAAAAAAACCCGACCATAGTCGGGTTCTATTTGTTAATAGTTTATATTTATTCAAAAATTTGGTTCTTCTGTGGCAATAGGTGCGTCTTCCATATCTAAATCCGAAAATCCTTCTTCATCAAGTTCCTCTAAATCGAAGCCCTCATCACCATAAAAGGTTTCGTCAATTGTTGTAGTTGTTGTAAGAACAGCAACCTCATCATTATCATCAATCATTTGTGTAGGAGGAAGTCCTTTTGACATTGAACAAACAGCACTAATCAATGTTTTTCCCGGTATAATTTCTTTTAACTCTATAAAGAAAGCCCTATCCAATAAATAATCAAAAATAAAAAGCAATTTCTGTTCTTCATCTAAAATATAATCAGCTAAAACCGTTTCTGACATTACTAAATTGTCATAATCAGAACCCGAATCCATTTCAACTAAAGTAATTTCTTGTTCTTTCTCCCAGTCGTACGAACATAGAAAAAATGATGTCATTTGATCTTTACTGAAACCTATTGAATCGAGCAAAGCATTGTGAAGGTCGAGAAATGTGGCATCCGAATCAATTGTAATTTCTCTTACAAAATCATCAACTTCATCTGATAGTATCAACAACTTATAAAGCATTCTTGTGATTTTTTAAAATTAAGCCGTAAAAATAATAAAAATATTAATACGGATTATTATTAAAAACGGGATATAAATTAGTTTTTAAGTTTCGCCTCGATTTCTTGTACACTACTTCTAAAACTCTTGTCAGTAGAAATAAGATCGGTTACTTGCTTACATGCATGTAGTACAGTTGCATGGTCTCTTTTACCTATTGTTTGACCTATTGAAGACAGCGAATTCTTGGTATATTGTTTTGATAAATACATAGCTATTTGCCGAGCTTGTACAACTTCTCTTTTTCTAGAAGCCGTTAAAATAGACTCTAATTCTAGATTAAAATGATTACAGACTAAATCTCTAATTTTCTCAACAGAAAGAGTGATCGGCTTTATTGCAACTAATTTACTTACTACTTTTTCAGCTAGCTTTATATCAATGGGTGCATTTGTGAGCATCGAATGAGCTAACAAAGACACAATAACACCTTCTAAATCTCTTACATTTTCAGTAACATTTTTTGCAATAAAATCAACAACTTCAGTTGATATATCCAAACCATCCCTATATATCTTATTCAATAAGATAGATTTTCTCAATTCAAAATCTGGTTTTTCTAATTCAGCGGTTAATCCCCATTTAAAACGGGTTAATAAACGCTGTTCCATGCCTTGAATTAAAGCAGGTGAACGATCGCAAGTTAATATTATTTGTTTGCGAGACTGATGTAAGTGATTGAAAATGTGAAAGAAAGTATTTTGAGTAGCTATTTTTCCAAAAAATTCATGTATATCATCAATGATTAAAACATCGATAGTTTGATAAAAATTAAGAAAATCATTTACAGAGTTTCTACGAACTGCATCCGTATATTGTATTTGAAACAAATTGGCAGAAACATATAATACTCTTTTATTAGGATGTTGTTGCTTAACAGCAACACCAATTGCGTGAACTAAGTGAGTTTTACCTACACCTGACTGACCATGTAAAAACAAAGGATTAAAGGCTGTATCTCCAGGATTTGCAGCAATACTTTCGCCTGCAATGCGGGCTAACTTATTAGCCTTGCCTTCAATAAATGAATCAAGTGTATAATTGAAATTTAACTGAGGATCAATATCTTTTAAAGTAGTTTTATCAAATGGGTTATGTATACCATTTGAATGTACTTCTTTTTTAAGTTCTTTTTCAAAACCATTCTTTTTTGAGCTTGGAATATCAGTTACCGTTTGGGTAACTTTATCCATTATAATACGGTACTTAAGTTGTGTCCCTTCCCCAACTTCTCTGTACAAAGTCTTTCTTAACAGGTCAATATATTTTTCTTCAATATATTCGTAAAAGAACTGACTGGGTACTTGTAGGACAAATTCATTATCCTTATAAGCAAGCGGGACAATTGGTGTAAACCAAGTCTCAAAAGCGACTTCCGTTACATTATCCTTGATTACTCTCAAGCATTGATTCCACAATCTTACATGATTCATCGTTAGAAATTCTTTTTAAAATTATAGCGTGCCTTGTTTTCTCTATGCAAAAATGAGAAAGTTTTTCTTTAAAAAAAAATAGCTTTATGCTTGGTTTCTAATATATTTTTTATTCTTCTTATTTTCAGCATATTAACATATGCTCCTAATTATCAATCATATACGCATACCACGTTTGGGTTATAGACTCTGAATATAAAGTAGTTAAACAGTTTTATAATAATTCCTATTTGGATAATAAAAATTAGCTAAAGACTTACTATAAAAAAGGTTCACGACTTTTATCAAAAATACCACAATTTAGATTAAATTTAAATAAAATAGAATATTATTTGATATTTATATTATTCTGAGAAAACAAAAAGAAAGAAAATAAAGATGGAATTATAATATTATATATCAATAACTTGAAAATATTTAGTTAGAATAAAGTGCAATATTTTTTAAAGATAAAAATTATCATCTAATAAAAAAAACAAATAATAATATAATAATTTTTTATATGATTTTTATTTCAAAAAAATTTAATGAATCTTTGTCAATCAACAAACCAAAAATGAATAAAGCAATTACTTTATATATCTGCATAATTTTAAGTTTGCAAAGCATTAATGGACAAGAGATTGGTAATGCTAGTTTCTACAATAAGAAATTTCAAGGTAAAAGAACTTATAGTGGAGAAAAATTTAATAATAAAGCATTTACTGGAGCACATAATTCATTGCCGATTGGTACATTAGTGAGGGTAACTAATTTAAAAAACAACAAATCGGTGGTGGTGAAAATAAATGACAGAGGACATTTTAACACTAGAAGAGTTATAGACATTACTTATGCTGCTGCAAAGAAAATAGATATAATTAGAGATGGCTTAGTTAAAGTTAAAGTTGAAGTTGTTATTCCTGATACAATAATTCAAGTCTCAGATAGTATAAAACCTATATTAAATACTGATAGCATAAAAAAAATAGCCTCGAAAAATTGAGGCTATTTTTTCATACTAATATCCAAGTATCTTTAACATAGACTTATAACTCTGTTCTTTAGCAAAAAGCTTGGTATACCACTCACCATCCTCATCGCGATCAATTACTACTAATTTTGGAGCTGGCAACAAGCAGTGTTGAATACCTCCATATCCTGCCAATGATTCTTGGTAAGCACCACAATGGAAAAATCCAATATATTGCTCTTCCTCTTCTTTCATTTTAGGTAAGAAAATTGCATTTGAATGAGCTTCAGCATTGTAAAAATCCTCACTATCGCATGTTAATCCGCCTAAGTGAACGCGTTCATATTCAGAATCCCAATTATTAATAGCTAAAAACGGAAAGCGTTGACTTATTGCCCAAGTATCCGGCAAAGTGGTCATAAACGAACTATCAATCATATTCCACAACTCACGGTCATTTTGTTGTTTTTGATTGACAATAGAATAAAGCATGGCTCCACTCTCACCGACGGTGTATGAACCAAACTCAGTAAAGATGTTTGGTTCAGGAACTCCATTTTGCGTACAAGTATTTTTAATCTGAGCCACAATTTCCTCAGCCATGTATTCATAATCGTATTCAAAATCCAAATGAGCTTGTATGGGAAAACCTCCCCCAATATTTAGACTATCCAGTTCAGGACACTCTTTGCGAAGTTCACAATACAAATCAACGGCCTTAGTTAACTCATTCCAGTAATAAGAAGTATCTTTTATACCTGTATTAATGAAAAAATGAAGCATTTTGAGGCTTACTTGCTTATTCTTACGAATCACCTTTCTATAATACGGCATAATGTCACTGTAACGAATACCTAAGCGAGAGGTGTAAAATGCAAACTTCGGTTCTTCTTCAGCAGCAATACGAATTCCAATCTGAAATGGTTTTTCAAAATCCTTTAATAATAAGTCTAATTCAAACTTATTATCCAATATTGGAATCACATTATTGAAGCCTAAATTCATTAGGTTCTGAATGTTTTCTACATATTGAGGCCTTTTAAATCCATTACATACTACAAAAGTATCTTGTTTAAGATGACCAGTTTCAAATAAAGTTTCCAACAAATTGATATCGAATGCAGAAGAAGTTTCTACATGCACACCATTTTTAAGCACCTCTTCCATTACAAATGAGAAATGTGAACTCTTGGTACAATAACAATAATGATAATCAGCATTATAGTCCACCTTAGCCATCGCCACATTAAACATACGACGCGCCTTTTGAATATTCATACCGATTTTAGGCATGTATGAAATACGAAGTGGTGTACCATATTGCTTAATAATATCCATTATTGGAACTCCAAACCAAGACAAGTCATTTTCTTCAATAGAGAACTCGTCATTAGGGAATTCGAATGTTTGCTCAATTAAATCGATATACTTATTCTTCATTCTTTCAGTGAATTAAGATAAATGTTAATGATAAAAAACAATGCGAGTAATTTAGATTTACTTTCTTTTTGATATTTAACTCACTTAGATGGTGTAAAATTTCAATATTTCAGTAAAACGAATGACAAAAATAGATAAAAATAAAAAGAATAAAGCATATTAAAGTAAATAAATGAATAGATTACTAAAAGCTCAAATTCAATTTATAGCCTTGATTATCTTTTATTTATATTAATATGATATAATTTTGAAACAGAAAATTCACATCATTTAAACATTAATTTATGTAGAATAATTAAATCAGTCCGAGAAAGATGATTTAAAAGACTTGGATTATTATTAGAAAATGATGCATTACTCTGGATTTTATTGCAACTCCTAACTTGTAACTTGTAACTATATTCTATCTTTGCAAATCATTTTTAGAAAATAGCAAATCGATCATGGCAAAAGAACTTACTTCACGCAGCGAGAATTACTCGCAATGGTACAATGATCTAGTACTCAAAGCCGATTTAGCCGAAAATTCAGCCGTTCGCGGTTGTATGGTTATTAAACCTTACGGCTATGCAATATGGGAAAAAATACAAGCCGAACTTGACCGTATGTTCAAAGAAACCGGTCATGTAAATGCCTATTTTCCTCTTTTTATACCTAAATCATTTCTAAGTAAAGAAGCAGCCCATGTGGAAGGCTTTGCTAAAGAATGTGCAGTTGTAACACATTATCGTTTGAAAGCAAGCCCTGATGGTAAAGGTGTTATTGTTGACCCTGAAGCTAAATTGGAAGAAGAACTTATTGTTCGTCCAACTTCGGAAACTATTATATGGAGCACTTATAAAAACTGGATTCAATCATATCGCGATCTTCCTATTTTGATAAATCAATGGGCCAATGTAGTCCGTTGGGAAATGCGTACCCGCTTATTTCTTCGTACAGCGGAATTCCTATGGCAAGAAGGACACACTGCTCATGCTACTGAAAAAGAAGCCGTGGAAGAAGCAGAAAAAATGCTTGAAGTGTATGCCGAATTTGCTGAAACCTTTATGGCTATGCCTGTACTGAAAGGACTTAAATCAGCCAACGAGCGTTTTGCCGGAGCTATTGAAACATATTGCATTGAGGCTTTGATGCAAGATGGAAAAGCTTTGCAAGCCGGCACTTCTCATTTCTTAGGACAAAATTTTGCTAAAGCATTTGATGTGAAATTCGCTACAAAAGAAGGAAAGGAAGATTTTGTGTGGGCTACCTCTTGGGGTGTTTCAACCCGTTTGATGGGAGCCTTGATAATGTCACACTCTGACGACAATGGCTTGGTATTACCTCCAAAGTTAGCTCCATTTCAAGTAGTGATTATTCCTATATATAAAAGTGAAGAGCAATTAGCTGAAATCAGCATAAAAGTAAAAGAACTGATTGTAAAACTAAAAGCGCTGGGAATAAGCGTAAAATACGATGATAGTGACACCCGTAAACCGGGATGGAAATTTGCCGAATATGAATTGAAAGGTGTGCCTGTACGCTTGGCTCTTGGAGCTCGTGATCTTGAAAACGAAACCGTAGAAGTGGCTCGCCGGGATACTTTGACTAAAGAAACGGTGAATATTGAAGGTGTAGAAACCTATATCCAAAACTTATTAAACGATATTCAAACCAATATTTACAAAAAAGCTTTTGATTACCGCACATCCGTAACGCGTGAAGTGAACAGTTACGATGAATTTAAAATTGAGATTGAGAAAGGCGGCTTCCTATTATGTCACTGGGACGGAACTACTGAAACAGAAGAAGTAATCAAGGAAGATACCAAAGCTACTATCCGCTGTATTCCTATTGATGGAGATATAACACCGGGCAAATGTATGGTAACCGGCAAACCTTCTACACAACGCGTAATATTTGCTCGATCATATTAATTAAATAATGAATGAAAAATGAAAGCGAAACCCAATAGGATTTCGCTTTCTTAGTTTTTATTTTGGCAAGTTGTATTGTTTTAGTAGATTTGAAAAAGAAATATTCAGTTATAATAAGATACAATAAAAAGGCTAACCTAAAAAGATTAAATAAACATGAAAGAACCGAAAAAATTAAACAAAATAGACCAAAAAAACTGGCATCAAAAACATCGTGAATCATTAAGCTTTGGTAGTCGTATTGCAGATTCGGTTGCTAATGGTATGGGATCATGGAAATTCATTATCATCCAAACCGTTTTGGTAATACTTTGGATGACATTAAATCTTATTGGTTTTATGTATCATTGGGATGTGTATCCATTTATTTTGCTCAATCTACTTTTCTCAACACAGGCAGCATATGCTGCACCTATCATTATGATGTCACAAAATAGACAGAATGAAAGAGACCGGGTGCAAGCTCAAGAAGATTATCAAACCAATTTGGATGCAAAGAAAGAAATAGAAGCTCTATCTATAATGCTGAAATCTCTTGAGGTTGATAAATTGGATAAAATCATTGCGATGTTAGATGAAATGAAAAAGAAATAATTAAAATATGCCATCCGAATTCACAAATGCAGCAAAAAGTTTTACCGACCTTGTATCCAAAAAGAAATTGGAAAAATAATATTTATTAATCCCGCATAAATAGAAAAGCGAAACTCCAAATTAGGGTTTCGCTTTTTTGTTATTATAAGAAGTATCTATTTGATTTAAACATGAAATGCCATCTCGGTAATCAAGTAAAGCTAAAAAGCGGAACTTCCTTGTGGAAATTCCGCTTTTTAATTTTATATAAGAGATAAATTATTCTTTGATATAATCAACAATCCATTTACCTACTTCGCTGGTTTTGTATGCTTTGCCTTCAGAAGCAATATCTTCGGTCACCACTTCCGCTTCCATGGAGGCAGCTACGGCATTGCGAATGACTTTGCCTTCTTCCATTAATCCAAATGCGTATTCGAACATTAAAGCTGCTGAAAGGATGGTCGCTAATGGATTTGCAATGTCTTTACCGGCTGCTTGAGGATATGAACCATGAATTGGTTCAAACAATGATGTGTAAATACCTACAGATGCCGACGGAAGCATACCCATTGAACCAGTAATTACAGAAGCTTCGTCAGTAAGAATATCACCAAATAAATTTTCAGTAACCATCACATCAAAGCTTTTTGGCCATTGGATAATACGCATAGCAGCATTGTCCACAAACATATATTCAGTTTCGATATCAGGATATTGTTTTTGAATTTCTTGACCAATTTGTCTCCAAAGACGAGAAGTAGCCAAAACATTAGCTTTATCTACAATAGTTACCTTTTTACGACGCTGACCGGCATATTTATAAGCCAAATGCAAGATACGTTCCACTTCTTCACGGGTATAAATACACGTGTCGTAAGCCGTGTTTCCATCTTCCGAGCGACCTTGTGGACGACCGAAGTACATACCACCGGTTAATTCACGAATACACATAAAATCAGCTCCATCAACTAAATCAGCACGAAGTGGCGATTTTTCAATCAACGAAGGAAAAGTTGTTACCGGTCTGATATTAGCATACAAACCAAGTTTCTTGCGCATAGCTAATAGTCCTTGTTCAGGGCGAACTTTTGCCGATGGGTCATTATCAAAACGAGGATGACCGATTGCACCAAAAAGCACAGCATCCGAAGCCATACATAATTCATGTGTTGCATCAGGATAAGGGTTACCCACTTTATCGATGGCACAAGCACCAACAATACCTTCTTTATAAGTCAATTCATGTCCAAATTTTTCACAAATAGCTTTAGTTACATTTAAAGCCTGCTCCACAATCTCCGGCCCGATTCCATCTCCGGGCAATACTGCAATGTTTAATTTCATCTTTTTATTTACTATTTAACAATTTACTATTAAAGATATTTGCTTCGCGATATTAGTCGTTAAAATCCATTTTATTTCTATCAAATACAATATAACGCGGTTCCAACGGCACATAATCATCATTATCCCACAAGGTACTTGTTATCATAAGATCAGCACTGTAGCGGTTGCATGCAATGGGTACATTATGTACACGACACTGGCGGAGCAACATTTGAATATCCGCTTCATGTGGTTGTGCACTTAAATCATCAATTAAGAAAATAGCTAAATCTATTTTCCGACGTACCACCAAAGCAGCAATTTCGGCATCACCACCCATAGGGCCTGAATTCATACAAGTAAGATCCACATCATATCCCCTTTCGTTTAAAGCATCTAGAATCAAACGACCCGTGGTTCCTGTACAAATTAATTTATGTTGAGATAAAACATTTCCATTAAAAACTGCCCAATCTACCATATCAGCCTTGCGTTTATCATGTGCCACTAAAGCAATGGTAAGTTGTCTGTGCATTACTATATCCATTTTATTTCTCCTCTATTATATTAAGCATTTTTATTGTAGCAATTATAGCAGCTTCGGTTTGATCAGCAGCTAAACCTCTTGTTCTAAAGTATTTTCCGTTATAATCCCACGAAATGATTGTTTGCACAAATGCATCTGTGCGACCTCCAGGAGGAATGGTAACCGAATAATTGCTCAGTATAGGAAGTTCTCTATTCTCATTCTTATAAATCTTTCGCAAAGCTTTCATAAAAGCATCGTATTGTCCATCACCCCAAGAGGTTTCTTGATAAACTTTACCATTTAAGTCTAGCTTGATAGTAGCCATTGGATGCAAACCTTGTGTTGCACTTAAGGAATAATTCATGATACTAACGCCTTCATCCTTATTGTCATATCCCAAGACATCCGAAATGATGTAAGGCAAGTCTTCTTGTGTAACTAATTCCTTTTGATCGCCAAGTTCAATGACACGAGCCGTTACTTTACGCATAGACTCTTCGTCGAGCTCTATACCCATAGCTTCCAAATTCTTTTTTATGCTAGCTTTGCCAGAAGTCTTACCCATAGCATATTCGCGTGTTCTACCAAAACGCTCAGGCAATAAATCATTGTAGTATAAGTTGCTTTTAGTATCGCCATCGGCATGTATACCTGCCACTTGTGTAAATACATTATCTCCAATAACAGGCTTATTTGGCGGTATGCGAATACCCGAATAGCTTTCTACAATTTTACTCACCATGCTCAACTTTTCTTCTTGAAGCATAGTCTCCATTTTAAGTTGATCGTGTAAAAGACCAATCACACTTGATAACGGAGCGTTTCCAGCTCGTTCGCCCAAGCCGTTGATTGTTGTATGTACACCTCTAACCCCTGCTTTTATAGCATAAAAAACATTAGCTACAGCCAAATCATAATCATTGTGCGCATGAAAATCAAAATGTAAGCTTGGAAATCTATCCACCATTTGCTTACAAAAGTCATAAACTTGTGTTGGATTTAAAATTCCGAGAGTATCCGGCAACATAAAGCGTTTGATACCCGAATCAGCAAGGTTCTCAACCAAATACATAACATACTCAGGCGAATTAATCATGCCATTCGACCAATCTTCCAAATACAAGTTAACAGTAATCCCCTCTTTTTTAGCAAGAGTTACCTCATTTCTGATATCAATTACATGCTGTTCTTGGGTTTTACGCAACTGCATGGAAAGATGTTTATAGGAACCTTTAGCTAATAAGTTCAACACTTTGCAACCAGTCTCCTTCAGCCAATTGACAGAGATTCCTCCATCAATAAACCCAAGCACTTCTACTCTTTCTAGACATCCTTTTTGTTTAGCCCATGCAGCTATCATCTTTACACCATCAAATTCACCATCTGAAACTCTTGCTGAAGCAACTTCAATTCTATCCACATGCAGTTCCTCTAACAGTAAGCTAGCTACACTGAGCTTTTCTTGTGCTGAAAATGAAACACCTGAAGTCTGCTCACCGTCTCGTAATGTAGTATCTAGTATTTCTAACATAATCTTTTTAGTAATGTGCTAAGGAAATATTCAAACGGCAGATTTAGTTTCCCATGCTTCTATCTGAGCCTTATTGCTCAATAAATAATCAATATCATCGAAACCATTTACCAAACAATTCTTTTTATAAGAGTTGATTTGGAATGTTTCGGAGTTACCACTTTTATTATCAGTAATGGTTTGTTTTACAAGATCAACAGTTATTGTTGATTTTGGATCTGCCGTTATTTCAGCAAACAAAGTTGCCAAAAAGCTCTCTGAAACGACAACCGGTAAAACACCATTATTCAAAGCATTACCTTTGAAAATATCAGCAAAGAAGCTAGAAACCACTACTTTGAAGCCATAACCGGCTACTGCCCATGCAGCGTGCTCGCGGCTAGAACCACTACCAAAATTTTTTCCGGCAACAAGTATTTCACCCGAATAAGTTGGGTTATTTAAAACAAAGCCGGCAATAGGATTACCCTGTTTGTCATAACGCCAGTCTGCAAATAAGTTATCACCAAATCCCTCACGTGTGGTTGCTTTCAAAAAGCGAGCAGGTATAATTTGGTCAGTGTCCACATTCTCAATTGGAAGTGGAACAAATGTCGATGTTAATGTCTGAAACTTTTCCATTGTTTTATTTTTTTGGAGAGAGAACAAGTCAGTATGAATATTATAAAAATTGACTCTGAATTATATCAACTAAGTCCTTCGAAACAATCTCACTACTCATATAACAAATTGTGTTACTTTGTGTAATTCGTGTAATTTGTGTTCTAGCTACAAGTTACGAGGGTCGGTGATTTTTCCGGTTACAGCAGCTGCAGCAGCCACCAATGGACTTGCTAACAAGGTGCGAGCACCAGGACCTTGACGACCTTCGAAGTTACGGTTTGAAGTAGATACAGCATATTTACCTGCTGGAACTTTATCTTCGTTCATTGCTAAACAGGCCGAACAACCCGGTTGACGCAATTCAAAACCTGCTTCAACTAGTATTTTATCGATACCTTCAGCACGAATTTGTTTTTCAACCATCCATGAACCGGGTACTAACCATACAATTACATTGTCAGCTTTCTTTTTACCTTTTATGGCAGCAGCAAACTGACGGAAATCTTCGATACGACCGTTGGTACAACTTCCTAAGAACACATAATCTATTTGTTTACCTTCGATTTTCTCACCAGGTTGAAAACCCATATATTTCATTGAATTCTCAAAAGAAATACGACTAGCTTCATCAATTGAATCCAATGTTGGAATTGTACCATTGATAGCCATACCCATACCCGGATTGGTTCCGTAAGTAATCATTGGTTGAATATCTGATGCATTAAATGTCATTTCTAAATCAAATTTAGCATCAGCATCAGTTTTCAATGTTTTCCAATAAGCCAATGCTTTGTCCCAAGCTTCACCCTTTGGTGCAAATTCACGACCATTTACATAATCAAATGTAGTTTGATCAGGCGCAATCATTCCACCACGAGCACCCATTTCGATGCTAAGGTTACATACAGTCATGCGCTCTTCCATGGTCAAATTGCGAATTGCTTCACCGGCATATTCTACGAAATAACCTGTAGCCCCACCTGTAGTTAATTGAGCAATCATATACAAAGCCAAATCTTTAGCTGTAACATTCGATTGAAGCTTACCTTCAAAGTTGATACGCATCGTTTTTGGTCGAGGTTGTAAGATACATTGTGAAGCCAACACCATTTCGACTTCAGAAGTACCAATACCGAATGCAATTGCTCCGAAGGCACCGTGAGTAGAAGTATGTGAGTCACCACACACGATGGTCATACCCGGTTGAGTCAAACCGTTTTCAGGGCCGACAACATGGATAATCCCGTTTTTTTCGTGACCTAAACCGTAAAGAGTCAAATCAAATTCTTTTGCATTCCGAGTCAAAGTATCTACTTGGAATTTTGAAATAGGGTCTGCAATTGGTTTATCTTGGTTTAATGTTGGAATGTTATGATCCGGAGTAAGTGTTGTCTTTTCAGGACGAAATACCCTTAAACCACGTTTACGCAAGCCGTCAAAAGCTTGTGGACTTGTAACTTCATGACAATAATGTCTATCAATATAAACCTGCGTCGGTCCGTCTTCAACTGCGGTCACCACATGCGCATCCCAAATCTTATCAAATAATGTTTTTCCCATTGTTATATTATTGAATATTAATAATTAAATTCACCCCTAAATCCCCTAAAGGGGACTATGGTATTTGCTTACGATTGTGATTTCTATGAAATTCATCACATTAAAGAATAAAGCTAAGCTAAACAGCTCCCCAGTCCCCTTTAGGGGATTTAGGGGTTTTTATTTTACAAACTTGTTAATAGCATCAATATAAGCTTCCACTGATGCGGCTACAATATCTGTATTGGCACTGAAACCAAAATAAGTGTTGCCTTCACATTCTACTTGCATATGCACTTTTCCAAAATCATCGCTTCCTTTCGTAATAGCTTGAATTAAGAAATCTCTCAAAGTCATTTGACGATTAATAATTTTCTTCAATGCTTTGATAGATGCATCTACCGGACCATTACCCGAAGCAGCAGCTTCAAATTTTTCACCGGCAATATCCAAGCAAATGCTTGCTACTGGTTTGATACCCACACCGGCTGTTACTTGAAGATATTCCAATTTAATGCGGTTATTAGAAACACGATCAGAGTCAACCAACATCAATACATCATCATCTGTAAAGTCTTTTTTGCTATCTGCTAACTTCAAGAAATCTTCATACACTTTATCCAAGCGTTTATGATCCAACTCTACTCCCAACACCGTTAAACGGTGTTTCAATGCGGCACGACCACTGCGAGCTGTTAACACGATAGAGTTTTCGTCAATACCTACATCTTTTGGATCAATGATTTCATAGCTTTCGCGGTTCTTCAATACGCCATCCTGATGAATACCCGATGAGTGTGCAAATGCATTACGACCAACAATCGCTTTGTTTGGTTGTATAGGCATATTCATCATGCTTGAAACCATTCTACTTGTTTCAGATATTAATTTCGTATTAATATTGGTTTCAACAGTAAATTCCTTATGACTCTTAATAGCCATTACAACCTCTTCCATGGCGGTATTTCCGGCGCGTTCACCAATACCATTTATTGTTACTTCCACCTGACGGGCTCCATTCATTACTCCTGCAAGCGTGTTGGCGGTAGCCATTCCTAAGTCATTATGACAATGTGTTGAAATAATCGCATTATGTATTCCATTCACATTTTCCATCAAGAATTTGATTTTCTCACCAAACACATGAGGCAAACAATAACCAGTTGTATCAGGAATATTTACTACTGTAGCTCCCGCTTTGATAACCGCCTCAACCACTCTTGCCAAGTATTCGTTATCCGTACGACCGGCATCTTCCGCATAAAACTCTACATCTTCTACATATTTTTTCGCGTACTTAACGGCTGCAACGGCACGCTCAATAATTTCTTCGCGGGTAGAATTAAATTTATATTTGATATGGTAATCAGAAGTACCAATACCCGTATGTATGCGTTTGTGTTTTGCAAACTGAAGTGATTCGGCAGCCACATCAATATCCTTTTGTACACCGCGTGTTAATGCGCAAATGGTTGGCCAGGTTACAGCCTTGGAAATTTCCACTACTGAATTAAAATCGCCCGGACTTGAAATTGGGAAACCGGCTTCAATAATATCCACGCCTAATGCTTCCAACGCACGAGCCACTTCTATTTTTTCTACGGTGTTCAATTGGCATCCCGGAACTTGCTCACCATCTCTCAAGGTGGTGTCGAAAATAAATAATCTGTCTGACATATCTGTAAATTTTAAAGTTTCAAATTTATAAAAAATAACGTATATACGCATTAAAAAAGCCTTTCTCTTGATGAAGAGAGAAAGGCTTATCTATTTTGTTAATTCACATAGTTACACACCGACCTCACTTCTGCTTGATTTTAGCCAAGAGAATAATGTCGAGTAGAAGAATATGTGAATATGTAAAGTTCATATCTGTTATTTCTTAAATATGGTGCAAAGATATATTTATTTTTTCTTTCACAAAACGAAATTGATATTTTTTTATCATTTAATGTAATAAATCATAAGTTTTACATCCTTTTTACTTTTAATAAGGAATAGAAAACCATATAAAACGATTATTCCAACGCTAATCAGTTGAAAAAGCTAATAAACAACAATACATTCAAATAAGTAAGTATTGCGGCTATTAGCAAGAACATCCATGTAGATTTCTTTGAATTAGTGTATTTTCCCATCACCTTATAAGATGAAGTAAGATATATTTGAGCAAATACGGTGATTGGAAGCTGTATACTCAACACCATTTGAGAAATGATAAGTCCTTTAAAAGGATCTTGGATAAATAGAATTATGATAAACGCAATAACAAGCGAAATGATAACACCCAAGCGAGAGTGATTATCTTTTATATCAAAAGGCTCCTTATACATGCCGGCGAAAATACTGCCTCCCGCCATGCCGGATGTTGTGGTAGATGCTATGCCCGAGAAAAATAAAGCTATGCCAAATACTAAAAAGGCACTTTTATTCAAAAGCGGAATAAGCAAATTGGCAGCCTGTGGCAATTCAGTAACCTGAATCTTATGAGCATAAAACGCTGTTGCTGCCAACAATATCATCGCACTATTGATAACCCAACCTACTATCATAGAAAATAGTGTGTCATAAAACTCATATCTAAGTTGCTTTTTTATCACCTTGTCATCTTCCAAATTCCATTGGCGACTTTGAATCACTTCGGAATGTAGAAAAAGATTGTGTGGCATAACCACGGCTCCCAACACACTCATCACAATCAGAATAGAACCATTGGGAATAATCGGTATAACCCAACCCTTGACTGCACTTGGCCAGTCAATATTCACCAACGAAAGTTCATAGATAAAAGATAAACCAATAATGGAAACAAAGGCTATAATCCATTTCTCAATTTTAGTATAAGAATTGGTGAAAAGCATTATACCCACCAACACCATGGTAAGAAAAGCCCCAATAATTAAGGGGATATCAAACAACATCTGTAAAGCAATGGCGCCACCTAGAATTTCTGCTAACGAAGTAGAAATAGAAGCCAACATGGCTGTAGACAACACGGCTCTGGATAACCATTTTGGCATGTATTTGGTGGCAGCTTCCGAAAGACAAAGTCCGGTGGCAATACCTAAATGCGCCACATTATGCTGCAGGATAATAAGCATAATTGTGGACAGCGTAATTGTCCACAGTAAGGTGTATCCAAAATCGGCACCGGCAGCAATATTCGAGGCCCAATTGCCCGGATCAATAAAACCTACTGTTACTAATAAACCGGGGCCAATATATTTAAACAAATCTAACGCACCCAAACGAGGTCTGTGACCTGCTTGGTCAAATCGCTTTTTTACAAAGTTGGTTAGTTTGCTCATGTAGATTTTTAATGAAAAATATGGTGAGCAAATTTAGAGAAAAATATGGGAGGAAAAAAGAAATCTATTTCCAGCAATAAATGCCCGGTAATTCGTTCTCTTGCTTCGGGAAAAGCAATTAAACATCAATAATCTGTAGAAGAAACGGCTCTGCAAGAACTAATGGCAATCGCATTTACAACTATATTTGTAATGAATAGCTTATATAAAAGCTTGACACAGCAGATCCGAGCTTTGATGTGTTATATGAAAGCGGTGACACAGCAGATCCGAGCTCGGATAGACTATATGAGAGTGGTGATATCGGATATGAGAGCTCGGATAGGGTATATGAGAGCGGTGACATCGGATGTCCGAGTTCGGATAGGGTGTATGAGAGCGGTGACATCGGATACCCGAGTTCGGATAGGGTGTATGAGAGCGGTGACATCGGATACCCGAGTTCGGATAGGGTGTATGAGAGCGGTGACATCGGATATCCGAGCTCGGACATCGGGTGTCATCACTCGGAATTGATTGAAGTGGGTGTTTTAATAATAAAAAAGAAAGAGTAAACCAGCTTACTCTTTCTTTTTTGTTATCTTGAAATATTCTTATTTCTTATTTACCTTACATTTCTCTAGAAAATATGCATGGATCCTCGTATCATTAGTTAGTTCAGGATGGAATGCGGCCACTAAAAAATTATCCTGCTCTGCTAGTAATATTTTACCGTCCAGTTGCAATAATATGTTTACACCCTCGCCTACCTTATCAATAAAAGGAGCACGAATAAATATGGTATGAAAAGGTTCTGCGCCTAATGCCGGTATAGGCATATCTGCTTCAAAGCTTGCTAACTGCCTACCGAATGCATTGCGCTCCACATGAATATCCATCAAACCAATACGATGTTGGTCACTACCATTAATATTCTTTGCCAACAAAATCAATCCAGTACAAGTACCAAATATTGGAAAGCCTTTTTTACCCAATTCAGTAATTGGCTCTAACAATTCGTAACGAACGAGCAACTTACCTACTGTAGTACTTTCTCCTCCGGGAATAACAAGACCACTTAGTCCTTCTAAATCTTTTGGATAAAGCACATCAACCACTTCAACTCCCAGTTTTAAGAGAGCGTTGCGATGTTCCCTCACCGCACCCTGTAGAGCTAATACACCTATTTTCATATTCAATTAATGAATTAACGATTTAACATATAAACAAGTTAATCGTCCTTTTGTTTTTATAAAAAAGTGAGATGACGAACATTGTCATCACCTCACTTATATGTTCATTTGCTAATTAACAAATTTGCTAATTGAGTTTACCAACCGCGACCGGCCATTTTATCTTCTACTTTGATAGAGGCTACGCTAATTCCACGAATTGCTTCACCTAAACCGCATGATACATCGGCCAACAACTTGGCATCTTTGTAATGAGCTGCTGCTTCTACTATTGCTTTTGCTCTTTTAGCAGGATTGTCTGATTTGAAAATACCCGAACCTACGAAGATACCATCGCAACCAAGTTCCATCATCAATGCAGCATCAGCCGGAGTTGCAATACCACCCGCTGCAAAATTTACAACCGGTAGGCGACCAAGGCGTTTTACTTCCAAAACTAATTCATAAGGGGCACCAAACTCTTTGGCAATTGTCATCAATTCCATTGGAGATGCAGCCACCACACGACGAATATCTTCGTTTACTTGACGGATATGACGAACAGCCTCAACTACATCACCGGTTCCAGCTTCACCTTTGGTACGAATCATGGCAGCACCTTCACCAATACGACGAAGCGCTTCACCCAAGTTACGAGCACCACAAACAAATGGCACTTTGAAATCGTCTTTGAAAATATGATATACATCATCTGCCGGAGTTAACACTTCGCTCTCATCGATAAAGTCTACATCCAACGCTTCTAAAATACGAGCTTCTACTATGTGTCCGATACGCGCTTTGGCCATAACCGGTATAGAGACTGCGGCTTGAATTTCTTTTATCATTTGAGGATCCGACATACGAGCCACACCGCCTTGCGCACTAATATCCGAAGGCACACGTTCCAATGCCATAACGGCAACAGCACCTGCTTCTTCAGCAATTTTAGCTTGCTCAGGGTTAATCACATCCATAATAACACCGCCCTTTAGCATCTCGGCTAATCCTCTTTTCACATTTTGAGTTCCTGTTTCTTTTTTAATATCAGTCATGGTTCTTTAGTAAAATTAATGTTTTATGGTGCAAATGTACTTGTTTTCACTCAAATACGGAAGAACAAAATCACGGTATTTTTCATACCATGAATATGGTATCCAATTATTTTTCTCCTTGCTTGCGTTTTTCTTCCATATAAGCCAACATATCCGAAAGCTTCTCAACCTTAGAACGAGTTATAGCAACACGACCGGAGCGAATAAATTGTAATACGCCGGTTGTTGCCTGCAACTCATCAAACAAGGCTTGAGTTTCATCATGATGTCCTGTTTTTTGAAAAACCACATAATGTTCGTTCAATTCCAACACTTGCAGATTATACTTACGAATCAAATCTTCAAACTTACCTCTTGCCAAAATTTTCTTGGAAGAAATCTTGTACAAGGCAATTTCTTGATGTATTAGTTCATCATCGGTATTGAAATACGCTTTGATAATATCGACTCGTTTATCAATTTGTTTTACTACTTTTTCTAACGTGTCCCTGTCAGAAAAGGTTGTAATAGTAAATTTATGAATACCTGGCAAAGCTGACGGTGAAACTGAAAGCGTTTCTATATTCAAACTTCTACGAGTAAAAATAATAGTGATTTGATTAAGTAAACCAACTTGATTTTCAGAGAAAACCGTTACAGTATATAATGTTTTTTCCATGATTTTTTTAAATGTGCCAATATGTCGATGTGCTAATATGCCAATATTAAGACCTATACAAACTTTCTACAATTGACCGATTTATATATTTGAAATTATTTTAATTATATCCAATACTATAACCTCATCCAAATTCTATTGGCATATTGGCACATTAACAAATTTGTATATTGTATTATTCATTGCCTAATAACACGTTTGTTACACATGTACCGGCAGGAACCATTGGATAAACCATCCCTTGCGTTTCTACATCTACCACCAATAAATAAGGACGGTCATCTTTCAACATATCAGCAATTGCTTCATCTAAGTCTTGGTGTCTAGTTACTAAACTACTCTCTAT
>Ga0265338_10004241_pt1 | contig 19512 bp, 20 predicted proteins | sample 42126metaG_FD_193579 | JGI IMG/M metagenome (GOLD analysis project Ga0265338, IMG submission 193579) | Rhizosphere microbial communities from Carex aquatilis grown in University of Washington, Seatle, WA, United States - 4-21-26 metaG | ecosystem: Host-associated > Plants > Roots > Rhizosphere...
GCGGAGACGGTGGGATTCGAACCCACGAGGCCCTTGCGAGCCTAACACCTTAGCACGGTGCCGCTTTCGACCACTCAGCCACGTCTCCAGTCATTCAAAGTCGAATGTGGCCATTCTTGCACAGAATGGCCCTTTTTTCAAAAAATTAGGCTCGAGCTTCTACCTCCACCCAATCCCTTCTCTCTTCAGAAGGATCTGCTTGCTCTTTATTCCGCCCGCAAATCCGCCGAGCTTATTTGCTGAAGTCAGCACACGATGGCACGGCACGACGATAGACATAGGATTGCTGCCGACGGCGGTGCCGACTGCACGAACGGCTTTCGGTTTGCCGATAGCCCTAGCAATAGTCGCGTAACTCTTAGATGCACCGAAAGGTATCTTCGACAGCTCCTTCCAAACCTTTTTCTGAAAATCGGTTCCTTCTGCAGAAAATTCGAAATCGAATGAGGTGCGCTCGCCAGCAAAGTACTCATTGAGTTGTTTCAGATGCATGCTGAACATCTTCGGATCTTCGATCCAATCTGACTGGACCTTAGGCGCACGCTCGAATGACTTCCAGTGAATGCCATTCAGCTTCTTTCCATCTCCGATAAGTAAAATAGTTCCGGCAGGCGTGTCCGTAAATGTATAGTAGGTCATATAGTGTCCATTCTACAGAATTCATATAGAATGAAAAGCGCTATAAGAAGCCTTACTGATTAATATATAATCGCCTATGGACCGCCGCCCCACAAAAGCATCTCTCCAGAGTTTCAAAAGAGAGATTCTCTCGCACTACAAACTCAACAAGCGTGCGATGCCCTGGCGCGACAATACATCGCCCTATTATGTAGTTGTCTCCGAGATCATGCTCCAGCAGACGCAGGTCGACCGGGTCAGGACTAAATTCGCGTCATTCATCAAAAGGTTCCCTGATTGGAAAACCCTGGTCCAAGCCTCGAATCACCAGGCCCTCTCTGAATGGTCAGGGCTCGGCTATAATCGGCGCGGCCTGTATTTGAAAAGAATCGCCGAGATCGTCGCGAAGAATGGCGAAGGCTGCCTGAAAACAAAAGAATCTCTGCTTGAGCTGCCTGGAATCGGTCCCAACACAGCAGGATCGATACTCGCCTTCGCTTTCAACATTCCGATCACATTCATCGAAACTAACGTCCGTTCTGTCTTCATCCATTTCTTCTTCAAGGATTCCAAGAAGAAGATCTCCGACTCGAAGATCATGCCTCTCATCGAGCAGACAATGGATACGAAAGAACCGCGCGAGTGGTATTACGCGCTCATGGATTACGGTTCTTACTTGAAGAGATCGCAGCCGAACCCTTCGCGGAAAAGCGCCCACCATATCAAACAAAAGCCGTTCAAAGGATCGAACCGCGAACTGCGTTCGAATATCCTCAAGATGCTCATGAACAAAGGATCCTCCGCATTCTCAGTCGAAAAGCGGTTCAAGTCTGAATGGAGCGCCGCGCAGATACGCAAGAGTCTGACGGACTTGGAAAAGGAAGGGTTCTTGAAGAAAGGTGGGCGCGTGTACCAGATCGCGTAAAACGATACAATAGGACAATGCCTGTAACCCTGACTTCACCCATCACGGATCATTTCCGCATCACTCCCGCCCAAAAAGCTGCGCTGAAGAAGCTCGGCATCTCGAATGTGAATGACCTTCTGTATCACTTCCCTGTCCGCTACGGCGACACCGCCGAAGCGCGCTCTATCGGCTCGCTCGCGCACGGAGATACGGCGGTCATCTTCGGAAAGATGACCGATCCCAAGGCCTCCAAGGGATTCAAGAGCAGGATGACCATGGCTACCGCGCGCATAGAAGACGAGAGCGGCGGCATCAACTGCGTCTGGTTCAATCAGCCCTACATCGCCAAGATGTTCACCGAAGGGATGCTCGTACGCATCGAGGGCAAGGTTTCGCAGAAGAAATCCAAGGAGGGCGAGGCGCCGGGCGCGCTTTACTTTTCTAACCCCAAGATCGAGTCTGTGGAGAAATTGCCGACCGGCGTCGGCGACTCCCTTTTTGGCGACGGAAATGAAGCTCACTCTCTCTATCCGGTCTACCCCGAATCGCGCGGCATAAGCTCGAGCTGGATCTATCACGCCCTCCAGAAGATCTTCAAAAGCGGCCTCCTTGATGAGCTCGCCGACCCCATCCCTGCGGATATCCTAGCCAAATACAATCTTCCAGGCATGCGCACCGCCCTCATCTGGATCCATGCACCCCTGAAGCATGAGGATGCCCTGTCGGCCCGCAAGCGCTTCTCATTCGAAGAGATCTTCATGATCCAGCTCTCCCGCCAGCGCGACCGCGCCGAATATCGCGCGCATCCGTCCTTCCTCATCGAGACCACTGATGACCATGTCAGCGAATTCGTGAAACGCTTCCCCTTCCAAGCCACGGAAGCGCAGACCCGTGCAATAGAAGCCGTCATCTCCGACATGCGCCGCGAATATCCCATGTCGCGCCTGCTCGAGGGCGACGTCGGCTCGGGCAAGACCGCAGTGGCGGCGGCGACCGCATACGCCGTCATCGCGGCACGCATGCAGGTCGCGTATATGTGTCCGACCGAGATCCTGGCCGGCCAGCATTTCGAATCCTTCATCAGATTCTTCTCATACATGCCGATCCAGATCGGGCTCATCACGTCTTCCGGCTGTAAAAAATTTCCTTCCAAGGTGAATCCCAAAGGCTGGACCGACATCTCGCGCGCCCAGCTCCTCAAATGGGTAGCGGATGGAAGCATCGCCGTCCTCATCGGCACGCACGCCCTCATTCAAAAAACTGTCATGTTCAAGAACCTGGCGTATGCGATCATAGATGAACAGCACCGTTTCGGCATGGCGCAACGCGCAAAGCTCATAAGAAAGGGTGATGGGTTAGGGGTTAAGGGTGAAGGGCAGATACAAAGGCGGCAGGCCAGTTCGAAACCCATGACCCAAAACCCTTCACCCAAAACCCTTCACCCTGCGCCCCATCTCCTTTCTATGACAGCCACACCGATACCGAGAACATTAGCGCTCACCATGTACGGCGACCTCGACCTCACCGTCCTCGACCAATCCCCTGCTGGACGCAAACCCATAGTCACCGAACTGGTCATCCCGTCCAAACGCGAAGAGACCTACGAAAAGATCCGCCAGGAATTAAAAGCCGGAAGACAGCTCTACGTCATCTGCCCGCGCATCGACGAGCCGGACCCGGACAAGGAGGCCGCGATCATCGCAAAATCTGTTAAGGAAGAGGCCAAGCGCCTCAAGGCGTCCGTCTTCCCTGAATATGAAGTGGCCATACTCCACGGAAAGATGACTCCTGATCAAAAAGACCAGGCCATGGCAGATTTCAAGAGCGGGAAAACCCACATTCTCTGCGCCACATCCGTCGTCGAAGTCGGGGTGAACGTGCCGAACGCTACCGTCATCATCATCGAGGGCGCCGAGAGGTTCGGCTTAGCCCAACTGCACCAGCTCCGCGGGCGCGTCATGAGAAGCTCGGACCAAGCATATTGCTATGCATTCACCGAGACGACTTCGGCGAAATCCATCGATAGGCTCAAAGCCCTCCAGACCGCCAAGAACGGATTCGAGCTGGCCGAGCTCGATCTCTCTCAGCGCGGGGCCGGCGAGCTCTCCGGAGGAAGGCAGTGGGGCGTCTCAGACGTCGCCATGGAGGCTCTGAAGAATCTAAAGATGGTAGAGGCTGCGCGCCAAGAGGCCGCGAGGCTCATAACCGAAGATATGCACCTTCTCAAACATCCGACGCTCCGAAAAGACCTTGAGATGCGCGCAAAACACATGCATTTTGAATAACGCCGAATAGCAGTATAATGCCCATAGCTTTAGGATCTCAGGGCATTATCCATAACACCAATAGCATGTATATCCTTTGGATCATCATAACCCTCTTCGTGGGGTTTGTGATCGGAATGCTGGTAATGATGCACATCCTTTACGGAGGAGAATAGAAAACGATTATGTTTTAGCTGTCCGCCCTCTTGGATTCGAACCAAGGACCCCAGAGGTATAAGCTCTGTGCTCTAACCAACTGAGCTAAGGGCGGGAGAGCTTCATCATAAGATAAAGTGCTCCGGTAAACAAGAAAGCCGCTTGATGCGGCTTTCTTGTTGTATATTTTTACGCGTGCAGCGTATCGGCGGCGATCTCCTCGATCAGATCTTTTTTCTTGAGCGGAATGCCGTGGGCGACGATAAGCGCTTCGTATTCATCCCTCTCTATGGTTTCCTTCTCGATCAATCGTCTGGTGACCGCTTCAAAGGCCGCTTTATGCTCAGCGAGGACCTTCTCGGCATGTCCGCGAGCTTCGGTCATGATGCGCGAGACTTCCCCATCGATCTCTGCGGCTACTCGTTCCGAATATTCATGGTCAGAGACGCCGGCGCCGAAGAGCACACGGCCCGTCGGGCTCTCGAGAGCCACCGGACCGATCTTCTCGGACATGCCGTACTGAGTGACCATGCTGCGCGCGAGCGCCGTCGAAACCTGGAGGTCATTGGAAGCGCCGGTCGTAAAGTCGCCGAAGATCATGCGCTCAGCAGCATAACCGCCAAGAGAGACTGCGATATCGTCCAGGAATTCTTTGCGCGACTGGAGGCGGCGCTCTTCAAGCGGGAGTTTCAGGGTATAGCCAGCAGCGCGGCCGCGGGAGATGATGGATATCTTATGGACCGGGTCGGCATGCGGCAAAACTGAGGCGACGATGGCGTGCCCGGCTTCATGGTATGCCGTGATCTCTTTTTCTTTTGTCGAAAGAATGTGGCTCCTGCGCTCGGGACCGAGCATGACTTTTTCAATAGAACGGATAAGGTCGAACTGCCCTATCTTTGTCCGGTCTTCGCGTGCGGCAAGGATGGCGGCCTCATTCACGAGCGAAGCCAAGTCGGCTCCGGAGAATCCTGGAGTGCGCTCAGCGATGATGCGGATATTCACATCTTCGGCCAATTGCTTGCGTGAAGCGTGTATATTCAAAATTTCCTCGCGGTCATTCCTGTCAGGAAGATCTATGGTGACGCGGCGGTCGAAACGGCCCGGACGGAGCAGCGCCGGGTCGAGCACATCCGGACGGTTGGTCGCGGCCATGACGATGACCTTCACGTTCGGCTCAAAGCCGTCCATCTCGACGAGGATCTGATTCAAAGTCTGCTCGCGCTCGTCGTTGCCTCCGCCCATGCCCGAGCCGCGAGCGCGGCCAACGGCGTCAATCTCATCCACGAAGACGATGGCTGGAGCCGCTTCCTTAGCCATCTTGAAGAGGTCGCGCACGCGAGACGCGCCGACGCCGACGAACATCTCGACGAATTCAGAACCTGAGATAGAGAAGAATGCCACATTGGCTTCGCCGGCGACTGCACGCGCAAGCAACGTCTTACCGGTTCCCGGTGCGCCCATGAGAAGCACACCCTTGGGGATCTCAGCCCCGATCTCGATGAACTTCTTTGGGTTGCGCAGGAAGTCGACGATCTCGAGGAGCTCCTGTTTGGCTTCTTTGGCGCCAGCGACATCTTTGAATGTGACCTTCTGCTTCTGGTCGTCAGGAAGGGTCACGCGCGCTTTGGACTGTCCGAACGACATCGCTTGCACGCCGGCGCCGCGCATCTGTCGGGAGATGATCCAGACGAAGAAGACCAGGAAGAGGATGGATCCGGCGAAAGGAGCGAGCTCTCCGAGCCAGTACCATATGCCGCTCGGCTGTTCGACCATGATCGTGGTCGAAGCGAGCTCGGCAGAAGTCACTCCGAGACGAGAGAGGCTGTCGGTGAGCGATGCGTCAGCTTCCTTCCCGGCGGTCTTCTGCGACTTGTCGGCATAGGTTGCGGTGATCTGGTCGCCTGAGACGTCAAGAGAGACGACGGTTCCCTTCTTTACGTCGGCAGCGATAGCAGAGAGAGACGACTGCTGGGCGACATCTCCTTTGCTCGAGAACTGAGCATATATGCCGGTTATGAGAAGGAAGATGAGTATGACCGCGGCGATGATATTGATGAAGCTCATCCGCGGTGGAAAGAAGCCGCCCGGGCGCTTATTCCCTTTGGGGTTCGAGTTGAGTGGTGTTGGAGTGGCCATAGGTGTAGTAGGCGGTTACCTAAGGGATTATACAGAAAAGTAAGGGAAATGAAAGAAAAAAAGCCCGCGACTCATATGAGACGCGGGCAGAAGTAAGTGATTTCTAAACGGGTTTAAAAGCTGGATCAAGATATTCTTTTGGGATCTCGCTGAATGGCTTGATCCGGAAGGCATCCGATTTGAGACGCTCGTTCCGAGCCGACTCCCTTTCATCTAACCAGAGCGGCAGCGGGCCGTATTGACGGCGGTAGATCTTCTCCACATGCTCGCCCGACTCTTTTCCTGCATCAACGCAATGCTGGCACGTGGCTTTGACGACGATCACATACCATCCAATATTCGTAGGGGGATCCGGCGGGCCTGTCCAGCGGCGAAAAGGAAGGTTCCACCAGACTTTAGAGTCAGAGAAGTGCGGGAAGCCCCGCGTGACCTGCATACAGTCTCTGAGCAACACAGGCCCATATCTGGTGATCTTCCGGACCTGGACTGTTCCGCACAATTTACAGATCTTGGCGCTTTCGCCAGGACGGTGCCCTCGATAACCTGGGGTGGGTCCGTATTTGAATTTCAATTCACCATGTTTGCCATGCGCTTCAAGCGACATCTCGGCAGAATCAGTAGCGAGCATAAGCTGTTTCCTCCACTCATTGATTGTTTTATTTTAACTGTACATTAATAGATCGAACCACAATGTACGCTTCTATTTTGAGTATGTCAAATGACCTTTTATTCCAAAACAAAACAGCCCTTGCGAGGCTGTTTTGAGCCTAAGAAACTCGAGCTTATTTGCTGCAGCACTTGCAGCCCATAAGCTTCGAAGCTGCTCCGATGATGAGCAGGATCGGCCAGATGATGCCTACCGCCATCGGTGAGAGCCAGCCGAGGTTGCCGACGAGGGCGACCACGCCGATGAGAAGGACGGCGATCATCATGATCTTGTGGTGATGGCACTTGCAGACCTTGCCGCTCATTTCCACATTGGTGTTGTTATCCATATTCGTATGAAAACTGTTAATTGATAATACGGCGTTATTGTATCATATAAAAAAGCCGCACCTCTGAGGATATTTGGACATTAAAGCAATCGATCAAATTCTTTATAGGAGGGCTCAAATCCGAACATGTCTTTGAACATGGAGCTGAATCCATTCTTTGTTTCTACACCAGAGCATGCCTTTATTAGATCAAGCATTTTTTGTTTACCGTATTTTAGAACGAGCAACTCAACTGCAAAACCCGCTTCTCCATAGACGTCTTTACCGCCTTCATCGAAATATTCGAGAAATCTCTCAAATCGGATGGGTTTTGCGCGCACTGTATTTTGTCCAGAAGTATAGATCGCTATTCCCTCCCAAAGCCATTTCGGCTTGATCTCGCCTTTTGCCAAAATCAGACAAAATGAGTGGCTCATCTCATGCTTGATCAGCATCGCATACTCCTCATCGGTATACCGCGTATGATCGCTTTCTTCAGAAAATTTTCCTTTATCCAAAACAAATATATTCCTGCCCTCCGACCACCCTATCACCCATCCTTCTGTCTTTCTCCCGAACAGAGCATCGATCATTTTTCTGTTATCGAGAACGATCAGTCTCGGCAAATTGTGTATCCAATTGATTCCATAGAATTCGTTGAGCTCATTCAGGGCAGCGTCAAAGATCCGCTGCAGCTTTTCATCGATCTCACCTTGTATTCTATAGATCATATTCGTCTTTTGAGTACCTGCGTAGATGATAAAACAGTAGCAATAAAATAGGGTGTGCACAAATCGGGCTTGCAAACCAAACGATAAAAAAGACCGAGAGATTTGCTCTCTCGGTCCGGATCCGATTGAATCCTTGCCACGATCCCTGGCTCATGACTTGAGAATCTGTTGGCCTGGGCATGATGACATGACCTGAAATGTTTGGCAAACAAGCGCCTTGAGATCCAGTACTGAGACGGGCCTGGTGTCAATCAATCTGGTCTCGAGATCATCCCTTTCATACAGTTTTCCGTTCTCGAGGTTCCAGCCCCTGATGCTCGCAGGGATGCGCGGTGCCAGATATTCTGCGGCATGGGCAAAATCCTTTTCGTTCGCGCTGCCGAACGGATGAGGGATCTGATATTGGCACTGCGGGCGATCGTTAACCAATATCGTACAACGGATGTGTTCGTCTGAGCCGTTCGGCTTTCCAACCACTGCCGTGACGAGCTTAACTCTGTCCTTTGGGACTTTTTGAAGATACGCATTCATATTTTTCCTTTCGTCTAGTAGAACTTTTTGAAACCAAACATGAATATGCGCTTTTGTGGAAAAGAAGTCAAATAAGAAAATTTGGACAAGAAAAAGACCTTCGTGAGATCGGCCCGAAGGTCTTTTTCATGAAGGTCTAATAACGTGAATCTATTCCTTGGACGACATTACCATCAGCCGACTCAACCTGAAGAATAAAGATATGGTTCTTTTTGGCATCAACGATTGCGATATCTGCGATCAGTGCGTTTTCGCGTGGAGCCCTGAAATTGACCGTCATCCGCAGAAACTTCTCCGACTTGCATCTAGCAAGTACGCGAGCAGCTCCGCTTTTGGGATCAAACAGATGGTCGAACATGACGGACGAACCGTCACCAGGCCGAAAATCAAAAGTATAATACAAGTCCAATGAACGGACCAACCCCATGATCTGACCATAGCAGCACGGGATAAGTTCACCACGGGCTTTTTTCAATTCTTTCCTGTTAATGCTTATTCTCTCGATCATAACGTGATTTCTCCTTTTGGTTGTGGCTCACTACGGCCATTGAGTTGTTTGCTGGCGCTACCAGCGTTGTTCAGCTGAAAATATCCTACCATGTAATGGTAGGTTTGTAAAGTTTGTGGAGATGCTGGGAATCGAGTCTTACAGACTCTGTACAGGTCTCACATTTTCTCGGAGCAGAGCTCCTCGAAAATATGTTCGACCTTTTCGATTCCCAGACGCAAAGCGCGCAGGCGCTTTGCTCATCCCACGAAATAAAAAGCAGCCCACACGGGCTGCTTTTTATTTGTGGAGATGCTGCAGGAAAACTGGAACCACCTAGAAACCTACATTTTCGAGATGCACCAATCAATACTTGGGTACCAGATGCTCAAAAATACTGTTACCGCATAATGATTTCCCTGCTGTAAGGGGGACACATGGAGTTAGTTGAATAGGAAGTGGGTATGTCTGATTTCACCGGCGGCCGTTCGCTCAATTTTGAGATTTACGGATAGGTGCGACTCTTTTTCGAGGAAAGTTACATTCAGTAAGTTCACCCCTTGCTCAAAAGGCCTTATAGACCCCCCTTGACATGTTTCGGACATAGGGTATATACTCTGGGAGTCCTTGGTGGAGTATTGGTATCGCCGTCGATACCGATCACAGAAACTGAATACAATCTCCTATCTTTGTATTTTTCTGAACACCTCACCAGGGGTGTTTATTCGTTTTTTGGTATTCTGTCGAATATCGAAAATTAACAAAATAAGGGGTAATACCCAAAAAATAATATGGAACACGTTCGTTCAAATCATCCGAACGCAGCAAAACTCATCTCCTCGCTGCGAAACACGGGGTATGACAGCTATGCTGCTGTTGAGGACATCATCGATAACTCTATCGATGCACACGCTCGATCAATTAAGGTCTTTGTCGAGCATAATAACAAGGATCTCAAAGTAATCATCACCGACGACGGGATCGGTATGAATGAGTCTGTCCTTGACGAGGCGCTCAAGCTAGGATCAATTAGCGACAAGGACGAGGTTTCGGACCTCGGAAAGTTCGGCATGGGCTTGTGTACAGCATCCATCTCGATGGCTCGCCGGCTCGAAGTTATCACCAAAGAGAAAAATGGTGAGTGTCTTTATAGCTGCCAGGATCTCGATGAGATCATCAAGAAAAACGAGTTCATAAAGGTGTTGAGGCCTGCCTCAAAGGAGGAGAAGACCCTATTTGAGGATCTTGTCGGGAAGAACAACGGGTCTATGATCGTTCTCTCAAATATCGATCGTCTGTCAGATACCAATACTTCGCAATTTGCGACGAAGCTCGCGCGCGATCTTGGTAGGATATACCGAAAATTCATTGAGTCAGGCATCAACCTGTTTGTGAACAATAAAAAGATCGAGATCAATGATCCACTTGCCCAGGACAATAAAGAGACCAAAGTCTACAGCGATGAGGTCTACGAATTGCCGACAAACGCCATTGGCGGCCGCAAAGAAAAGATCCGGGTAAAGATCGCCATCCTTCCAGAAGTGAACAAGGAACTTGAGAAGGAATTGAAGATGAACATCCGGAACCAGGGCTTCTATGTCTTGCGAAATAACAGAGAAGTAGCCGCAGGCGCCTCTCTTGGTGTATTCGACAAGCATAATGACTTTAATCGCTTGAGGATGGAGCTTTCATTTAGCGCCACTCTCGATAACGAAATGGGCGTTCGCTTCTCAAAAGACGGCGTTGATCCGAATCAAGCTATTAGTGATTTCTTGAAGCAGGAACTTGGCGGACAAGTCGCATCGATAAGAAAGGTCATAGTGAAGGCACGAAAAAGCGACGAGGCATCCGATGTGAACCATTCGGAATCAGAGCAAGTCATCGCGCAGCGCGCAAAGCTCCTCATAACACCGGAAGCCGAGGTCGAGAAGAGAGGTCCGCGAAAGGACAAGGATGATGATAAGAAGGGAGACAAGAAGACCTCCAAGGATCGTCAGAATTTCCGAGAAACGAAAACATCGCCCAAGGGGATGGGTGCTCGTTTCGAGATAGCTTCAATGGGCAAAGAAGGAACCCTCTATGAGTGCTACCAGGAAGGAAAAATAATTGTCATACGATGGAATGTAGACCATCCTTTCTACGAGAGAGTTGTGATCACGAACAAAGAAAACAAGAACATCGTTTCTGGTATCGATTATCTCATCTTTGCTATGGCTTCTGCCGAACTCAAATCGGTGAATGATGACAATGTGGGCCTCATAGAGACCATAAAATCTATCATGTCCTCTAACCTCCGAGCGCTGCTCTCGTAAACCAAGAATAAAGCCCTCGTGAGAGGGTTTTATTCTCTCAAAGATATGCCCAAAGTAGGAAGAAACGATGACTGTCCTTGTGGTAGCAAAAGACCCGATGGCAGCCCTATGAAATACAAGAAATGCTGCGAAGCAAAAGACGCGGCCGCTTTTACTGAACAGAAGAAACAAGTAGAAAAGGTCGCTAACGATAGATGGCGTCGAAAATTCTGGTCTCATGGGCCTTACACGGTTTGTCCAAAATGTCAGAAACCGACATTCGGTAGATCTAGCGTAAACTCGAGTGGTTACACCAAACAGTGCTACGAATGCGGCCATACCGAGAAATACCCTCTTCCGGCACTCAGAAAGAAAATAATCTACCTCGATCAGTTCATGATAGATAACTTCGTGAAAGCACTTGATCCAACGCATCCAAAACACGCAAAGGTGATTGAAAACCCATTCTGGATTGAAGCGTACAAAAAACTAGACACCCTATCGAAAGCACATCTGATCGTATGTCCAGATTCTTTTTTTCATCGTCAGGAATCTGGACCGACAGGATATTTCGAATCTATGCAGAGAATCTATGAACATCTGTCAGGTGGTGCAACTTTTTACGACGAGCCGCACATTCTTCAATCCCAGATGAAAAAGCATTTCAGGAATTACCTTCAAGGTAAGCCAAACGAATTTCCGGAAGTCGATCCTTCCGAGATCGTATCAGGAGAACTGAATGAATGGCACGACTGGATGAGGGTTTCAGTCAGCTCAAAACCAAAAAAGGAAGAAGTGGAGGAGAGGATGGCAGCGAAAGAAAAGGGCTACACCGATAACTTTCTTCCTATATTTGAAAGATGGAAAACAGAAAAAGGTGTCGCGTTTGAAGATAGATGCAAACAAGAAACAAAAGGATTTGTTACTGGCACAATCCAGGTTATAGCACGACATGTGAAGCGGCAAGCGGAATTACCGCAAAGGATTTTGGATGGGGGGCAGATAGACATCAATGATGTACTTCCTCCCCCATCACTTGAGTTGGTTACGGCTCTTACGCGGGTCGCCCGAGAAGAAGGGATAACTGATAATCAAGAAGCAATGAAAAAAGTTGGTGAGTATCTCCACTCAAGCTATCTGGATGTCGTTCCATCTATGAGGATCACTTCCGCTCTCTATGCTGTGATCGCTGATCAAGCAGCCAACGGACGGGTAACGCCGCCCACTCAAGGAGTTCAGGTGGATATTCAGATGATCGCTGGCTTCCTGCCATACTGTGATGCCATGTTTATCGATAACGAAAACACAGCATTCCTCCAAGATGGGCGCGTAAAAGCAAAAATCGGGTATCCAACAAAGATGTTTTCTTTGAGAAATAAAGAAGAGTTTTTGAAGCATCTCGATGACATTCTCACCACTGCCGATCCAAAACACATGGAGCTAATAAAGCAGGTATACGGAGATGACCATCTACAACCCTACACAACGATTCTTGAGCATAAAGACTAGCCCGGATATTTGAACCTGTTTTGCTATGATTGCGGCATGAGAAAGATGCTTCAAGGCAAGAGCAAGGCCACTCCTAAGACCATCAAGATCATCCTTGATGCCATCCGCTCCGGCGCAAGTCAGAGGGATGCCTCGGCCCTGGCCGGCATCAGCGAGGATACGCTTTCGCTATGGAAGAAGCAGGATTCAGATTTTTCAGAGGAAATGAGAAAAAAAGACATCCAATGCAAGATGGATCATATCAAGATCGTACTCCGGGCCGCGGAGAAGACATGGCAGGCCGCCGCCTGGTGGCTTGAGAGGCGCTATGCCAACGAATACACCAACCGGGTGCGTATAGAGCAGCCGGAGCCGGTGAGGACGGGCTTTGAGCATTTTACCGATGAAGAACTAGAAGCAAATTTGAAGAGTCTCCACCAGGAAGCCGGACTGGTAGCGATAACGGATCTTGAGAAGCTAGGATATGTCAGGAAGCCCTTGTTGCCGGAGTCATTGAAGGTTGGTCGGTGATCCTAGTCTGAACGGTATTGAGCCGAAGTAAATAATGGCTCCGACTATCAGGATGGCGATGATGTAAGTGATGATCACCTGCTTCCAGTTCAACCTCACCTTTGTCATCTGATAACCAGTCTTTTTTCCATAGAGTGCGAAAGCTCCAGGAAGGAGAGCATCTTTCGATTCGCCCTTGATGACCCTATACGACCCCAGGGGGAAGATGGGTACCAGAAGTATCATGAACCACTTGGTCGTGATGTATGACCCGTCGGAAGAGTTATACGAGCTTTTGCCGTATAGTCCGGTACCTGATCCATTACTGGAATTCGAGCCGTGATTGCCGGTAGCTTCCTTTTTCTTGTAGAGGTAGAGGGCAAGGCCGAGACAGATGATGGAAACAATAATGATGATCATGATGTTTTTTGTTAGCAGTTATATCCGGCATGACAGCCGGCATCGATGGGATAATCGCCTGATCGCGTTGAAGGTCCCCGAGCCGCGGCAATAAACACAAGAATGAGGAACCAGATCGCTATGATAATGAGATAGTCTTTGATCATCAGTATTTTAATGATCCATCGAGTGAGACATGCAGAGTCCATGACTCGGTAGGATCGGCTCCGGGAGAGCCGGTGTTGAAACCGATATAGCAGTTATCTCTCATTGAGAGTGTAGTACCGCCAGAGTATCCGGCTCTTGCTATAGCTGTGGTAATGATGTACTCACCGCCCTTGTAGCCATTGATAAAGCCCACGACCTCTCCGGGCACATGGGATGACTTCGTAGTAGGAGTATCATTCGGGAACCCGATGATCATGACAGGAGTAGAGCTAGAGACCTCCGGACAGCTTCGCAGGCCGGCTGTGTCAGATAGCAGCTCTTTGATGTGTGGGTAGGGATACAAGCCGGATAGGACGAGATGGCCAAGATCAATATCACCGCTATCGATCCTAAAATCTCGGTTCTGGATGGTAAATGACAATCCGTTATCGGGGAATGTTACATCGCATGATTCAGACGTACTTCCCCAGATCCCTTTCTCCCAATACTGGAAGCCATGTCTCGCCATCATGATGCTCGGCCCATCCTCGCGGTGGTTGATCAGTATCCCTGTACCTCCTCCGTATGCTATACGCCCGTCCTTCATCATTAAAGAGCATCGTATACTCACGATGTAGGGGTTCCATCTCTCATACACTTCATCCACGGAGTAGATCCTCGGCGGAGTAGGATCTGCTTTTTTTGGTTGGCTCGTAGTGGCGATAACAGCTACTGGTTGTATGGATTTGGGGGCGACGATAACCAGATCGGCTTTCTTTGGTGTCATTGGCTTCTCGCTAGATGATATTGCGACTGAAAAAGCAGGGGTATACTTGACTTCGGATGACTCAACGATGGGTGCAGAAATCACTTCCCGGTTGGTGTTCCTTGCCGGCCAGAATACTATCGCGGAGAGCGTGCAAACGATCAGTATCGCAAAGCATGAAATAAGTACCCTCATTTTTCTCATAGAAATAAACTAGCTGATAAGTAGCTAGCTTGGAGATAGAGAGACACTAAACTCCACGCTAGCTAGGTCTTGCGACCCCACCCAGGTTTCCCTGGACGGCCCATAGAAGAGTTGCTAAACGTGGAGTTTAGTATCTTCTATGGGTCTTTCGACCATACCGACGAGCTTTCTCGACGGGTTAGGTCATCTCGTATTCAGTTGTGAGTGCATTCTAGCTTATTCTGAAATCATGAGGAAGCGACACCTCTAATCATCCCAAAACTACACCCCTCAACAATTACTTATCCCATTACTGAAATACCAAGCAGTGGAGGCCTATGATCGTCATTCTCTCTACGATATTTAATGAAAATATCTGTCTCACGGCCCGGAAAAACAAGGTCGATTTTGTAGAGTTAGCGGATGCTCACGATCGAAGAGTGTCGGAAATATCTCGGCAAGACTGAACTATCTGATAGCGAGGTAGTGGCTCTTCGTGATGCCTTGAGCTTGGTAGTTGACAAAATCCTGGATGGAATTTTTATTGAGAGTACAATAAGCGCAACATGAAACCACCAGACACTCTAAAACCAGAAGCTCTGATTTACGCACGCGTATCCTCTGAAAGGCAAAAGAAGGAAGGACACGGCCTCGACAGCCAAGAGCATCGCTGCCGTGAGTATGCAATCACCAATGGTTATGTAGTTGAAAAAGTATTTAGCGACAGTTCATCTGGTGGAGGCGATTTCATGGAAAGACCGGCGATGGCAGATCTGCTTGCTTACATCGATAGCAAACCTCACAAGGAATACACGGTCATATTCGACGATCTAAAACGCTTTGCCAGAGATACAGCATTCCACTTGAAGTTGAGGACAACACTCAAAGCAAGGAACGCGACTCCAAAATGTCTCAACTTCATATTTGAAGACACGCCAGAAGGACAGTTTGTGGAAACAATCATGGCTGCAGGGAATGAACTCGAAAGGCAACAGAACAGAAGACAGGTAATCCAAAAACAGAAGGCGCGACTCGAAAGGGGATACTGGCCATTCTTCCCTCCCCCCGGTTATGCAAATCAACCAGATGCTATCCACGGCAGAATACTGACTCCCAATAAGCTAGGCCTTATAATTAAGGAGGCCTTGGAGGGATTTTCTAGCGGTAGATTTCAAGAGCAGACGGATGTACTTAATTTCCTACGACAGCGTGATTTTCGTAATGGAAAAAAGATCCACCTTTCAACTGTAAAGAGACTACTCACTAGAATCATCTACGCCGGGTACATTGAATATCCAGACTGGGAGGTCTCCAGAAGGAAGGCGCACCATGAGGCCCTAATCATGCTTGAAACCTACGAGAAGAACCAGGACCGTCTCAATGGTAAGGCGACCGTAAGAACAGGAAAACGTACCCGGGAAGACTTTCCACTTCGTGGGTTTCTTATCTGCTCACACTGCCCTAACCCATACACTGCAAGTTGGACCACCAAACCAAAAGGATACCGACGAGGATACTATCGTTGTAATCAGCCGGGCTGCCCTTTCAAGGGGAAAAGTATAGAGAAAAGCGTAGTAGAAAAAGACTTCGACGCTTTGCTGAAAAGGATAAAACCGAAAGTAGAAGTGATGGACCTCACCAAAGCTATATTCATGAAAAAGTGGGAAGATCGGGTCAGTATCAATAATCAAAGGAAGGATGAATTGGTAAAAGAACTTGGATCTATCGAGGAACAAGTGAGCGCATTGAGTATTCGAGCGGCACAAGCTAAAAGCGAACAGCTAGCGAATGCTTACGAAAATGAGATCGAGAAACTACACAACAAGAAGCTGCTGCTCCAGGAGCGTATCGGTTCGAGCGTGAAGGTGATCAGTAAAAAGAGTTTTGAAACCGCTCTTAATCAAGTGTTCGATATTCTCAAAGACCCATACACGGCATGGAGTAAGGGTGATTTTGGCTTTAAAAAGGTCGTTTTGAAAGTAGTTTTTGCCGCTCCGGTTGTCTATAACAAAAATAGCGGCTTTGAAACCGCTATTCTGTCGCTTCCCTTGAGGGTATTTGAGCTATTTACGACCTCAAAGTCGCAGGGTGTGGAGATGCTGGGAATCGAACCCAGGTGCAATCGTTATTTGCCGAACGGTTCTACGGTGGTAGTCATCTTTGAAGTTTAATGAACATGCTCTAAAGAGAACAAAACACACGTTCACGATCTCTAGGTTTCGGACAAGGGAGTGAGAAGCTCCCCTGCCCTACATCCAGGTTATTACGCCGGATCTAGCGTTTGGATCCCGCTAGACGGACGCGCCTCGTTAAACGAGAGCGAATGCGAAGTCCTTTGCTCCGAAATACGGAGAGACGGTTGCTTTAGCATTTGTGGTTTCCAGCAGATTTACGAGTTACTGGTGCTCGCACCGCGCGGACGGAAACGGACGATTGTCGATACCTTTCACCCCCAAGTGGGGACACGAATTCACGAACCACACGAATACCACGAAACCCCGATACGATAGTTCGTGGTATTCGTGCAAATTCGTGGGTTAGTGTTATGGACTGTCAACGATCCTTCATCGCCCTCTCGATCTCCCTGTTAGACTCGCGCTTCATCGTGGTCTGGCGCTTATCGAACTTCTTCTTGCCGCGGACAACCGCGACGGAGACTTTCACGAGAGGGCCTTTATTATATATCGAAATTGGCACTAGTGTCAACCCTTTGCCATCTCCCACTGACGCCAGATGCGCGATCTCCTTACGTGAGAGGAGCAGTCGGCGATTGCGGCGCGGCTCGTAGTCTTTCGGCGTGTTCTTTTCCTGGTACGGAGGCACGAATATATTCACGGCGTAGGCTTCCCCGCCGCGGATGAGGACGTAAGCTCCTTCGAGCGAACCTTGGCCTTTCTTCAGGGACTTCACCTCGAAACCGGACAGCTCGATGCCAGCCTCGAATTTTTCGAGGATCTCGTAGTTAAAGTGAGCTTTTTTATAGTCTACTAAGGTGGGCATGCGGATATCGTAGCATAATGCCCTAACTTTTCACTTTAGCCTTTTAAATGTAGACTTCTTCATATGACCTCCCCTGTCTCCTGGACCCTTTTCGCCTCTAATGAAGAGGCCTGGGCTTCCATGCTCGCCGATTGTTCCAAAGCCCAGAAGACTATCGACCTCGAACAATTCATCTTCTCGAACGACGAGTTCGGTCAGAAGCTCATCGACGTATGCGCCGCGCGCGCGACAGCCGGAGTAAAAGTGCGCTTCCTCTGGGACGCCGCCGGCAGTTTCACCTTCTGGGGTTCAAATATCGCAGAGGACCTTCAGGAGAAAGGGATCGAGCTCGTGTTCTGGAAGACGCTCATCCCATCGTACTTCAAGGTCCCGAACTTCCGTTCGTGGTACCTGCGCAATCACCGTCGCACCCTGGTCATCGACGGCGCGGTCGGGTATACAGGCAGCATGGCCATGCGCGACAGCATGAAGAACTGGCGCGACACCAATGTCCGCATGGAAGGGACGGTGGCCGCTGAGATGCAGAACTCCTTCGAGCGCATGTGGATCAGAGCCAAGAAGTCCAAGAATCTTCCGCGCAGGAAGTTCGTGCGCGACGGCGAATTCAAATACATCACCAACTATCCGTCGCCCGGGAGGCGCCATATCTATGCAGATCTCATCGAAGCTCTGCGCGGCGCGCGAAATTATGTCTACATCACCACGCCGTACTTCGTGCCGACTCATCGCCTGCTCCGCGTCATCAAACTGGCGGCTCACCGCGGCGTGGACATCCGCATGATCCTCCCCGAGCGCACCGATCACTATCCGACTCTCGACCTGGCGGCCCGCTCATATTTCCAGACCCTCCTCGAATCCGGCGTGCGCATATTCCTCTACAAAGGCAACGTTATCCACAGCAAGACCATGGTCATAGACGGAGATTGGGCTACAGTCGGCTCGATGAACCTCGACAGCGCCAGCCTGCTCTATAACTTCGAGGCCAACATCGTCTCTACGAACACCAAGTTTGCCGAAGAATTATCCGCGCATTTCGTCCATGATCTGAAGGAGTCCAAAGAGATGCCGCGGAGCGACTGGGAAGGGCGTTTCTTCATCGAAAGGATCCCTGAATTCCTCATCAGGCTGGTGAGCAAGTTCCTATGAACAAGCCTTGCATAGAGCCGTTAACCATGCTATAAATAACCCCTGTAACCCTGAATCCATTGGCTATTCGCGTCAAAATAAACCATCAAATCAAGGCACCGGAACTGAGGGTCATCACCGAGGAAGGCGAGAATCTGGGTGTCATATCCCTTTCGACCGCCATCACCGAGGCCCAGAAGCGCGGTTTCGACCTCATAGAGATCTCGCCGTCGGCGGTTCCGCCGGTCGCCAAGATCATGGATTACGGGAAGTATCTGTACGATGAAAAGAAGAAGCAGAAGAGCGCCAAGGCCAAGACGGTCACCGCCGAGCTCAAGATCATCCAGGTCAAGATCGGTACCGGCGAGCACGATCTCGAGCTCAAGGCCAAGAAGGTCTCCGAATGGATAACCGAAGGCAATCGCGTCAAGATCGACCTCTTCCTCGTGGGACGTTCCAAGTATATGGACCTGAACTTCCTCAAGGAGCGCCTCGAGCGCCTGCTCAAGCTCGTCACCGTAGAGTACAAGAATGCCCAGGAAGTCACCAAGGGACCCAAGGGACTCACCATCATCATCGAAAAGAAGTAACCAGAAAAATTAACAGCAATACCATGTCAATCAAGACCAACAAATCATTCACCAAGAGGCTGAAGCTGACCAAGAACGGCAAGATCCTCGCCCGTGCCACCGGTCAGAACCATTTCAATGCCCGCGAGCGCAGCCGCACCAGCACCAAGAAGCATCGCTACGGCGTCATCGCCATGGACAATAAAGCCATGAGCCGCTTCCTGGCCACC
>Ga0265338_10004243_pt1 | contig 19510 bp, 17 predicted proteins | sample 42126metaG_FD_193579 | JGI IMG/M metagenome (GOLD analysis project Ga0265338, IMG submission 193579) | Rhizosphere microbial communities from Carex aquatilis grown in University of Washington, Seatle, WA, United States - 4-21-26 metaG | ecosystem: Host-associated > Plants > Roots > Rhizosphere...
TAACCACCACAGACCACGAATATAAATGTCCGAAAATCAACCATCCAAAGAACGAAAGGAATCCATCATGAAAAAAAGTCATCTCATCGCCACCCTGGGTGCCGCCGCCCTGCTCTGCTCCTGTATTCCGTCCGTCAACCCGTTCTACACCGACAAGGACGTTGTCTTCGACGCGCGCCTGCCGGGCGTGTGGCGGGAATCCGGCGGCAAGGACCAATCCCAACCGGAAGTCTGGAAGTTTGAGAAATCGGGCGACAAAGCCTACAAACTTGTCGTCACCGACAAGGACGGCAAACAAGGTCAATTCGACGCCCATCTCTTCAAGCTCAAGCAGGAGAATTTCCTCGACCTGATCCCGGGCGATTGCGATTACGCGACAAACCAGGCCGACCTGGTGGCGTTCGCCATGTTTCCCGGTCATCTGCTGGTCCGCGTGCCGCAGCTCGGGCCGGAGTTGAAACTCGCATTCTTCAATTTCGACTGGCTGGAAAAATATCTAAAGCAGAATCCGGGAGCGCTGGCGCATCACACAGAAGTCGAACCGGGCAAGGACAGCGGGCGTATTGTTCTGACCGCCGGTACGCGCGACCTGCAACGTTTTGTCCTCAAACACCTCGGCGAAGGTGAATTATTTGATAAACCCGGCATATTGACCCGTCAGACCAACACCGTTTCCGCCACGGCCCAACCGGTCTCCCAATAAGTAATCCATGGCAAATTGAACGCACCGGTTGTCGCACCAGCGTCCAGGCTCGCGCGCAAGGAATATCTTCGACGGGCAAGCCTGCGTCGAAACGATGAAGAACGAAACGAGCGAAATGTCGCGTCCTGACGACCTGCCGATGCCGTCACGCCGGTGAACTCTCTCAAGTGTCAATATGTATGTCGGCAGGAATGCTGCCGGGCTTTGATTCGGCTGGCCGAGAGCCATCCGGTTGATTGGCGGAAGAGGTGTCCTTTGGGGCGGCGGTACCGCCCAGCAACTCCCGAACGGCCTGAACCATGACGGCGGGAGTGCAGGCGCCTTTGACAAAACGTTTGCTCGCGCGTTCCAGAACATATTCCTCCGCCGCATCGAGAATGGAATTGGTGGACAAAATGATGATGGGAACCGTCTGGTAGCGTTTATCCGCACAAATGAATTTGAGCACCTCCACGCCATTGAACTTCGGCAACATCAAGTCGAGCACCACCAGATCGGGCACAAACTGGGCGAGAATCTTCATGGCTTCCAGCCCGTCATACGCGGATTCCACTTGAAATCCTTGTTGTTGCAGACGCAAGCGATAAACCGCCAGCACCACGGGATTGTCTTCGACAAAAACGATGGTTTTTGATTTCGCGGTTTCGGTGTTCATTTCTTGCAATGCATTTAACGGCCAGCGCCCGCTCGCACAAACTTGTGAGGCTGTTTGCCCGGTTCAGAAACAGCACTGAGTATGCCAATATAAAGAAAACTTTTGCGGCGTTGAGTTTTCCAATTTATCCCCCAACCCATTCAGTCGAAAAGACTTTTGTAAAATCCCGGTTTGCCCGGCCTTGGGCGCGGGAATTGTGTAATCGTAACCCCTGTCAAACGCTGCCTCAGACGTTATCACCTCACAAAGCGTATGAATAGTCCGGCCGCCCGGCGCCGCCCCGGGTCAAAAACCATCCCAAAGCAAATTCCGTTTCAGGATTTTTCTTCCGCGCGCCAGGCCCGCCAGTAATGTTCGAGCCGCCGGCAAAAGCGGGGAGGTTTTTCCCTGTAAAAACGCGAACCGAGCGCGAGCGCGGCGGATCGCAATTCCTTTTGACGCAAATCAATCAGTTCATTCAGTGCCTTCACCTCCCTGGCGTGCCGGCGGGCGCAGCGGCGGACAACGAATTGCCTCAACAGGACCAAATCATGGTCATCGCCGAGACACTGGCTCAACGCTTTCATCTGGCTGGCCGCCGCGCGCAAACTTCCCGGCCGGATGGGACAGAGCAGGCGGAGCTGATGCCAGAGGTCCTGCACGTGTTTCCGCCACTGGTGAAGATTTTCCGGCGATGTTTCTTTGCGAGCGATTTCACAGGCTTCCCGCCCAAGGCTGTAACTTTCCCGCAATCCCAATTGAATGGCCGCCCAACCGTCCGCCTTGATCGTCAAATCCCGAGCCTGCCGGTTTATCTTCCGCAGCATGCGGTCCACCACCGCCACAGATTCGCCTTTCATAAGTTCGCGGGCCTCCTCGCGACAGTTTTGGCGTAAAAACTTTTTAATTCCGGCAAAGGGTTGCGCGGAAAGCCGGACTTTGAAATGAACGATCAACCGCTCGAGCGCCTGGGGTCTGACATGCGCGTCCCGCGGTTCCGTCAGATGCTTCGCCGCCGCGCGCAACGTCTTCACGCGCTTGCGATAGATATTCCCCTCCATTCGTTCACGGACGAGTCCCAGGGTCGCCCGCACCTTTTTGATCTCCTTGCGCACACTGTGAACGGCTTCCAGCCGGTCGCACTTTCGCAAATGATCCAGCGCCTTCCCGATCCGCTCGCGGCTCAAGCGCCGCACCGCCCGGGTCGGTGATTCCTTTTTTTTAAAATGAAACGCCATAAACCGCCGGATTTCTTAGCGGTGGATTTGTTTTCGACTTAACCATGCCTGCCGGCGGAAATCAGTTCAAGGCATTTCCAGCCATGCCCCGGTTTCAAAGGCCAGACGCGCCATTGTTGCAAACAATATCCGTTGAAAGTTTTTCAATTCACAGTCTGGCAGGCAAAGGGCTAGTCTTGCCACGTGACTGAAAGCCAGACACCGGAACCCGGAACCTGGAACCCGGACGCCAGACCGCGAACGACAGCCAACATTCGCAGCTTCTGGCTCATGTTCGTGGTCGAATTCCAAAATGCCTTCAGCGACAACGTCCTTCGGTGGCTCGTCACCTTTCTGATTGTCGGCATGGGTTTCTCGCTGGAACAACGGGATTCGCTGGTGCCGCTGGTCGGGGCCGTGTTCGCGGTGCCGTTTGTTCTGTTTTCGATGGCCGGGGGATTTTTCGCCGACCGCTTCAGCAAACGCAGCGTCGCCATCGCCGTCAAATGCGCCGAACTGGGCATCATGTCCGTGGCGTCGCTCGGCCTGTGGCTCGGCAATATTCCGCTGATGCTGGCGGGCATTTTTTTGATGAGCACGCACAGCGCGATTTTCGGCCCGACGAAATACGGAATGTTGCCGGAACTGTTGCCGGAAAAGAAATTGTCGTGGGGCAACGGCATTTTCGGCCTCGGCACCTTTTCCGCCGCCATCACCGGAACGATTTTTGCCGGAATGCTTTCAGACGCTTTCGGCCAACGGCAGATTTTCTCCGGCGCCATCCTCGTCGTGCTGGCGCTCGTCGGATTATCCCTGTTCCTCGGCATCCGGCGGCTGCCCGCCGCGGACCCGGGAAAAAAGTTTCGCGCGAATTTTCTTGGCGATTTCTTTTCGCAATACCAGGCGATCCGCCAGGATCGCGTTTTGTTTCTCGGCGTTGTCGGCAACACGTTCCTCTCCTTCCTGGCGATGTTGCTGCAGTTGACCGTGGTTTTTTACGGCAAGGACATTTTCCATTTTGACGACCGGCACAGCGGTTATTTGCAGGGCGGCATGCTGGTCGGCGTCGGCGCGGGCAGCCTGGCGGCCGGATTTTTGTCCGGCGGAAAAATCGAATACGGTTTGATTCCGTTGGGCATGGCCGGTCTGACCGCTTTTGCCGCGCTGCTTTCCCATGCCGGCTTTGGCGTCGCCGCTTTCGCGTGGGGCCTTGGCCTGCTCGGTTTCTTCGGCGGCTTTTACAACGTGCCCGTCAACGCCATCATTCAATACCGCCCCGACGCCGATAAAAAGGGCAAGGTCATCGCCACCGCCGCGTTGTTGAGCTGGATCGGCATTTTGCTCGCTTCGGGCGTCTATTATCTGCTCACAGTTCCGTTGCATCTCACGCCGCCGCAAATTTTTCTTTTTGGCGCGGTGCTGTCCCTGGCGGGAACCATTTATTGCGTCAAGTTGATGCCGGATTCGCTGCTGCGGTTCGTGCTCTGGCTGTTGACGCGGACGTTCTACCGGATTCGCGTGGACGGGCGCGATAACATTCCGGAAAAAGGCGGCGCGCTGTTCGTCTGCAACCACGCTTCGTGGATGGATGCGCTGCTGCTCATCGCCTCGACCGACCGGCAGATCCGCTTCCTCATGTTCAAGGACATTTACGAAAAGCCGTGGGTCCACTGGGGCGCCCGCATCCTCGGCGTCATCCCGATTTCCTCCGAACAACGCCCGCGCGAAATGCTCCACTCGCTCCAGACCGCCAGCGACGCCATCCGCAACGGCGAGGTCGTGTGCATTTTTGCCGAGGGTCAAATCACGCGCATCGGGCAGTTGCTGCCGTTCCGCCGCGGCATGGAACGCATCATGAAGGACGTGGATGCGCCCATCGTGCCGGTGGCGCTCGACGGTGTGTCGGGCAGCATTTCCAGTTACGAACATCACCGCTTTGTCTGGAAATGGCCGCGCAAAATCCCGCATCCGGTCACAGTCAGTTTCGGCGGCCCGCTGCCGCCGACCGCAACGCCATTCGAGACACGGCAGGCCGTGCAGGAACTGCTCGCATCCGCCTGGCGGCATCGCCGCAACCGGATGCAGCCGTTGCCCCGCCAGTTCGTAAAGACGGCGCGGAGATTTCCGCTGCGGTTTGCGATGGCCGATGCGCAGAACCCAAAAGTCACGTTCGGCGCGGCATTGGTGAAAACGGTTTTTCTGGCGCGGCGGCTGAAAAAAACCTGGACCGCCCAGGAAATGGTCGGAATTTTCCTGCCGCCGTCCGTGCCGGGCGCGCTGGTGAATTATGCCGCGCTGCTCTGCGGCAGGGTGCCGGTGAATCTGAATTACACCTTGTCCGAAACCACGCTCGCCGCATGCGTCAAACAATGCGAACTCAGGACCATCATCACGTCGCGAGTATTTTTGGAGAAAGTGAAACTGGCCTTGCCGTGTGAAACCGTTTTTCTGGAGGACGTGGTTGGATCGGAGACCGGCGCTCCCACCTCTGGCGAAAAGCTGGGAGCGTGGCTCATGGCGAAATTCCTGCCGGTCGGTCTGCTGGAGCGCGCCCTGTCTTCAAATCCACAATCGGCAATCGGCAATCGAAAATCCCTGGACTCCCCCGCCACCGTGATTTTTTCCAGCGGCAGCACCGGCGAGCCGAAGGGCGTGATGCTCTCGCACTACAACATCGGCTCGAACATTGAACAATTGGATCAGGTGTTTGATTTGAACCGCCACGACCGGTTCCTAGGCGTTCTCCCGTTTTTTCATTCATTCGGTTTCACCGGCACACTCTGGCTGCCGGCGGTGTTGGGCGTGGGCGTGGTTTACCATCCGAATCCGCTGGATGCCAAAACCATCGGCCCGCTCGTGAGGCATCATGCCGCAACCTACCTGCTGGCAACGCCGACGTTCCTGCAAATCTATCTGCGCGGTTGCGCGCCGGCGGATTTTGGCAGCCTGCGGCTCGTGATGACCGCCGCGGAAAAATTGCCCGACCGGCTCGCCACGGCGTTCGAGGAGCATTTCGGCATCCGGCCGATGGAAGGTTACGGCTGCACGGAATGTGCGCCGGCGGTGGCCGTCAACACGCCGGACTTCCGCTCCGCCGGTTTTCATCAGGTCGGCGTAAAACGCGGGACCATCGGCCATCCGTTGCCCGGCGTTTGTGTGCGCGTCGTCGAAGCGGAAAATCCATGGGCCGGAAGTCCGTTGCCGCCCGGCCAGCCCGGCTTGATGCTCGTGCGCGGGCCAAACGTGATGCAGGGTTACCTCGGCAAACCGGAAAAAACCGCCGAGGTTTTGCGCGACGGATGGTATTCCACCGGCGACATTGCGGCGATTGACGAGGATGGCTTTCTGCAAATCACCGATCGCCTGAGCCGTTTCAGCAAAATCGGCGGCGAAATGGTGCCGCACATCAAGGTCGAGGAAAAACTGCACGAACTCGCCAATGCGACCGAACAAACCTTCGTCGTCGCCGGCCTGCCCGATGAAAAGAAAGGCGAACGGCTGGTGGTGCTGCACAAGCTGCCCGATGCCGGACTGGCAGCGTGTCTGGAAAAACTGGCGTCCTGCGACCTGCCAAATCTCTGGAAGCCGCGCACCGACCAGTTTTTCCGCGTGGACCATTTCCCGCTGCTCGGCACCGGCAAGCTGGATTTGCGGAAGGTGAAGGAACTGGCGGAAAAATTCGCCGGGCCGCTGCAGGGCTGAAACGTTCCGCGCCGGGGTGGCGCGGCGCACTCAACTCAACACCGCCCCCGGCCCAATTCGGCCACCAAATCTTCAATGACCCAATTCGTCCGCGCGGCCTGCAACGCATCCGCGGTTGCGCCGTGCAGCCAGACCGCGAAGCGAAGGGTTTTGCCGGCATCAGCCTGCAACGCCGGTTGCGCGAGCAATCCCGCGATGAAACCCGCCAGCACGTCACCGCTGCCGCCCTGGGCCAGATGCGGGTTGCCGGATGAATTCACAAAAATTTCGCCCGTGCTCCGGCCCACGAGCGTCTGGTGCCCTTTCAGCACCACCCAGCAATCGCCAAAGCGGTGCGAAATTTCGCGCACCGCGTGCAAACGGTTCGCCTGCACCTGGGGCACGGTCTTGCCCAACAGCCGCGCCGCTTCACCGGGATGCGGCGTGACGACGCGAATCTCAGTCTTCGCCAGGGCGTGCGGCACCAGCCAGTCCAGCGCGCTCGCGTCCACAATCATTGGCAAAGGCGCGTTGCGCACCAGCCGCCGCCACGATCGCCGCGTCAGCGTCTTCAGTTCCTCGGCAAATTCCGAGGCCACCATCCCCGGGCCAATCAACAGGGCGCTGGCCGATTCCGGTATTTTCGTCTCCGGTTTCCAAACATTGACCATCACCGCCTGCAATTGCGACGCGACGACGTGAAAAACGGGTTCCTGCGGAAACAACGTGATGAGGCCGGGCTGCGCGTGTTGCGCGGCGCGCGCGGCCAAAACCGCCGCGCCGTGAAAACCGAAACTGCCCGCGATAATCACCAGATGCCCGAACGAACCTTTGTGACTGGCGACGCCCCGGCGCGGTGGAAAACCGGTAAAATCGTCCGGCAGGGTCCAATACAATTCACCCTGATGCGGACAGGCAATCAGGCCGACATTTTCAGCGACTTCCAGGCGCCCGACAAACGGCCAGGCGTCCGGCTGCAACAACCCGATTTTGGGCGCGCCAACGGTCAGGGTAACTGCTGCCTCAATCGCCGCCCCTTGCGGCTGGCCGCTGTCCGCGTTCAAACCGGACGGCACATCCACGGCGAGAACCGGAATTTTCGACTCATTGACGGCTGTGATGAATTTCTTCCAGCCGTCGTCGAGCGGACGGTCCAGACCGATGCCAAACAAACCGTCAATGATGAGCGCGGGTCGGGAGCGCAGTGCGGTTTCGAGTTTCGATAAATCATTTTCCGGCGCGGCAGCGTCGAGCATTTCAACGCGACGGTCACGCAAGTGTTCGCGCGCAGCGCGGGCGTCGTCGCCATTGTGTCCTTTGCCGGCCAGGATCAGAATGGCGTCACCCGGACGGCTCAGGCGCAACGCCAGGCCGGCGATTTTTTCGCCGACGCGGCGGATGACTTCGGCCTCGGTTTGACCGGCGGCCCAGGTGGCGCGTTCCCATTCGCGCATTTGGGCAAGGTTGACAACCGGAACAGGCATGACGTGGGAGAGCGTGGCAGAACGGCGGCCCGGAAAAAAGGAGAATTGCTTGCGCTTCAATTCCTTATCGCCATCGTAATTATAACCTGTCTTGCCATTAAATCTGGTTTATGATGAAGGCCGCAAAACAACGCGGAATTGCGTCACCCAATCGTCACACGGTTGTCACAGATTTGAAATTGTGTGACGAGGGTGGTTGGGGGCAGGATATGCAGGCAAAGGTGAAGCCCAAAATTCTAGTGGTGGATGACGAGCCGGAAGCGGTCGAGCTTGTGGAATTCAACCTCAAGCAGGCCGGCTACGCCGTGAGCACGGCGGCAGACGGCGCGGAGGCGTTGAAAAAGGCGCGCGCGCAACCGCCGGACCTGATCGTGCTCGATGTGATGCTGCCGGAAATGGACGGCTTCGAGATTTGCAAAACGCTGCGGCTGGAACCGGTCACCGCGCGCGTGCCCGTCATCATGCTCACGGCGAAGGCGGCGGAAATTGACCGGGTGCTCGGCCTCGAACTCGGTGCCGACGATTACCTGACCAAGCCGTTCAGCCCGCGCGAACTTTTGCTGCGCATCAAAAAAATTCTGGCGCGCGGCCAGAACGGGGAAAAGCCGCACGACCAGATGCGCTTCGGCGATTTGTTGATTGACCTGCCGCGGCATGTGGCGAGTTGGAAGGGCAAAACCATCGAGTTGACGGCCACCGAGTTCAAACTCCTCGTCGTGCTCGCGCAACGCGCCGGGCGCGTGCAATCGCGCGACCACCTGCTGCGCGACGTTTGGGAATACGACAGCCTCATTGACACGCGCACCGTGGACACCCACATGCGCCGTCTCCGGGAAAAGCTTGGCCCGGCCTCGAAGCATCTGGACACCGTGCGTGGGGTCGGCTATCGGTTTGTGGAATGAATGCCGATGGCAGATGGCAGAATAGAGAAGCGATCCCGCCGGCCTTTATTCGTTCGCCATTTGCTTCAGCCTTCAGCCTTCAGCCTTCAGATTTTTCCCCATGTGGCCGTTCCTGACCATTCTTGTCATTGTCGCCGCCCTCGGAATTCATTTCTGGTGGCGGCAAAAATTCCGGCACCAGCAGCGGCAATTGCAGGCCGACATGGAAGATTTCCAGCGGCGGGAGCAGCAGACCACGATTGACGCCAAGGCGCAGCAACAGGTCCTTTTCAACAGCATGTTGGAAGGCCTGCTGTTGCTCGACCGCAACCGCCGGATTTACCTCGCCAACCGCGCCTTCAAAAATTTGTTCGGCCTGAAAACCGAGTTGCGCGGCAAAACCGTCATGGAGGCGCTGCGCGTGCATGAACTCGACGCGCTTGTCGCGCGCGCCGAAAAGGACGGGCAGGTTTTCGATTACGAACTGAGACTGCCGGAACTGAGCGAACGCTGGCTGCAGGTCAATGCCGCCGCCATTTTCAACTCCACCGGCGAACGGGAGGGCACCATTCTCGTTTTTCACGATTTGACCCGGCTCAAGCAGCTCGAACGCACGCGCGAGGAGTTTGTCGCCAACGTCAGCCACGAGTTGCGCACCCCGCTCTCGCTCATCAAAGGCTACGTCGAAACGCTGCTCGACGGCGCCCACAACCAGCCGGATGTGGCACAACGTTTTCTCAAAATCATCGAGCGCAACACCCAGCGGCTGGATTTGCTCATCCAGGATCTGCTTACGATTTCCGCGCTGGAATCGGGACGGATCAAATTGAATTTGCAGCCGGTGGAGTTGCGTCCGCTCGCCGAAAAGGTCTTTACCGATTTAAAAACGCGCGCCGAGCAGAAAGACATGAAACTGGTCAACGAACTGGCCGATTTGACCGCCCTGGCGGACGCGCACCGACTGGAACAGGTCCTCGCCAATCTCGTGGACAACGCCATCAAATATGGCCGCGCCCAGGGCTCGGTAACCGTGGGCGGGCGAAAAACCGAGGCCGGCAAAATCGAGGCTTTTGTGAAGGACGACGGGCCGGGGATTCCCCCCGAGGCACTCGACCGCATCTTTGAACGGTTTTACCGCGTGGACAAGGCGCGCTCGCGCGAGCAGGGCGGCACCGGTTTGGGGCTTTCCATCGTGAAACACATCGTCCAAAACCATGGCGGCGAAGTCTGGGCGAAAAGCGAACCGGGCAAGGGCGCGACGTTTTTCTTCACGCTGCCACAAGGTCAGAAATAATCTTGGTGCGCGAACGCGCAGGTTTTATAGTCCGGCCATGGTTCATGTTGGCATCGGCTACGACGTCCACGCGCTGGTCGCAGGACGCAAACTCATTCTCGGCGGCGTCGAGATTCCGCACCCCAAGGGCCTCGACGGTCATTCAGACGCCGACGCGCTGATGCACGCCATTTGCGATGCGTTGCTGGGCGCGCTCGGCGAACCGGACATCGGCCATTTCTTCCCGAACACCGACCCGCGCTGGAAAAATGCCCCCAGCAAAATTTTCCTGGAGGGGGCCGCGAAGCAAATCGCCAGACGCAAAGGTAAAATCGTGAACGTGGACGCGACCCTCATCGCGCAGGAGCCGAAACTTTATCCGCACATCGCGGAGATGAAAAAACGCATCGCCGCCGCGCTCGGCATCCCGGAAAAACACATCGGCATCAAGGCCACGACGAACGAAAGGCTTGGGTTCATTGGCCGCGAGGAAGGCATTGCCGCCATGGCCGTGGCCGGCGTGGACCTGCCTGAAAAAGTGACGGGTGACAAGTGACGGGTGACAGGAAAACACGGTGGACGGGCGAACGCGAAATCATGTCACGTGTCACGCGTCACACGTCACCCTGAACCATGCCAAAAGCGGAAATCAGTTGGAAGCGGGTCACCGACGACGGCGTCAAGCTGCAGGTTTACGCGCAACGGGTCGGTCGGGAGTGGATTTTCTTCCAGCGCGAGAAGCGCTACGACCAGTGGCAACGGGTGGAGGAGCCGCCGCTGGAAGACTGGCTGGAATTGCTGGACGCGGTTCGCCGCTTCATCCCCCGCCGCCGTTATCACCCGGATGACGAGGAACACGTGCGCCGCCGCATTAGGGAACGGTTTCCAGAAACGGGCATTTGATTGTGTCCACTAATACATGTCCCGAAATCAATGCGTGCAATTTAAAACCAGCCGAACCAATGACACCAGCCCAACGATCAAACAAACGATAATCACTGTGCCAAAAGCATCGGATTCAGCTTTCATCCTGTGATTGATGGGAACGATGGTGTTCAACAAATGGTAGATGTTGCTTCTATTAATCTTACGTACTACAGACTTCACGCCATTGATTCAGCACGAATCAGGCCAAGCCGGAAGGAACAAACCGAAACACCCCCAACGGCTTACGCAACGGACCGTGGATTTTGCCGCTGACAATTTGCCGGAACAGCTTTAACCTGCCGGGATGGCTGGAATGCCCTTGATTCTCGTCTCGCCCAGCATCGAAAAACGCGGGGTCGAATTCCACGATCTTTCCGTCAGTCTTTCGATCAAATACGACAACGCCGTGCTTCAGGCCGGCGGCATTCCGGTCACGGTGCCGACGACGACTGACCGCCAGGTGCTGGCGGAAATGGTGCGGCGCGTGAACGGCGTGCTGTTGACCGGTGGCGACGATATCAATCCCGATCTATACGCCAAAAATCTGTCACGGGCGGTTCTTAAAACGGTCGGCATGACGCCGGACGGCGGCGAACGCGACCGGCGCGAATTGATGTTGATTGACGAGACCTTCCGCCAGCGCAAGCCGTTGCTGGCCATTTGCCGCGGGCATCAGTTGTTGAACATCGCGCTCGGGGGCGGATTGATCGCCGACATCCGGCGCCAGGTACCCGGCGCACTCAACCATCAGCATCTGGACAAGGCGAACGAATTAGTGCATGAAGTGTCGTTGACAAGCGGTTCACTGCTTGCCAGTATCGTCCGCCAGCGGATTTTGGGCGTCAACAGCTCGCATCACCAGGCCGTCCTGCAACCGGCCGGACCGCTGATGGCCGTGGCGCGAGCGCGTGATGGAATTGTGGAAGCAATGGAATTAAAATCAGATGCGACGCAGCGAATGCCGTTTTTGTTGAGCGTGCAATTTCACCCCGAACGGCTGGCCCAACGGCACGCCGGACACCGGGCGATTTTTTCGCGGTTTGTCCGGGCGTGTGTGAAAAAATCCAAAACATGAAATCGAAAGTTCTCATCGTGGATGACCAGGCTGACGTGCGGGAGCTGCTCCGCTCGGTGCTGGAGGACAACTATGACGTGGCCCAGGCCAGCAGCGGAGCCGCCCTGCAAAAATGTTTTCCGCAAGACCCCCCGGACGTGGTGTTGCTCGACGTAAAATTGCCGGACGCCGACGGTCTGGATCTCCTGCCGCAGGTCAAAAAACGCTGGCCCGAAACGGAAGTCATCGTGCTCACCGGTCACGGAACCATCACGATGGCCGTCGAGGCCGGACGGCGCGGCGCCTATAACTTTTTATCGAAACCGTTTGAAAACGAAAAACTGCTGGCCGACGTGAAATGCGCCGTTGAGCGCAAGGAACAAAACCAGGAAAACAGCACGCTGCGCCGCGCCCTCGAAACCATGAGCGGCGTGGCCTCGCCCATCTATCGCAGTTCGCTCATGCGTGAAGTCGTGCGCACCGCCGAACGCATCGCCCCGGCCGACGTCACCATCCTCATCACCGGCGAAAGCGGCTCGGGCAAGGAGGTCATCGCCGACCTCATTCACGCGCGCAGCACGCGCAACAAAAGCCGGATCATCAAAATCAATTGCGCCGCGCTCCCGCGGGAATTGATCGAAAGTGAACTGTTCGGCTCGGTCAAAGGCGCGTTCACCGGGGCGCATTCCGATCGCGAAGGCCTTTTCCGCCAGGCCGAGGGCGGCACGCTGTTCCTCGACGAAATTTCCGAGATGCCGGTGGACACCCAAAGCAAGCTGCTGCGCGTTTTGCAGGACCAGGAAGTCCGGCCCGTCGGCGGCAAAACGAGTTACAAAACCAACTGCCGGATCGTCGCCGCGACCAACCGCGTGCCCGAGGAAGCCATCCGGGACGGCAAACTGCGCGAAGACCTTTACTACCGCATCAGCGCCATTTCCATTCATTTGCCACCGCTGCGCGAACGGCGCGACGACATCATGCCGCTGGCCAACGCATTTTTGAAACGGTTCTCGGCCCAGGCCAATCGCGACATTCGCGGCTTCAGCCTGGAAGCCACCGAACGGTTTACCGCGTTCGACTGGCCGGGCAATGTCCGCCAGTTGCAAAACGAGGTCCAGCGCGCCGTGCTGCTGAGCGAAGGCAACGAAGTGGAGGGCTCCGACCTTTCCATCACCAACGTCAAGGTGGGCCCGACCGACGGGAACGACACAAACTTCACCCTCCTGGAAGGCGTTGAGCGCAATGCCATCATTCAAATGCTCAAGGAAACCGAAGGCAACAAACTCGAGGCCGCCAAGCGCCTCGGCATCGGCCGCCAGACGCTCTACAATAAAATCAAGGCCTACGGCATCGATACGTAGCCGCGTCTGTACGTGGCCGCGTTTGTAAAAACGCGGAGGTCCGCGCTTTCACAAGCGCGGCTAGTGAACAACAGGTTGGATAGGCTTTCACGCCAGAAATTCTACCATAGCGTGAAACCGGACAGGCTGCAAAATGAGCCGGCCATTGTTTGTCAGGCATCGTGACGCCATGCGTATAATCTTTATATTAATTTTGCTACTTTTGGGCTCTTCATTGAGGGCTGGGATTCCAACATATAGTGGGTTACGGAATTGTGTAGAACAGGAAAATCCGACAAATAGCATTCCAGCATCTGAACGGCTTTTCATATGTCCCGACTATCATCACGATATGTGCCCCAATTTCCAAGAGACCTTTATACTACACTATAAAGACGGCATAACCCTCAGGCAAATCGTTGACGAGACCAAATTCAAAGGCACTTCGGTTGACGTTTGGGTTTTTCGCAAATCAGACGCGCCGGTTTTTCGCGCGCCAGTCCAGCCGACGGATAAGCCCGCGTTCGCTGTAAAGCCAGAGGATGTAATTTTGATTTACGTTAAGATTTTGGATATGTGATTTGCAACCCGATGCCTAACACTCAGAAAGGCTGCAATCGCTTCCTAAGCCGGTTCAAAGTTTTTCCAATTCTTCCCGCAACAATTCTGTCAGCGGCTCAATTGTCCGGGAACTGAATTCAAACTGGCAACCCGCCGCTGAAAACAATTCCGGCAGCGGCCGCGAACCGCCGGGCGCTTCAATTCCCTCTCCCCGCGCAGCGGGGAGAGGGTCAGGGCGAGGGGTTTGTTTTCCATCCAAATTTAATTTTCTTCAAATCCGGCGGAATAAACTTATGTTCCCCGGCGTTTTTCATTATCTGAACGCAGCCGGTTCGCTGTTGCAGCGCGTTCCAAATTTCCAGCAAACATCCGCCGCGATTTTTTTGCCATTGATGATTCCAGAACCTGAGGGTTTCAATACCTTGCTCCACCAGAAATTTTTCCCGCGCTTCATCCCTTTGAATTCCTTCCGGCAAGCCGTGTTGAAAGCCGTCGAGTTCGACATCCAACTTCGCGTCAGCACAGTAAAAATCCAGGATATGTCCGCCAATTGTGTGCTGCCGTCGAAATTTGAAACCGGCGAATTGTCGTCCTCGCAATGCCCGCCAAAGCTCTTTTTCTTCATCAGTTTGATTGCGGCGCAGCTGGCGGGCGGTTTGTTTGAGGCTCACGCGGGGAGGATGCAAGTTTCAGGAAAAATTTCAAGCTCCTCACCCCGCCCCTCTCCTCGTTGGGCGAGGAGAGGGTGACAAGCCGCGCCAGTGAGTTGTCTGCCTAAAGTTTTTCCAATTCTTCCCGCAACAATTTCGTCAGCGGCTGAATCGTCTTGGTGCTGAATTCAAACTGGCAGCCGGCGGCGGAAAACAATTCCGGCAGCGGCCGCGAACCGCCGAGCGCGAGCGACTTTTTGTAATCGTTCAACGCCTTCGCCTTGTCGCGCTTGGAATTGGCCCAGACCTGCAACGCGCCGAGTTGCGCGATGCCGTATTCAATATAGTAAAATGGGTGGAGGAAAATGTGGAGCTGCCGGTGCCAGAGATTGGCGCGGGCGGCTCCGTATCCGCTCCAGTCCACGTCGCCGCCAAAGCGGTCCATCAAGGCCAGCCACGTCGCCGCGCGTTCGTCGCGCGTGTGATCCGGATGCGTGTAAATCCAATGCTGGAACGCGTCCACCGTGGCAATCCACGGGAAAACCCAGACGATGCCTTCGAGGTGAACCCGCCGCGCGCGTTTTGCGTCGGCGGCGGAATAAAATTCCTCGATGAATTCGTTGCCGAGCAGTTCCATGCTCATCGAGGCGACCTCGCAAAACTCAATGGGCGCGTGGCGGTACGCTCGCAAATCCTCGTCGCGGGTGGCGAGCGCATGAAAGGCATGGCCGGCCTCGTGCAAAATCGTCTCCACGTCGCGCTGCACCCCGACGGCGTTCATGAAAATGAACGGCAACCGCGCCTCGTTGAGCGTGTCCTGATAACCGCCCGGCGCCTTGCCCTTGCGGTTGTCGAGGTCGAGCAGATGCAGGTCCTGCATCTGCCGGAAGCCACCGGCGAGTTCGCCGTCCAGCCGGTCAAAAACTTTCTGCGTGCGCGAAACCATCTCACTGACCTTGCCAAACGGTTTCAGCGGCGGACGATTCAGCGGGTCGACGGCCAGATCCCACGGACGCAGCTTTTCCAGCTTCAATTCCGCGCGCCGTTCCGCCTGCAATTCGCGCACGACCGGCATCACATGTTTTTCGACCGCATCATGGAATTTTTCGCAGTCCTCCGGCGCATAGTCAAACCGGCCGGACCGGTGAAAGGCATAGTCGCGGTAATTCTCAAAACCGGCATTTCCGGCGATTTGCGCGCGGAGCTTCAACATTTGATCGAAAATGCCGTCGAACTTTCCCGCCTCCTGCAAGCGGCGCCGGGCCACCGTCTCCCACGCGTCCTGCCGCAGCGGGCGGTCCGGTTCCTCGAGGTGGCGGCCCATTTGAACGAGCGTCTTTTCCTCACCGCGAAAATTCACCGTGAGCGAACCGCTCAATTTTTGGTACTGCTGGCAAAGCTTGGCCTCTTCGGTCTCCAGCGGAACGTTTTCCTGGCGGAACAGCTCGACGTGGCTTTTCACCTCGCGGTCAAAAACCTGAAAGCGCGGTTGTGGCAATTTTTCGCGCAGCGGATGGGCGACGTAAATCTTTTCGAGCGCGAACTGGCGCGGCTTGAGCTGCGGCTCGACGTGTTCCACAAAATGCAGATACGCCTTCTCTGCATCCGGACTGTCCGTGTGACAGGTCATGGCGATGTAACGGCGGGAAGATTCCTCGTCGAGCGCGGCGTTGAGTTCGCTCCAATCGAGCAGCCAGCGTTCCAGCTCGGCAGCGGTCCGGCAACTGGCCGCGCGCGCCTCCAGTTGATCGCACAGCGGCGCGATGTGCGACCAGTCACCGAGATCAAGGTTGGGCGGGACAAATGTTCGCGGCCGGTACGCGGGCAATTTTCCGAACGGCAATAAATTCATGCCTGCAGAATAAACAAAACCGCCACAAGGGAAACCAATTTTGCTTTTTAGAACCTCGTCTTGAGGCCGCAGGCGCGCAGGAGACACCAGCCGCGGATGGATTCAAAAATGGCGAACAAGCCCGCCACCACCAGCACCAGACCCCACAACGTATAATCGCCCGCAACGATGATGCCCGCGATGAGGCACAACGCACCAATGACACCACGCGCCATGCGCCCCCGATGACTCAGGTTGGGATGAAAAAAGCGATTCACGCAAACAATTTAGCACATTATGCACCTAAAAAACAAGTCAATGCGGGAGCCGGTAGTGCCCTGGTTTGGTTGTAGGGCACGACGTAAAGAGTGCTGGCCCAAACGACTCGTCACCTCGTCGCCTACAAATGAGGTGACTACCCGGGAGCCGGTAGTGGTATAAGTGGTACAGTTTTGGCAGGGCTACTGATCCCGCAGTGCGGGGCAGGCTGCTCGCCCCACCGAAAGATGCAAAACGTACCACCACCCGGGAACTGTTGGCCAGCGGTGACAAGTTGCGCCATAGTACAATGACGTGAATTGGTTTAACGAAAATTTTCTGCTGGCCTCGTTGATTTGGGGTTCGATTGCCAGTGGTTATCTGATTTACGGCTGGCGCCAGAAAGCCGCCCTGCCCCTTGCCGGCGGCGCCGTGATGATGGTGGTTTCCTGTTTCCTTCCCGCCCTGCCGATGTCGCTCATCTGCATCGTCACGATGGCGGCGGTTTACTGGCTGGCAAAACAGGGATAGTTATTTTCACATCAGCTTCAACTCAAAAAAAACGGAAGCCAGTCACCTGGCTTCCGTTTTTGAATTCTGTAGCCGCCGATGTGAATCGGCGGAAATTTCCGCGCTTTGACAAGCGCGGCTACAAACAACCTGTTTACCGCCCCTTCGGCAACGCGCTCGTGCCGGCGTAAACGGCATTCTTGCCGAGCAACTGTTCGATGCGCAGCAGTTGATTGTATTTCGCCAGACGATCCGAACGGCTCAACGAACCGGTCTTGATCTGGCCGCAGTTCGTCGCCACCGCGATATCGGCAATGGTCGCATCCTCGGTCTCGCCGGAACGATGCGAGAGCACGGCGGTGTATTTGTTGGTCTGCGCGAGCGAGACTGCGTCGAGCGTCTCGGTGAGCGAACCGATTTGATTCACCTTCACGAGAATCGAATTGGCTGTGCCGGTATCAATTCCTTTTTGCAGGAACTTCACGTTGGTCACAAACAAATCGTCGCCCACAAGCTGGACCTTGTCGCCGATTTTGTCAGTGAGTTTTTTCCAGGTCGTCCAATCGCTTTCACCACAGCCGTCTTCGATTGAAACAATCGGGTATTTCGCCACCAGTTTGGCGTAAAAGCTCACGAGGTCGTCGCCGGTGATGGTTTCACCGGTGCTTTTCTTGAAGGTGTATTTCGCGTTGCCGCTGTAAAACTCGGAGGCGGCGGGATCGAGCGTAAGATAAATGTCCTTGCCCGGCTTGTAACCGGCGTCCTTGATGGCCTGAATGATGGTTTCCAGCGCGTCCTCCACGCTTTTGAGCTTGGGAGCGAAGCCACCTTCGTCACCCACGGCGGTGGACAGGCCACGATGCTTCAACACGGACTTCAGCGCGTGAAACGTCTCGGTGATGGCGCGCAAACCCTCACTGAACGTCGGCAGGCCCAGCGGCATGATCATGAATTCCTGGAAATCAATCGGCGCATCCGAGTGCGCGCCGCCGTTGATGACGTTGGCCATCGGCACCGGCAGCACTTTGGCGTTCGGCCCGCCCAGATATTTGAACAAGGGCAGGTCCAGCGAAGCGGCGGCCGCCTTGGCGTTCGCCAGGGATACGGCGAGAATGGCGTTGGCGCCGAGTTTCGATTTCGTTTCCGTGCCGTCAAGCTTGAGCATCGTGCCGTCCACCGTCAATTGGTCGCAGGCATCAAGGCCAATCAGCTTGGGGGCGATGATCGCCGTGACATTTTTGACGGCCTTTTGCACACCCTTGCCGAGATAACGTTTCTTGTCGCCGTCACGGAGTTCGATGGCCTCATTTTCGCCGGTGCTGGCGCCGCTGGGCACCGCCGCTCGGCCGAATGCGCCGCAACACAGCGTCACGTCCACTTCCACCGTTGGATTACCGCGCGAATCGAGAATTTCGCGCGCCTGTATCTCATGAATTTTACTCATTTTTCCTTTATATCCTATATTCTTTGTTTATTACAAAAACCTGACCTGGGATAAATAATAGAACCCGGAACCGACGAGTCAAGGAATGCGTTTGGCCGCGATTCTGATTGCAGCCGGGATTCTGATTTCATAAGAATCGGGCATTCAGTCTATGCCCATCGGACCCGTCACCACTCCACCCCGGGAAATCAGTGTGGCCGAACCGGTCAGCCCGGCGTTGGAACGGGTCAAGCTGGTCCTGTTCCGGCCCTTAGACCTCGGCAAATGGTTTGTCATCGGTTTTTGCGCATGGCTGGCCCAACTGGGCGAAGGCGGGTTTCATGGAAACTACAATTTCGGCCCGCATCACGGGACCAATTACGGAGACACTTTTCGTCAAAGTTTTGGCCGGGTCAGGGACTATGTCCTGGATAATCTGAACTGGATCGTGCCGCTGGCCGCCGGGCTGATCGTGATTCTGCTCGCGCTGGGGCTGCTCTTTCTATGGCTCAACAGCCGCGGCAAATTCATGTTCCTCCACTGTGTCGCCCTGGACAAAGCCGAAGTGGTGGAACCCTGGCATCAATTTGCCGCCGAAGGCAACAGCCTCTTTCTGTTCCGGCTCGGACTGGGGCTGGTGGCCATGATCTGCACTTTACCATTGCTCATTCTTGACGTCGTCATCGTCTGCAAGATGTTTCTTAACGGCCAATTTTTGCTGAACAACATCCTCGGCGCGGTTGGTTTGGGACTCTTGTTTTGCGGCGTGGCCATCGTGTTTGCCATCATCCAAAAGCTGACCTTGGATTTCGCCGTGCCCATCATGTTTCTGCGCCGCCAACATTGTCTGTCGGCGTGGAAAGAATTATGGACGTTGCTTTCAGGCCACGCCGGGACTTTCGTTTTGTATTTCCTGTTCCAGATCGTGCTGGCGATGGCCATCGGGGTCATCGTCTTCGGCGCGGTGATTATCACGTGCTGCCTCGCCGGATGCCTTATGTTGCTCCCTTATCTCGGCACGGTCGTGCTGTTGCCGGTCTTGATGTTCAAACGCTGTTACTCGCTCTATTTCCTGGCCCAGTT
>Ga0265338_10004244_pt1 | contig 19497 bp, 16 predicted proteins | sample 42126metaG_FD_193579 | JGI IMG/M metagenome (GOLD analysis project Ga0265338, IMG submission 193579) | Rhizosphere microbial communities from Carex aquatilis grown in University of Washington, Seatle, WA, United States - 4-21-26 metaG | ecosystem: Host-associated > Plants > Roots > Rhizosphere...
CGCCGCCAAACCCCGCCGTCAGCCCCCGGCGGGCCCCGGCCTGACACCGGGCCCCGCCCGGATGCATGATCGGGATACGGCTTCAATTCCCAGGAGACATCCCGGGAGACAACAGCGAGGAGGCAGCCGGATGGCCGATGACGAGTTCTGCTACTCCAGCGGGTTCGGGAACGAGTTCGTGACCGAGGCGGTGGAAGGGGCGCTCCCGGCCGGCCGCAACTCGCCGCAGCAGGCGCCGCTCGGCCTGTACGCCGAGCAGCTCAGCGGGACCGCGTTCACCCAGCCCCGCGGCGCGAACCGCAGGACCTGGGTGTACCGCATCCTGCCAAGTGCTAAGCACCCTCCGTTCCGGCGGATCGACAACAAGCAACTGAAAGGCTCGCCGTTCGACGAGCTTGAGCCGGACCCGAACCGGCTGCGCTGGGACCCGCTGCCGCTGCCGGCCGCCGGGGAGCCGCGGGACTTCATCGACGGCCTGTTCACCGTCGCCGGCAACGGCGACAGCAAGACGCGGGGTGGCATGGCGGTGCACCTGTACGCGGCCAACCAGTCGATGACCGACCGCTACTTCGTCGACTCCGACGGTGAGCTGCTCTTCGTGCCGGAGCTCGGCGCCGTCGTTCTGCACACTGAGCTCGGACCGCTGCGGGTGAGTCCCGGCGAGGTCGCGGTCGTACCGCGCGGCATCAGGTTCCGCATGGAGCTACCCACCGCGGACGATGGTTATACCGCCGCCCGTGGTTACCTGTGCGAGAACTTCGGCGCCGCCTTCACGCTGCCCGAGCGCGGCCCGATCGGCGCGAACGGGCTGGCCAACGAGCGCGACTTCCTCAGCCCGCACGCGGCGTTCGAGGAACGGGCCCGCACCGTCCAGGTGGTGAACAAGTTCGGCGGCAACCTCTGGGCGGCCGACTACGACCACTCGCCGCTCGACGTGGTGGCCTGGCATGGCAGCTACGTGCCCTATAAGTACGACACGGCTAACTTCATGGTGATCGGCACGATCAGCTTCGACCACCCCGACCCGTCGATCTTCACCGTGCTGACCAGCCCGACCGACACGCCGGGCCTGGCCAACTGCGACTTCGTGATCTTCGCGCCGCGCTGGCTGGTCGGAGAGAACACCTTCCGCCCGCCGTGGTTCCACCGCAACGTCATGTCGGAGTACATGGGCCTGGTGACGGGGGAGTATGACGCGAAGGCGGAGGGCTTTACCCCGGGCGGCGGCTCGCTGCACAACACCTTCGCCAGCCACGGCCCGGACGCTGACACCTACGCCAGGGCGTCGACCGCCGAGCTGCGACCGCAGAAGCTCGACGGCACGCTCGCGTTCATGTTCGAAAGTCGCTGGACGATCCTGCCAACCGCGCAAGCGATGGGCGCCGGCTTCCGGCAGCGCGACTACGACGCCGTTTGGTCTGGATTGTCGCGGAATTTCCGCTAAGTTACGAGTCATGGCTGGCTCGTATGTGACGGTGGGATCCGGTGACCACCACGTCATCGCGCTGCACGGCTGGTTCGGCTCCGCCCTCGGGTGGGGCCACCTGACCGACTACCTCAACACCGCGCAGTTCACCTATGTCTTTCCGGACCTGCGTGGCTACGGCTCCCGCCGCGACGAGCCAGGCGACTTCACCATGGCCGAGGCCGGAGCCGACGCGATCGCCCTCGCCGACGCGCTCGGCTGGGACCGCTTCAGCCTGGTCGGCCACTCGATGAGCGGCGTGGCGATACAGCACGTGCTCGACCAGGCGCCGCACCGGGTGCGCCGGCTGGTCGGCGTGGCGCCCGTCCCCGCCTCCGGGCTGCCGCTCGGCGAGTCGGAATGGTCGCTGTTCGCCTCCGCCGCGGCCAGCCCGGCCAGCCGCGCGATGATCGTCAACTACTCGACCGGCAGCCGCCTGGCCCCCGGCTTCGTGGACCTGATCGTCCGTCACTCGCTCGACAACGCGAACGAGCAGGCCTTCGGCATCTACCTGCACTCCTGGGCCCGCGCCGACATCCTGGCCAGGATCAAGGGCAACGAGGTCCCGGTCAAGGTGATCACCGGCGAGTACGACCCGACCCAGCCCGCCGAGTTCATGGAGCAGGCCTGGCTGCAGGTCTACCCCAACTCCGAGCTCGAGGTCCTGCGCGGTACCGGCCACTACCCGATGTACGAGACGCCGGTCGCCCTCGCCGTCTCCATCGAGGAGTTCCTGTCCCGCGGCTAGCTACAGGTCGGCGACGGCCGGGATGACCTCAGACCCGATCACGTCGAGCGGCGTCACGTCCCAGACGTCCTGCACCGCGCCGATCGCGGCATCGAAGCCGAGCGCGGCCAGCGCGCCGAGCTCGTCCACGATCCGCGCAGTGCCGCGCGACGGGTCGAAGAAGTAGTAGGCGGTCTTGTAGATGGTGTCGTAGTCGCGGCCGAGCGCCTCGCAGTGCCGGCGCAGCACGTCGAGCTTCTTCGCCTCGTCCCGGCCGGCGAACAGGTTGCACGCGTCGCCGTACTGCGCCACCATGCGCAATGTCTTGCGCTCGCCGCCGCCGCAGACCATCACCGGCGGGTGCGGCCGGGACAGCGACTGCGGAGAGTTCAGCGGGCGCTCCAGCTGGTAGTACGTGCCCTGATACGGCTTCTCGTCGCCGCGCCACATCTGCAGGCAGATCTGCAGGGTCTCCTCAAGCCGCTCGAACCGCTCCGCGACGGGGTGGAACGGCACGCCGAGCCCGCGCGACTCCTCCTCGTTCCACCCGGCCCCGATGCCGAGCCAGGCCCGTCCGCCGGACAGCACGTCGAGCGTGGTGACGATCTTGGCGAGGATGCCAGGCTCGCGGTAGAACGCCCCGGTGGCGACCGTGAGCAGCGCCGCCCGGGAAGTGCACGCGGCCAGGTAGCCGAGCGTGGTGTACGCCTCGAGCATCTCCATCTCGGCCGGGCCGACCACCGGGATCTGGAAGAAGTGGTCCATGACCGCGATGTACTCGAACCCGGCGGCGTCCGCCGTCCGCGCCACGGTGATCAGCTCCCGGCCGAGCGCCTCGGGCCCGCGCGGCGTGGTGTAGGACGGGATCTGCAGCCCAACCTTCATCGTCAAATACCTCCCGTCATCACCCTCTCACGCCCCGCCCGCGCGGCGCAGCTGCGCGCCCGGCGCGGATAATGAAGCTCGTATTGCCGTCGGGCGTCTTCCCGGCGGCGGACCGTCGGCGGACCGGAGGTTGACCACGGTGCCAAGCTCCCTGCACCCCGTGCGCGCGGACCTGATCATCGTCGGGGCCGGGCTGGCCGGGGCGGCGGCCGCCCGCAGCGCGGCCGCCCGCGGGGCCAGCGTCGTCGTGCTCGAGCAGTTCGCAAACGGACACCGGAACGGCAGCTCGCACGGCAGCGCCAGGATCTTCCGCCGCGCCTACCCCGACCCGCTGTACGTGCGGCTGACGGGCCAGGCGGGGGAGCAGTGGCTGGCGCTGGAGGCGGCGGCCGGCGAGACGCTGCTCACCATGACCGGCGAACTCGATTTCGGCGCGCTGCGTGACCCCGCGGCGCTGCACGCGGTGCTCACCGGGTGCGGCGTGCCCGCGGACCTGCTGCCGCCACAGGAGGCGAGCCGGCGCTGGCCGCAGTTCGACTTCACCGGCACCGGGCCTGTCCTTTTTCATCAGAACGCGGGCGTGCTAGACCCGGACCGCACCATCGCCGCGCTGTTGCGGCTGGCGACGTCGCACGGCGCCGACGTCCGGTTCGGTACGAGGGTCACCGGCCTGACGGCGGGCGGTGACGGCGCGGTCGTCCTGGCCGTCACCGCCGACGGCCAGGAGTCGTTCACCGCGCCGGCGGTCGTCGTCGCGGCGGGCGCCTGGCTCACGCCATTGCTCGACGGCCTCGTCCGCCTGCCGCCGCTGACCGTCACCAAGCAGGCGGTCTTTCACTTCGCGCCGGCCCAGCCGCGGGCTGCCACTCCGCCGAGCGCCCAGCGGCAGACAGCCCAGCGGCCGTCAGCCCAGCGGCCGTCAGCCCAGCCGGGGACCCAGGCCGCAACCAGCCCGGCAGAACAGCCGTGGCCGGTGTTCATCTTCCAGCACGAGGCCGACTCCTGCTACGGCCTGCCGGGCGGCCGGGACGGCGGGGTCCCCGGCGCGATCAAGGTCGGCGAGCACCACCCGGGCACGGTCACCACCGCGGCGGGCCGCGACTTCGACGTCGACGACGCCGCCCGGGCCCGGGTGGCCGGCTTCGCGCGCCGGCGGCTGCCCGGCCTCGGCCCCGCCCCGCTGAACGAAACGACCTGCCTCTACACCTGGACCGCGAACGAGGACTTCATACTCGACCGGCAGGGCCCGTTCGTGGTCGCCTCGCCCTGCTCGGGTCACGGCGCGAAGTTCGCGCCGCTGCTCGGCGAGGTCATCGCGGACCTCGCCGCGGGCAAGCCGCCGCCAGACCCGCGGTTCACCCTGGCGGCTCACCTGGCCGGCTGACCGGCCCGGGCCACGCTAGCCGCGGCTACGCCAGGCGGGTCGGGCGGATGACGCCGACCGCGCGCCCGCCGCCGGTCACCACGGTGGTGGCGAGCTCGGCGGGCGGCTGCGCGCCCAGCATGGCCAGGACGGCGGTCGTGACCGGGGTCCGGGCGCGCTGGTTCCCGTCGTCGATCTTGACCGCGGCCGCGCTGCCGTCGGCCAGCGCGAACGCGTCCACGCCCTCCGCGCCCGCCTTGAGCAGCAGGCCGGGAATCGAAGTCATCAGCCGGTGCTCGTCCCTGGTGGTCCCGCTTGTCCACTCCGGGGACTTACGCATCGCGTCGGCGACCTTGCGCTCCGGTGAACCGGGCTCCGCGAGCACCATGGCACGGAACGCCCGGGCCACCCCGCCCAGGGTCAGCGCGAACAGCGGCGCGCCGCAGCCGTCGACGCCCACCGCGGCGACCGGCTCCCGCGCGAGTTCCTCGACCGTCCGCCTGATGTGCACCTGCAGCGGGTGCTCGGGTGACAGGTAGGTCTCGATCGGCCAGTCGTTGGCGATGCAAGTGACCAGCATCGCGGCGTGCTTGCCCGAGCAGTTGTAGCGCACCCGTGACTCCGGCCCGGGGCCGCCGGGCGCGGACTCCCTGATCAGCCGCCGCGCGGTGGCCTCGTCAAGCGGCAGCGACGCCGGGCACTGCAGGTCGTCCGCGGTCAGCCCGGCGTGGTCGAGGATGTCATGTACCCCCTGGACATGGAAGTCCTCGCCGGAGTGGCTCGCCGCGGCGAGCGCGAGCAGCTCCCCCTCGACCGGCAGCCCGGCACGGAGCATCGCCGCGGCCTGCAACGGCTTGTTGGCCGAGCGCGGGAAGATGGGCGTGTTCGCACTGCCGGCGGTGAACGCGTACATGCCGTCGGAACCGATGGCAACGATGCTGCCGCGGTGCCGGGATTCCACGAACCCGGACCGGATCACCTCAGCGAGCACGGGGTTGGCCACCACGTCGCTCACGGAGAACTGCTCCAAAGGGGTCACCCCGACATTATGGCCGGTCGATGGCTTTTCGCTGCCGATATCAGCCTGATAAGTGACGCGAAGTCCGGTAACGACCGATACGACGCCCCGGGCGGGCTCGCCGCCCGGTGGCGACCGTGCCGCGTGACCCGTTGCGAGCGATTAGGCTGACGTGTCGTGCGAGCAGTAGCGCAGCGGGTCACCCAGGCGAGCGTGACCGTAGACGGCCAGGTTATCGGCGCGATCGACGAGCCGGGACTGCTCGTCCTCGTCGGCGTCACCCACGATGACACCCCCGAGAAGGCCAGGAAGCTGGCCGCCAAGCTGTGGGGGCTGCGGATACTCGACGCGGAGAAGTCCTGTTCGGACATTGGGGCGCCACTGCTCGTGGTCAGCCAGTTCACGCTCTACGCGGAAACCGCTAAAGGCAGGCGGCCGACCTGGAACAACGCGGCGCCTGGAGCGGTGGCCGAGCCGCTGGTGGCGGCGGTCGCGCAGGAGCTGCGCGCGCTCGGCGCCCGCGTCGAGACGGGCAGGTTCGGTGCCGACATGAAGGTTGCCCTGGTGAACGACGGCCCCGTCACGATCATCATCGAGCTTTAGGGCCGCGAACGCACGCCCTGCGGAGCTAGTAAGGCGCGCGGGCCCCTCAGCCAGCGGCGGCCAGCTTGGCCTTGGTCAGCCCCGCGAGGTCACACTGCTTCTGCTCGGCGACCGAGGTCGCGTCGGACTTGGCGAAGGCCTCCCGGCACAGCGCCTTGGCCTGCGGGCCGCAGTAGTGCGCGATCTCGCCCCCGGTGGTGGCCGGGATGGTCACGCTGACGCAGCCGTTCGCGGAGGTGGCGAGCGGGTCGCTGCTCACCGCGCTCCAGATGCCGACCGCCGCGCAGGCCGCGACCACGAGGCCGAGCACGAGGTAGACGATCCGCTTGCCGCGCGGGGTGAGCCTACGTTCACCGTCGGCCTGGTCGCCGCCCAGGCGGGTCTTGCTGTACATCGCCACCTGCCCATATTACGAGGATGCCGCGCCGTCGCGCATCGCATCGCCGCGGAGCGGCAGAAGCTGAAGGTGTTACCGTCTGCGGTAGCGTGGCCCGCAACGGAGCGTGCTGCCTATGACACGGAGGTGACAAGAGTGGTTACCCGTGACACCCCTTGGCCCGACGGGACCCCCTGCTGGGTCGACCTCGGAACGAGCGACATCCCGCAATCGAGCAGCTTCTACGCCAGCGTGTTCGGCTGGAGCATCCAGGAGGGCCCGCCGGAGGCCGGCGGCTACTCGATGGCCAGGCTCGAGGACAGGAACGTCGCCGGCATCGGCCCGGTCATGGGCCCGCCCGGCACCCCGAGCACCTGGTCCACCTACTTCGCCGCCGCCGACGCCGACGCGGCGGCGGCGCGCATCACCAGCGCCGGCGGGCAGCTCATCGCCGGCCCGATGGACGTGATGGACGTCGGGCGGCTGGTGGTGGCGGCCGACGTGACCGGCGCCGTCTTCGGTCTCTGGCAGGCGCGCAGCCACACCGGGGTGCAGGTCGCCAACGTGCCAGGCGCGTTCACCTGGAGCGAGCACATGAGCCGCGACTTCGAGGGGGCCAAGGCGTTCTACGCCGCGGTCTTCGGCTACGAGTACGGCGACATGTCCAGCCCCGGCTTCAGCTACGCCACGCTGCTGATCAACGGCCAGCAGGTGGTCGGCGGCATCGGCGCCCTGCCTGAGAACACGGGGCCTGAGAACACGGGGCCTGAGAACACGGGGCCTGAGAACGCGGGCCCCGATGACGTGGGCGGAGCGCAGCCGGCCCACTGGTCGGTTTACTTCGGCACCGCCGACACCGACAAGTCGGTCGACCTGGCCACGAGCCATGGCGGCCGGGTGGTCCGCCCGGCGGCCGACAGCCCCTACGGCCGGATGGCCGTGGTGGCCGACCAGCACGGCGCGGTCTTCAGCCTCATCTCCACCCCCGCCGAGGACTAAGCACCGAGGACTAAGCACCGGCGTGACTAGCGCGGGAACACAATGCCGTCGAAGAGCTTGCGGGCGGTCCTGACCACGCCGGAGCGGACCACCTTGGGCGGGCTCGCGCTCGTGTCCAGCTCGGCCTCGACCTGAAGGGCGCCGCCCGGGTGCTCGATGGACAGGCGCGAGCCGCCGTCGAGCACCGCGAGGTCATGCCCGACCGCCCCGGGGACGACGACCGCCGTGCCGACGCTGACCGCGCCGAGCACCCCGATCGACTCGTGCACCCGGACGGGGATAAAGGTCCGCGTGCTGATGGTCCCGCCGTGCGCGGGCGGCGCGACCAGCGAGATCTTGGGCACGGTGGTGCCGCTGACGTCGCCGAGCCCCATCGCCTTGCCCGCCTCGAGCCGCAGCTCCTGCACGCGCTTGTTCAGCTCCTCGTCGGCTTCCAGCTCGGCGACGGACTCGAGCCCGGTCTTGCCGAAGCTCGCCGCCTCGACCACGACGACCGGCATCCCGTTGTCCACGCAGGTCACCGTGATGCCGCCGAAGACGTCCGTGACGTTCCCGGTCGGGAACACGCCCCCGCTCCCCGCGCCCTGACTTTCGGCTGGCGCAGTCTCGAACTCGAGCACGACCGCCGCGGCGGTCCCCGGCACGCCGTCGATCGCCGTGTCCCCGTCGTACCGCGGCCGGCCGCCCGGGGTGGGGAACGTGGCGGTGACGATGCCGTCGGTGTTCACCATCCGGATCCGCACCCGGGTCTGGTCGCCCCTGGCGGCCACCAGCCCGCGCTCGACCGCGAACGGCCCGATTCCGGCGAGGATGTTCCCGCAGTTCTGCTTGTCGGTGACAATCGCCTTGTCCACCATGACCTGGAGGAACAGGTAGTCGACGTCGATGCCGGGCCGCGCGGACAGCGACACGACCGCGACCTTGGAGGTCAGCGGGTGCGCGCCGCCGACCCCGTCGATTTGCCGTGGGTCGGGCGATCCCATGACCCGCAGCAGCAGGTCGTCACGCTCGTCCGCGGCGGCAGGCAGGTCGTCGGCCAGGAAGTACAGCCCCTTGGACGTACCCCCGCGCATCTGCATGGCCCGAATGCCGTCATACCGGACGTCGCCGCTCATGCCCTACACACCCTCGCCCGCGCGCCTGACGTACTCGGCGTAGCTGATGTAGTCGACTCCTGCCAGCTTGGGCCGCAGGTTGTACATGTCCAGGCCGAGCACGCCGTCGGCCAGCTGCTTGCGGTTGGCGTCCTCCTTGGCGATCCGCGCCGCGGACGCGGTGACCGCGCCCGGCACGTCGAGGCGCGGCACGACGCACACCCCGTCGTCGTCGGCGACGATAGCGTCGCCCGGCCTGATCAGCTGGCCGCCGAGCGTCACCGGGACGTTGACCGAGCCGGGCGTCTCCTTCACCGTGCCCTGCGCGGAGACGTGCGCCGTCCAGGCGGGGAAGCCCATGTCGCGCAGCTCCTGGGTGTCGCGCAGGCCCGCGCCCATGATCAGGCCGCGGACGCCGCGGCTGACCAGCGAGGTGGCGAGCAGCTCGCCGAACGCGCCGTCGCCGTTCGGCGACGTGGTGGTGATGACGATGATGTCGCCCGGCCTGGCCTGCTCGACGGCGGCGTGGATCATCAGGTTGTCACCCGGCCAGCACAGCACGGTGAGCGCCGTCCCCGCGATGCGGGCGCCCCGCTGGTTCGGCCGGATGCCCGGCCCGAGGTAGCCGCCCCGGCCGATCGCCTCGTGCACGGTGGCGACGCCGTAGCCGGCCAGCTTGTCGACCTCGGCCAGGTCGGCGCGGGGCGGGTCGGTGACGATGACGTTGAGCATGGGGTCCTCTCGGTTACGTGTCCACGGCTACTTGTCCACGGCCCGGGCCGCCGTGTCATCCGCGCGCAGTGCCGAGATAACGCTGGCCAGGTGCGCGCGGACGGCGAGGTTGGCCTCTTCTGGCTTCCGGTCCGCGATCGCGTTGAGTATGGCCAGGTGCTCGCCGACCGACACCTCGGGCCGCCCGGGGCGGAGCGCGAGCTGGAACTGGTGCCTGACCAGCTGGCCGTGCAGCTTGTCGAGCAGCGCGACCGCGACCGTCTGCCTGGAGATGACGCCGACCCGCCGGTGCAGCTCCCTGTTCAGCTCCGAGTACTTGAACGGGTTGCCTTCTGACACCGCACGTTTCAAGTTCTCGCCCAGCTCGCGGAGCTGCCCGGCCTCCTCGTCGGTCACGTTCAGCGCCGCCTTCACGGCGCAGAGCGCCTCAAGCGCCATCCGGCACTCGGTGATCTGGACCGCCTCCGCGGTGGACACCACCCGGACCCGGGCGCCGCGATTGGGGATGCGCTCGACGAGCCCTTCCGTGGTCAGGTCGAGCAGCGCCGCCCGCAGCGACTGCCGGGTGACCCCGAGCGTCGCGGCTAGTTCCTCCTCGACGAGCCGCTGGCCGGGTGCGAAGTCCCCGTTGAGTATGGAGTGGCGGAGCGCGGTGTAGGCGTGCGCGCGCGCCGCCTCACCGACCCGGGGTCCGCCCGGGGTTTCTGCTGCCATGCCACGACGCTATGAACAAGAACCCTAGATTGTCAACAATCCTCTCGCTATGCTCTTACCGCCTGTTGAGGGTCCACTATGCGCGCCCGCTCGTCTTGTGCCTGCCACAGTCTGCCCGCACCGGATCGCCCGCCGGCCCTTCCTCTCCCTTATCCCGTCCGCAACGACAGTCACAGGAATCTCTACGGCAGCGTGACCGTCCCCCGGGATGAGCCGGCTTTCGCATCGCTAGGCAAACAAGGCAGCGAAGGCAACGGCAAGGCAGGAAATGCGCGTATGACGGAAGGCATTGGCAAACCGAGAAGCGCTCATTGCCTGTTGTGCAATCAATTCCTGATGATTAGTTTCTCCATTGCGGTAGCGTTATCAATTCGCCTCGCATTATGCGCCGGTAAACCGGGTGCGGGCAACGCGCGCGGCGTGGGAGCATGGCCGGCATGGGATGGCGGACGACCGGGGACGTGGCGGAGTTCCTCGGCGTGGCGGGCGGGTACCTGCGGCAGGAACGCGCGCGGAACACCGTGCTCCTCACCGTGACCGAGCAGCTGCGGGTGAACGCGGCGCCGAAGCCCGCCCCGCCCGCAGCCACCCAGGCGACCGCCGCCGACCCGGCGGGAATGCCGCTCTTCGGCTGGTGGACGGGCCTTGACGATGAGGTCGGCGGGGCGTTCATGCACACGCCGCCGCACCCGCTGCTGCTCACCGCGGTGCCGGCGGGCGCTGTCGCTGAGCTCGCCGCCGGACTGGCGGGCCGGCCGCTTAGCGCGGTGAACGCCTACCCGGATGCGGCCTGGCAGTTCGCCGCCGCCTGGCGCGATGTCACCGGCTGCCGCGCGGCGCCGCTCCGCGGCATGCGGCTGTACCGGCTCGCCGAGCTGGCCTGGCCGGACCCGGCGCCCGACGGCGGGCCACGGGTCGCCGCGGTCGCCGACGTGCCGCTGCTGACCGGCTGGTTCGCCGCGTTCGCGACGGAGGTGCACGACGAGGCCGGGGAAGACCACGAGGCCGCCGTGCGCGACCGGCTCGGCTACGGGGGCATCTCGCTCTGGCAGGCAGCAGGCCGTCCGGTCTCCATGGGCGCCGTCACCAGGCCGGTGGCGGGGATGGTCAGGATCGGCCCGGTCTACACGCCGCCGGCGTTCCGCGGCGCCGGCTACGCGAGCGCCGTCACCGCCGAGCTCAGCCTGCGGGCGCGGGAAGCTGGCGCGGCCGAAGTGCTGCTCTACACCGACCTGGACAATCCGGTGTCTAATTCCATCTACCAGCGGATCGGTTACCGAGCCGTTGAGGACAGGGTGGTGCTCACCTTTTCCTCGCCCGGAGCTACTGGCCGGTAATTTTGCTTTCCCTGGTCGAGGCTGCATACTTGATGCGATTATGCCTATCACTGGACAGATTTTCCGTTACGTTGCGTAGTGTGCCATCCGACCGTCCCGCTACCTCCCCGGCCATCCCGGCGGGCCCCGCCTGCCCGGTCCGTCAGACGGCCGATCAGACTCCAGAGACGAATGGGCCCGGGCATGAACGTACGACGGAAAGCATGACCTGATGGGCTGGTGCACCACCTTCGACCTGGACCGGTTCGCCGCGGCGGCGGGCGGCTACCTGAGGTCAAGGGCGGCCGAGAACACCCTGCTCCTGTCCGCGGTGCAGGCCGCCCGGGCCGCCCATTCCGCCGGCCTCGCAGGGCCCGCTCAGGCGATGGCGCCTGAGCCGGGTGGCGGATGGCTGTTCGGCTGGTGGGAGCCCGAGGCCGGCGGTGAACCCCGTGGCGTGTTCCTGCACGACCCAGGGGCCCCCCTGCTGATCTCCGGCCTGGTACCGGAGCTGGCGGCCTCGCTCGCCGCCACCTTGGCGAAGATGGGCAGGCCCGTGCTCGGCGTCGACGCGCCGACCGGTGCGGCGGACGCGTTCGCGGCCGCGTGGAGCCAGCGGGCGGGCACCGGTGTCCGGATGCACCGGCACTGCCATGTCTACCGGCTGGCCGGCCCCGGCGTCGCCACCGGGCCGGACGCGGGACCCGGGGCGTCGCCGCCAGCCGGACGCGGGCTGCCGGGGGCAGGCGCCTGGCCCCCGCCGCAGTTGCCCGGCCCGCCTGGTCGGCTCCGCGTCGCGGCGGCCGGCGACCAGCCGTTGCTGGCCGACTGGCTCGCGGCGTTCGCGAACGAGGCGGCCGAGCGGATCGGCCCGGCCGGCGACCTGGCCGCCGAGCTGATCAGCTACGGCGGTGCCGTCTTCTGGGAGACGCCGCAGCGGGCGGGGCGCCCGTGGGACGCCGCGCACTTCCTGCCGGGCGCCCGTCACCGGGACGCCAGCAACGCTGACGCCAGCCATGGGAACGCCGCCCAGGCCAGGGAGCCGGTCGCCCAGCCGGCCGCGCTCGCGACGCTGACCCGCCCGGTCGCGGGTACCGTCCGGATCAGCATGCTCTACACGCCGCCGGAACGCCGCCACAGCGGCTACGCCACGGCGCTGACGCTGGCGGTCAGCCGCGCCGTGCTCTCCGGTCCCGCGTCGGGCGGCGGTGGTGCCCACGAGATCGTGATGATCACCGACAGGAACCGCCCGAACCAGTGGGCCACCCGGCTCGGCTACCAGTTGGTCAGCGAGCGGGCGGTGCTCCGCTTCGGCCCGGTGAACGGCGCGGTGCCGCGGGTGCACCGGACCGGGCCGATGCCCCGGCTGCCCACCGGGCCGCTGCCCCGGCTGCCCCGGCTGCGCGGCTAAGACGCTACCGCCTCGGCCAGCGTCACCTCCGCGGTGAGTTCACCGTCCGGCGCGAGCGCGAACGCGAAGTCGGTGATGTTCCCCGCCGCCCGCAGGTCGGCCTCACTGGCCAGCACCGCCGCCTCGTCGGGCCCGCGCACCACCACGCGCGCGGCCTCCGTGCGGATAGAGAGCTTCGCCGCCGTCTTGGCCTTGCGGACCGCGGCCAGGATGGCCGCCGCCGTCGCGAGCACCGCCGGGTCGCCGGCGCCCGCTCCGTCTTCCCCGCCCGCACCGCCCGTCCCGCCCCGCGCCAGCTCGCTGCCCGGTCCGTCGGCCGGCCAGGCCGCGGCGTGCACAGAGCCCTCGTGCCACCAGGACCACGCCTCTTCCGCGACGAACGGCAGGAACGGCGCGAACAGCCGCAGCAGCACGTCGAGCGCCTGCCGCAGCGCGCCCCGCGCCGACGCGCCGCCGTCACCTGGCCCGTAGGCGCGCGCCTTGACCAGCTCCAGGTAGTCGTCGCAGAACATCCAGAAGAACCTCATCACCGCCTCGATCGCGCCGCTGTGGTCGTAGCCGTCCAGGCAGGCGGACGCCTCCCGCGCCATGTCACCGAGCGCGGCGAGCAGGGACTGGTCCACCAGCGACGTCACCGGCCCGGCCGGCCCGGGAAGCGACAGCACGAACTTCGACGCGTTAAGCACCTTGATGGCGAGCCGCCGTCCCACCTTGAGCTGCCCGGGGTCGAACGCGGTGTCCACGCCGTACCGCCCGTTCGCGGCCCAGTAGCGGACCGCGTCCGAGCCGTACTGCTCGAGCAGGTCGGTCGGCACCACCACGTTCCCCTTGGACTTCGACATCTTCTTCCGGTCCGGGTCCAGGATCCACCCGGATATCGCGACGTCGGACCAGGGCAGCGTCCCGAACTCGAAGTGCGACCGCGTCACGGTGGAGAACAGCCAGGTCCTGATGATCTCGTGCGACTGCGGCCGCAGGTCCATCGGGAACACCCGGGAGAACAGGTCGTCGTCGGTGCCCCAGCGCGCGGCGATCAGCGGCGTCAGCGACGAGGTCGCCCAGGTGTCCATCACATCGGGGTCGCCGATGAACCCGCCGGGCACCCCGCGCTGCGACTCCGTGTACCCGGGCGCGGGCTCGGCGGCCGGGTCGACGGGCAGCAGGTCCTCCGACGGCGGCACGATCGGCGCGTCGTAGTCCGGCTCGCCGTCCGCGCCCAGCGGGTACCACACGGGGAACGGCACGCCGAAGAACCGCTGCCGTGAGATCAGCCAGTCGCCGGCGAGGCCGGCCACCCAGTTCTCGTACCGCACCCGCATGTGCGCGGGATGCCAGTTCAGCTCCCGGCCTCGGTCGATCAGTTCCGAACGGAGGGTTACGTCCCGCCCACCGTTGCGTATGTACCACTGGCCGGAGGTGACGATCTCGAGTGGCTTGTCGCCCCGTTCGTAGAACTTCACCGGCCGGGTGACGGGCCGCGGCTCGCCGTCAAGCTCGCCGCGTTCCCGCAGCAGCTCCACGGTCCGCGCGCGGGCCGAAAAAACCGTCCTCCCGGCGAGATGCTCCGCGTACAGCGTGGCGGGAACCCCGTCCGGTGCCGCGGGCAGCAACCTCCCGTTCCGTCCGACGATCGCCCTGGTCGGCAGGTCAAGCTCCCGCCACCAGGTCACGTCGGTCAGGTCGCCGAAGGTGCACACCATCGCGATGCCCGACCCCTTGTCCGGCTCGGCGAGCGGGTGCGCGCGCACCGGCACCTCCACCCCGAACACCGGCGTCCGCACCGTGGTGCCGAACAGCGGCTGGTAGCGCGCGTCGTCCGGGTGCGCCACCAGCGCCACGCAGGCGGGCAGCAGCTCGGGCCGCGTCGTCTCCACCCGCACCGGGGACCCGTCGGCCGCGTGGAAGGCGATCCGGTAGAACGCGCCCGGCGATTCCCGGTCCTCGAGCTCCGCCTGCGCCACCGCGGTCTGGAACGTCACGTCCCACAGCGTGGGCGCCTCGGCCCGGTACGCCTCGCCGCGCGCCAGGTTGCGCAGGAACGCGGCCTGCGACACGCGCCGGCTGCCGGCGCTGATCGTGGTGTAGAGCAGCGACCAGTCCACGGAAAGGCCGACCCGGCGCCACGTCTCCTCGAAGGCGCGCTCGTCGATCGCGGTGAGCCGCTCGCACAGCTCGATGAAGTTCCGCCGGGAGATGGGAACTTCTGTCCGTTTCCCACCCAACCCGCCCGGTTGCTCCGGCGGCTCATAGCCCGGGTCGTAGGGCAGCGCCGGGTCGCACCGCACGCCGTACACGTTCTGCACCCGCCGCTCGGTCGGCAGCCCGTTGTCGTCCCAGCCGATGGGGTAAAAGACCGCCTTGCCCGTCATCCGCCGGTACCTGGCCATGATGTCGGTGTGCGTGAACGAGAACACGTGCCCGACGTGCAGCGACCCGGACACGGTGGGCGGCGGCGTGTCGATCGCGTACACCTGCTCGCGCGGCCGGGACCGGTCGAACCGGTATACCTGGCCGGCCTGCCAGCGTACGCTCCATACCGCCTCAAGTCCGTCGAGCACGGGCTTGTCTGGGACGGCGGCAGCGGCGCGCTGCTGGTAGGCATCGGTCATGAAAGAAGCCTAGTGCGTGACGTCCCGGCCCGCCTTCCGATAAACGCCCGATAGGCTCACGGGCAGAAACCACGGCAAGGAAGGCCGCACCAGATCGTGACGACGCAGCTCACCGAGACCACCGACCCCACTCCGTCGATCATCAAGCGGATCGCCGCCGAGCTCGCGGTGCGCGATCACCAGGTCGCCGCCGCGGTCGGCCTGCTCGACGGCGGGGCGACCGTCCCGTTCATCGCCAGGTACCGCAAGGAGGCCACCGGCACCCTGGACGACGCGCAGCTGCGGACGCTCGATGAACGGCTGCGCTACCTGCGCGAGCTCGAGGAGCGCCGGGCCGCGATCCTGGCCTCCGTCGCTGAGCAGGGCAAGCTCACCGAGGAGCTGAGCGCCCAGATCGGCGCGGCGGACACCAAGGCCCGGCTCGAGGACCTGTACCTGCCGTACAAGCCGAAGCGGCGCACCAAGGCGCAAATCGCCCGCGAGAACGGCCTCGAGCCGCTCGCGGAGCTGCTGCTGAGCGACCCGGGATGCGACCCTCAAGCGGCCGCGGAGGGTTTCCGATGCGAGAACGTCCCCGACGTCGCCGCCGCGCTCGACGGCGCCCGGGCCATCCTCGTCGAGCGCTTCGGCGAGGACGCCGACCTGATCGGCCAGCTCCGCGAGCGGATGTGGTCGCGCGGCAACCTGCTCGCCAAGGTCCGCGAGGGCAAGGCGGAGGACGGCAAGAAGTACAGCGACTACTTCGACTTCGCTGAGCCGTTCGGCCGGCTCAAGGCGCACCGCGTGCTCGCGATGTTCCGTGCGGAGAAGGAGGAGGTGCTCGACCTCACCCTCGACCCCGCCGACGAGGGATTCGAACTCGGCGTGAGCGGCCTGTCGCAGTCCTACGAGCAGCCGATCGCGGAGGCGTTCGGCATCGCCGACCTCGGCCGGCCGGCCGACAAGTGGCTGTCCGACACCGTCCGCTGGGCGTGGCGCACGCGCATCCTCGTCCACCTGGGCATCGACCTGCGGATGCGGCTGTGGCAGGCGGCCGAGGCCGAGGCCGTCGACGTGTTCGCCGCCAACCTGCGCGACCTGCTGCTCGCTGCCCCGGCCGGGCAGCGGGCCACCATGGGCCTCGACCCCGGCTTCCGCACCGGCGTCAAGGTCGCCGTGGTGGACCAGACCGGCAAAGTCGTCGCGACGCACACGATCTACCCGCACGTCCCGCATAACCGCTGGGACGAGTCGCTGTTCATCTTGAAGAACCTGGCGACCCAGCACAACGTCGAGCTGATCGCCATCGGCAACGGCACCGCGAGCCGTGAGACGGACAAGCTGGCCATCGACCTGATCAAGGCCAGCCCCGAGCTCAGCCTCACCAAGATCGTGGTGTCCGAGGCGGGCGCCTCCGTCTACTCCGCGAGCGCCTACGCGAGCGGCGAGCTGCCGGACCTCGACGTGTCGCTGCGCGGCGCCGTCTCCATCGCGCGCCGGCTGCAGGACCCCTTGGCCGAGCTGGTCAAGATCGACCCGAAGTCCATCGGCGTGGGCCAGTACCAGCACGACGTCACCGGCACCAAGCTGGAGCGCTCGCTCGACGCGGTGGTCGAGGACGCGGTGAACGCGGTGGGCGTCGACGTCAACACCGCGAGCCGGCCGCTGCTCGCCCGGGTCTCCGGCATCACCGACTCCCTGGCCGGCGCGATCGTCGCGCACCGCGACGCCCGCGGCGCGTTCGGCACCCGCGACCAGCTCAAGGACGTGCCGCGGCTCGGCCCCAAGGCGTTCGAGCAGTGCGCGGGCTTCCTGCGCATCCGCGCTGGCGGCAACCCGCTCGACTCCTCGGGCGTGCACCCCGAGGCATACCCGGTGGTCCGCCGGATCCTGGAGCGGACACAGACCGACGTGGCGACCCTGATCGGCAACGCCAAGGCGCTGCGCGGCCTCGACCCGCGCGACTTCACCGACGAGGCGTTCGGCCTGCCCACGGTCACCGACATACTCAGGGAACTGGAGAAGCCAGGCCGCGACCCGCGCCCGGAGTTCCAGACCGCGACCTTCGCCGAGGGCGTGCACACCCTAGGCGACCTGGAGCCGGGCATGACCCTCGAGGGCGTGGTGACCAACGTCGCCGCGTTCGGCGCGTTCGTCGACATCGGCGTCCACCAGGACGGCCTCGTGCACGTCTCCGCGATGTCAGAGAACTTCGTCGCCGACCCGCGGGACGTCGCCAAGCCGGGCGACGTGGTCAAGGTCAAGGTGCTGTCCGTCGACATCCCGCGCAACCGCATCTCACTGACCATGCGGCTGCGCGAGGATGGCCAAGGCGCCGACGGCCAGGGCAGGCCGGGCGCCCGCTCCGGCCGCGGCCCCAGGCCAGCCGGGCCAGCCACGGGCCCGGCCGACACCGCCCGTTCCTCCGCCAGGCCGGGCGCCAGGCCGCCTGGTCCAAGGGGCGACCGCCCGGGCCAGCCCCGCGCCGGCGGTGACCGTACGGGCCAGCCCGCCGCGGCCGGTGATCGCGCAGCCCAGCCCCGCGGCGCGGGTGACCGCGCCGGCCAGCCACGCCCGGACTCCTCGTCCGGGCGCCCCGACCGGGTGACTCCAGGATCACCCGGCCAGGCCCGGCCCGCGCGCCCAGGCCAGGGAGACGGCGCCCAGCGTCCCGGTCACGGCGGTGACGCCGAGCGCGGTGGCGGCAGGCGGGGCGCACCCGGCGACCGCCGCGGCGCACCGGGCGGCCCAGGCGGCGGCCGGGACGGCCAGCGCGGCCAGCGCTCTGGGCAGCGCGGCGGTGCCCCCGGCGGCTCCAGCGCCGGCGCCGACCGCAGAGGCACCCCCGGCTCCGGTGCCGACCACCGCGGTGCCCCCGGCGGCTCCGGCAACTCCGGCGACCGCCGGGGCGGCGGAGCTCAGGGCGCCGACCGCCGCAACGTCCCGGCGGCCCCGGCCAACAGCGCGATGGCCGAGGCCCTGCGTCGCGCCGGCCTGGTCAACGAGAAGGGCGACCCGGCCGCCCCCCAGGACCGCCGCGCCAACCGCCCCTAGCGGACCCCGGCCCATACGGAACCGCCCTCAGCCCACCCGGCCCTGACGGAACCGCCCCTGACGGGCCCGCTCCGCCACAGTGACCCCGCTAGACAAATCACCTTCCGCCCGCGGTTCCATGATCGTGAAGACTTTGGGTGTTATGTAGGTTTTATAGCGTTATCGCACTATTAACCATTCATGATCATGGGCCCGGGCCGGCGAGGCGGCGGTGTGCGGGTGGACCAATTTCACTTCCCGCGCAAATCGGCTCTCCGGTTGCAACGCAAGCGCGCGCTTGCCCGCCGCCTGTTGCCGAAGACGGCGCAACCGTGTCTGCCGGGCCGGCCGGACGCGGTTGAATAGGTCTCGTGGCTGACATCGAGGACTTCAGGCGGCTGGTAGCGGGGGATCACGGGCTTGTCGTGGTCTCCGCGACACGGGACAACGGGACGATCTCGTCCTCGGTGGTGAACGCGGGCGTGCTGTCGCACCCGCTCACCGGCGAGACCGTGGTCGGCATGGTGGCGCGCGGCGGGACGCGGAAGCTCGCCTACTGGCGGGAGCGGCCCTACGCGAACGTCGTCATCAGGTCCGGGTGGCAGTGGGCCGCGGCCGAGGGCCGCGTCGACCTGATCGGCCCCGACGACCCCGCACCCGGCGTCGACGCCGAGCGGTTGCGCCTGCTGCTGCGAGAGATCTTCACGGCGGCCGGTGGTACCCACGATGACTTCGACACCTACGACGCGGTGATGCGCGCGGAGCGGCGCACCGCCGTCTTCGTCCACCCCGGCCGGGTGTACGCGAACCGTTCCTAGCACCGCGCGATAGTGGCTATCGGGCCGGTGGGTGCCCGCGAACGGTCTTCGGGCGCCTGGAAACGCGTCGTGGTCCCGTGAGGCGTTCCGGTCTTACCGCCAGATGGCTGCCGGGCGCCCCGTGGGGCGGCGGGTTTCCTTGGTGCGGCCGTGGCCGCCGGGTGGTTCCGGGGCCGCGCCCGGGCTGGCCGTGCCGCGTCCTCCGGGGCGGCACGGTTCCCGTTCGCGCGGCGCCCGGCCCGGTGGCCCTGGCCGCGTCTCCCGATCACCAGCGCCGCGGCGTGGTGACCGGTCGTCATGGGGTGATGCTCGCGCAGCGGGGCGAGCCAGTGCTCCGCCCCCCAGCGCGAGGTGT
>Ga0265338_10004245_pt1 | contig 19482 bp, 32 predicted proteins | sample 42126metaG_FD_193579 | JGI IMG/M metagenome (GOLD analysis project Ga0265338, IMG submission 193579) | Rhizosphere microbial communities from Carex aquatilis grown in University of Washington, Seatle, WA, United States - 4-21-26 metaG | ecosystem: Host-associated > Plants > Roots > Rhizosphere...
TATATAATAAAGACATATATTTTGCATAGTTTGTTTGATTGCATGACATCTTATGCACCGATGCTACACAAGGCGAATGATTTATGTCAACACAAAAGAATACTATTGTCAAGAAGAGGATGAAAGAACTACAAATCAGTGAACAACAGCTTGCACGTTATGTCATGCGTCCTGTTAAGGATATTCGAGCTTGGTTGTCAGGTTATAAGGAGCTTCCTTGGGTTGATGTGTGGAAGATGTGTGAATTGTTGGAGGCGCTGTGAAGATTGTATTTGTTGACATTGAAACCACTGGTCTCGACTTCGACATGCACGCACCTTTAGACATCGCTCTTGTTGTTGCAGATATTGATGAGTTCAGTTGGTGGCAGAAAGTTCATGCATATACAGCTTGCATAGCATGTGATGCGCATGATTGGGCTCTCGCTGAAAAAGAGGCTCTTCAAGTCAATGGATATACGCCTGAGAATCATGCTCCACTTGCTAAACATCCTGCGGAAGTCAAGGCTGAAATCATCAAATTCTTAGATCATCATGGCATTCAAAAGGATCATTCCTTTTTTCTTTGTCAGAATCCAGCATTTGATAAGCCTTTTTTCCTTCAAATAATCAGCCAGGATGAGATGAAAGATCGAGGATGGCCTTACCATTGGCTTGACCTTGCTTCAATGTTCTGGATCAAGTTCTATGGGTCTTGCTATCCATCTCCTCATAAGCTCTCTCTTTCTAAAGACAACATTGCTAAGCATTTCGGCCTTTCTTGGGAGTCTAGACCTCATCGAGCCATCAATGGAGCCATGCACTTGGTTCATTGCTATCAAAAGGTTTCTTGCTGGAACACCTGCTTTCCTCCAGAGCCCGTTATCTATGGTGAATTTAAAGGGTAAAGTTTCTTTACAACAAAACCTTCTTTGTGGTAAATTGTGTGAAAAAGGAGGTTTTTATGGCTACTCTAAGAATATCAGTCGATATCGATCAAGAAGATCACAGATATCTAAAACTTTGCTGCGTAAAACTAGGTGTGAGCATAAAAGATTTTGTGGTTCAATCTGTTCGTCAAAAAGTTGAAGAAGCAGAAGATGGATGGCTTTTCAATGAAGATGAACAAGAAAGCGGCAATAATTTCGTTTTAATCGATCATAGCGGATGTGTTCATGCAATACCAAGTTGAAATCAAACCAAAGGCTCTCAAGGTATTGAAATCTCTTCCAAAGGGAGATAATGAACGTATCATTGATAGGATTAAAGAGCTTTCTGTTAATCCAAGGAATGAGCACGTTATCAAATTGTCTGGTAAGAAACAGGATACTTATAGAGCAAGACAAGGTGACTACAGGATATTCTTTACTATTTGTGATGACAAATTAGTTATTGAAGTTATCGAAATTAAGAATAGACAAGATGCTTATAATAAGAAGTGATTAATGATCGAGTGGAATGAAGAAAACAAAAATGCCCTCTTGCAACTTCTCAATGAGAAATTCTACTTTCACAAAGATGGTACAATTACAAGGAGACTCCCAGAAGATATGAAAGACTTGAGTAGAGAAATGGTCGTTAATGACTTCGGAGGAAGTGCACCTTCAGCTTATTTGTTTTGTAACAGTGCAGCCATGTATTTTGATGAGGCGGGTAACCAAATTTCAGATCTTCAATGCTTTGGAATATCGGCTCTAAAACGATTCGTGGAACGATATCCAGAAGCTCAAGTGCATTGGGCTATTTGGCGTAAGGGATCTCAAATCATGGACAAGCAATCGATACAGGATTTAATTCGGGTGCTTAAAGAGGATGTAAAGTATCTCGATGAATCAAAATCAGATTGATGATAAAAACTTGAAGATTATCAAGGGAATGTTACTTGATTTCTTCAAAGACTCTACAGCAGAGTTCAAGGAAAGGACAGACGATCAAATCTCACTTGGTGAGTTGATGCGTTTTATAGACCAGTGGTGCGAAAAGCACTTTAAATAACCAAAGGAAAGACATGAAAAAATTATTGATGACAGTTGCTTGCTCATGTATGTTTAGCGGAATGGCATTCGCTGATTTACCCGATTTCACAAAAGTATGGCAAGAAATACGCACAGGAAAGATATCCGAAGCTAAAGATGATCTAGAAACGCTTTGGAGCGACTATAGAGCCTCTAATGAAGGAAAGAAGTGGAATCAGTCTCACTCAGATGAAAGCAGCAAGGATGTAGAGGAATGGCTTCATTTCAGCCTTCTCCGTTTTTACATTGCTTATCTTGAAGGAGTAGATTCAAACATCAAGCTGACAGCTAGTCAAATCCAACAGCTTTCCTATTTAGAATACATGGGAAAACCTTTGGTTGATTGATGAAAGATGACTATACAAAGTCAAAAGGGTATGCTAAAGGGTGGAAAGCAGGCGAATGGTTCTATCGGAATGAACACACGGTTTATTACACTTTCTGCACTGTTGCAACTGTAATCAGTGTAATTTGTGGCAACGTATGCTCTACCATGCTTGGATGCACAATGCTCATCTGCTGCCACCTTCGGAAACTTTAGCGAACACTCGGAGGAAGGTCATTTAAGTACGCCGTGGCGTCTTCGATGGCCTTTGCTCTTTTTTCTGGGCCCATAGAATGGAGCATGATGTCTAAAATCATCTCTAAGACTTCATGAGGGGCCATTTTGTCTTTAGGAAGGGTAAGAGATCCTTCTAATTTGTGATGCTCTACAAACTCGCCTAATATCTTCAGGCATATGGTTCCGTAGGCTATTCTAGGAAGCTTGAGCTTTAATTCTTTCAAGGTGCTTGTCATAGATCTCCTTTATCATGTCTTGCATTTTTTCATATTCCTCTTCGAGTTCTAAAAATCTCTCGACAAACTCGTCGGGGAATTCAACCCCGACGCCACCTTGCTCTAAAACATGAGAAAGACTGAATACTGGCCATTTTTCGTCGACATCGATTTCAACTCTCATTTTGTCACCGCAGAGGCTGCACTTGATGCGGCAGGAAGAACACTTGAAGCTGATGGCAAAGCGGAGATAGGGACTGTCGCTGACGCATTGGTGGTAGGCGTCAATGACTGGCTGTCTGTCAAAGAATCTTCTGAAACTCCCTCAGAATGAATCATTGTTACAGAGTAAGTAGTACAACCTGTTAAACATAAAACCATTGATATTAGCACGAACAATTCTTTCATTTGAAAACCCTCCATTAAAAAATTCTTGATTGCTCAATCGCTTTATGTCATAAGAGGAAAAAAGTATGCAAAGGATTTCTTTATGCCTTTTCGATCCCAAGCACAACAAAGATACTTATTTGCTAGAGAGCCCGAGGTCGCCGAAAAATTTGCCGAGGAAACACCGAAGTCAACCTATGACAGGTTGCCCGAACATGTCAGCAAAGACAAGAACCGACTGAAAGAACTCTCTAACAAATACAGGAGAAAAAGAGATGGAAAAGGAAATGAAGAAGGACAAGGGTCGCTATAGCGATTCTAACCTTAAACCTGATAAAACAGGTCATAAGAGCAAAGAAGATATGGGAACAATGGCGAAAAAGTCAACGTGCCCTGGCCAGATGTATGTGCCGAAAAAAGATCATAATGAATCTGATTTCGCTGGCGAAGAACGATAAACACCACGCCCCCTGCATGAAGTGGGGGGCCCTAAAACAAAAGGAGACCACAATGTTAGAAAGCCTATTATCGATATTTAAATCGAATTCAGTACACCGATTAGCTTTAGTCACTTCCATTGGAGCCAATGTGATTAAAACTTTCGAGCAAGAGTTTGCTGCTGACCATTCAGCTAAAGACGCTGCTATCGATACTCTCGTTGCACTGCTTCAAAGCCATAAAGGCATTCCAGCTGCACCAGCACCTGCTCAACCAGCAGTGCCACCAGCTGCATAATGTAAGGGTTGGGACTACCTGGCCGACATTCGACTCCAAGGGAAACTTTGGAGTTTTTTGTTTTTATGAGAAAATTTCTCTCAAAATGACAAAATTAGGTCAAAAAATGAAGAATTTAATCGTTTTCGTGTCTTTCTTTGCCTTTTTCAGCCATTGACGCCATTTTCTTATTGCCATACTTTTTTCGGCCAATAGAAGCAGCAAGGGCGGCAGGATCATTGATCCCTTTCTTGGCAAACTTGTTAGCTAGGTTCTTAAATCTTTTTCCGCTTCCTAATTTTGGTTGCTTAGACATAGTAACTCTCCTGTGTTGGATTTTTCTTTGCTTTTATCTCAAAAAAGAATTAATAGTAAAGAAGGACATGGGTGAGCCTGTGTCTATACTCCTAAATGTAGGGGTATCTTTTAACAATTTAACTCTGAGGGGTTATAATGCCAACACCATCCGTAATCAATAAGTATCGTTATTCTGATGTCATCAATCGAAGATATTGGGATAAATATTTTTTCTCTAACATGAGCAACAACCCACTTGTAACCGCTGTCGGCGGTGGAGCTGCTGCTGGTGCGGGAGCCGAACTTGACGTTTTTGCAGACGACAAAAGCCGTTTTGAGCAATTCGTCATCGTAGGAAACACCAACCTGGGCCCTAAAATAGACTCAACCGCGTTTGGTCTAAACTTAGCTCCAGATGCGACAAATACGCATGGTGTTGAGATTAACACAGGCTCTACAGCCTTGAATAATTTCACTTTCCTCATCGATACTTCTGGAAAAACCCAAAATGCCTTCTTCTTGAAAGGACAATTCAAAGTCGCCACAGTCGCTGGTTGTACTCTTGAAATGGGTTTCAGAAAGGTGCAAGCAAACAACGCAACCTTATCTAGCTATACAGACTTTGCTGCTATCGGCAGCATTGCAGGCGAAATTGAGACTCAAACTCAAATCGCTACAGCTGGGGTTATCACGACTGACACAACTCAAGCCGTTGCGAACGCAACCATGTTTGAGATCTGTGTTCTCGTTGATGCGTTTGGTAACGTCACCTACCAACTCAACGGTGTTGCTCCTACCACCACTGTTGCATACCAATTCGCCAATGGATTGACAGTAATGCCATTCCTCCGAATCGTACAAAACAGTACTACATCGGCTTACGCTGCATGTAATTACTTTGAGTGCGGATATCAGTCTTAATCGAAGCAACCGATAGTTTTTTTCATAGGACTCCTTTTTGGTTTGGGGGAAGGGCACTCAAGTGTTCTTCCCTTTTTTATTAATAACTTTTCTTTGACATTTTTTGTTTAGTTTGACAACTTGCACAAGAGAAGGCGAAAAAAAGTTTATAACCAAGTTAGGAGAAAAAAATGTCACTTGCTTTGGAACACTTCGTTCCAGAAAAGACCATTCTCTTTGACGAAAGTATCAGATTCCACCCTGAACTCACTTTCGGAGAGAAGGTCTTCCTGGCCGAGATTCAATCTTTAACTGCCGACGGCAAGTCGGTAAACTTTTCATCTAGGCGACTGGCTGAAATTTTCAATGTATCCCATCAAACCATTGTGAACTGGGTTAAGCGACTTAACACCCTTGGTCTCATCAAGGTCGATTTAGATTTTGATAGTCCTTACACCTACAAAAAGGCTGTAATAAAGGGTGTAAAAAAATAATGCATCACACAAAAACTTCTATTATATCTTCATCAGACACTCTACTAAGTATCTTGGGGGTATTTGATGAAAGAGATTCGGGAGTTTTTACGAGATTTATTGCTAACAGTTCCATATTTTCAGGATTACGCAATGATTGATTGGGGCATACTTTTACTCTACTTTGCTGGGCTAATAACGATGATAAAAAATCGTCCTCTCGGACTATTTTTATTGTCCATTTCAGACTTTTTTTGGATGGCATATGATCTTTTCCAAGGAGAATATGCTCAATCTCTTGTTTGCTTGATAGGTGCGATTGCTTGGGGCAGTCTCGCGTTATCGAGACACAAGGAACAACCAAAATTAAGTGCCTAATAGCAGGTAGATGGTACAGCGCCTTCACCACAATCATTTTTCTCATATGGAACTACTCCCTCATCGGCAGTGAGAGAGAGCTAGTTTAAAAAACATGCCCTGCCAAGGCTGAATAACAAACGGTTGCTGAAGCTCAGAGTAGCATCAAGGTTTCTTATTCTGGAAGATAGTGTGCACATATGGATAATTTGACACAACCAGAAATCTTGACAGGTGAAAAAGCAAGGCTCCCTATGAGGAGTTAAAATGACAAATGTCTTATTCAAGCATATTTCCAACATTGCAACGCCTAATTCGTTGCCTTCAAAAGTGAATTTTGATAGTGTTGAGACCATAGAAACGACAAAACCAGAGATTGGAGTCTCTGGTTTTGTAAAAACTCGGGAACCGGCGAGGAAACCAGAGCTTAATGGGAGCTTAGATACCCCCATTATAGCAATCGCGCCGAATTTCCACAAGGAAAGAGGTACGCTTGTGTCCCAAGATGGATTTATAATGCTCCCAAAGGTTCTCTTAAACTCTGAGAACTGGAGAAACCTAAGAATAAAACAGCAAAAACTATTTTTGTACATTCTTAGCAAAGCTCAATACACCCCCTACACATTCAAATATAACGGAAATGACATCCACTTGATGCCAGGTGATCTTTGCATTTCTTTAAGACGATTGGTTGATGATTTCAATGGATCAGTGAAATTTAGAGAAGAAAAAATAGACCTTCCTTTTTTGCAACGTGCTGTATCGGCATTTTCGAAGATGAGTTTAACCGATACACGAACCGATACAGGAATAAGTGTCATAAGAGTCATATATCCAGGCATTTATCAAACTTCAAAAACTCAAACCGATACACAACCTGATACAGATTCGATACAGCTTCGATACACAAACGAAGAACGAGAAGAAGGTAAAGAAGTAAAGGAAACGATCGATGGGGCTGAAGCCCTCGATTCGTCTCTTTTAAATAATGAAAAAGAAAAAGAGAAAAAGTCACCTTCAGCTTTTGAACCTGCAATCCAACCAAAACTTGATGAAGAAAAGCAAAAGCACTTTCAATTCCTTTGGAAATCCATAGTGGAAAATGGCATGTCTTATGGCCACACTTCGAATAAGATGCCTGGAATCAAAGAGAAAGACCTTGAGACGTGGCTAAGGAAATATGACGGGAAAGAGATCATGGAATGCCTACGAATGACATTGAAAGCATCTCCCACCAAGACTTGGCCTGGCTATGTCACAAAGTTGCTTCGAGATCGAATCCCCAAGAAAGAAGCCGATTCCCAAAGTGGGAAGAAATTAGTCGCTGAGTTCATAAAGACTCATCAAATCAAGCACATAGACATGAAGCAAGACTATTTCAAAGACCTAATCTCTCAAGAGCAATCCTACTACAGCCTTCCCCCTCACACATTGGAAGCCATTCTCAAAAGATCTCTGGAAAGGAAGAAAGAGCGCGACCATGAAGAAAAGAGAGAGCAGGAAGAGGAGGATAAGTATTATTAATCACTTATTGAAAGTGAAGAGTGTCTTTCCCTTTTTGGGAGAAGGGCACGGGATTCCCATCTCTCTGAAAGCCTCGAATTTATCAAACGGCTTGAGATGAGGGATTGTGATTTTCTCCTGAGAGAAGTACTCATTGACCATCATGGAAAGAGTGCAGATGTGAGGATAGTTCTTCTGAACATCCTTTTCGGTTTCCTCGATGAGAAGGTTTTGACATTCAAGACCGAAATCGGCGACTTCTCTGCTGAATTTGATCTTGTCTTTGACCATGAGCTCGCGGAGCAAGGGAATGCCTCGATCTTGCCATTTGATATCCTTTCGGGATTTTGTAAATCCTGAGATGATATCCGCGAAGGAGCCGCTTTCATCCCATACCAGATTGCGAACTTTCTTGTTGCAATAGTCCTGAACCAGCTTCACTTTTTCGCCAAGTTGAGGGTACATTTCGGAAAAAGCTTGGTTCCAAACTTGAGGGAATACCATATGATCGAATACAAACATCGTTTTTCTGGGCATTAGGACGCCTACAATCGCACAAAAGTATGTGGGGTGAACCGAGACAGCCAAAACTGGTATTCGTTCGCTGTAATCGAAATGGCGCAGTAAATTATCGATTTCATCTTTTTCCAGGAATTTCGGATCGGGAAGGATGCGATCGGAGCTCGAATAACAGAGCTCGGCCATGTATTCGCGCGCCCACACATCTTCTTTTCCAGCTTTGATGAGCTCGATTTTCTTATTGTCTAGCCATTCCTTCAAGTGAGGAAGGCGGATGTTATCATAACTCGTGTAGTGAAAAACTTTGCCGCGCGGGTTGCTTTCTACTCGGGCGAACCAATCTTCGTAGTGATTTCTCTTCTTCGGAGGGGTTCCCATCATCACGCATTGAGCGTGCGGCTTGGCGGCTAGGTTGGCATCCATCGCCTCGATGTAGTCGGGATTGCAGTCTTGAACCTCGTCGAAAACTATGAAGTCTGGCTGGGTTCCTCGTCCTCTAGCTTCAGTCCAAGTTCCAATAAGCTTGATAAAACTTCCATTGCTGAAACGGACAATGTGACGTGAGTCGTCAACCTTTTCGACAAATTGATCGAACATCTTGTCGTCTTTCCGATCACAAGTTTGGAGACGTCGCTCTTCCCATACCACTTCAATTCCTTGGGCGATAGTGGGATAACATAAGTACCCAACTCGATTCGGAGCCTCGTTGGCGAGTCGCCATGCAACATCGATTCCAGTAGTGGTCTTAGCTCCCTTACGGCCTGCCCTATAAAAAACATATTGGCATTTTTCCTCGAAGACGGCATTAAGGACAGCTTGTTGCCCAGGATGGCGATCTCGGCATGACTCCCATGCAGATAGAAATCTTGACCAATGTAGTTGGTTAGCCTTGGTGTCTTTTGGTTCTGTCCCTTTAGAATCCTGATCTTGTCCCGAATCTGGTTCGGATCGTCGTCCCACACTGTCACTGGTGGTATCGATGGAATTCTTGTCATAGACCTTCTTCCCCTTGTTAAATTTCATCTGTTTTTGCCATGCCATTTTAAACTCCGAATGTTTCTTTGATTGAGGGCGGTAATGGTTTGGTTAATACGTCTTTTCCATACACCTCTTCCATCGTTTCTTGCAGAGCGGACATGACTTTTTTTTCGCCAAAATTATCGATCATGATTTTTGTAAATTGCTGATTGGAAATCTTTCCATCTTTTAGCATTTGTTGAAGTTCTTCTAGAGTTACTTCCATTAATAAGTCCTTGGTTTTATTATTTTTACTCTCCAACCAAAAGGAAGTTTGAGTCTTTTTTCGTACCCATTTCTTTCACTGAAAAGTTTCATTCCATTGGTGAAATGAAGGCCATATCCCCAGAAAATTCTAAACCAAAACCCTGATCCAGAAAAATCCTTCGGCTGCTGTCTTTTCCATCCAGCACAGCAAAAAAATGGAAAGGGATATTTATCAGGAAGCATGTGTTTGGCATCTTGTTTGCTTATGTATTCTCTATCCATTTTTATCATCCTTTTGGCTGAACCAATAACGAGTTCCCATTTGCCCATCTTTGAAAAATTGCTGAATATTCAATCTTACATTGCCGATGATTGATAAAAGTCCTTTGCCTGTCATGTGAGATTCGGCGGCATAATAAGCCTTACAAAAATCATCTAAAACTTTAATCTCGTTCCCTCTAAGTTGAGCGGCGGCCTCGCGTATTTTTTTATGCATTTCGTCGTCTTGGCTGAGAGGGGTATTTATTTTCGTGAACTGTTCGAAATTCGGCATCGTTTCCGACATTCGTTTCGCTTCTTTTACTTGCTTTTGAAGATCGGTCAGAGGGGGAGAATTGGGCTGAGCAAGATCCTCAAGATTATGTAAACTGTTGCTGTTAGAACTGCTTTCGCAAGATTTTTCTTCAAGAAAATCATCATCATTTTCCTCATCTAAGTTAGTTGTTTCGTCAAAGTTGTAAATTCCAGTCGCAGGAACTACGAATTCTCTCTTTGGAAAAGCAACATCATCAGGATTGTAAAAGGGAGAAATGTATTCTCGACCTTGCGTGATGTTTTTATCGGCTCTAATGAACTGATTTCGGTAAGTCCAGCACTCGCCCGTATCGTCTTGAAAACAAACCCATTTGATATCGTGCTCTATTCCATCATCGATCATAAAATGAGCCAGGGCTTTCCCCTTTGGCGTTCGTACTGGTATGGGTGGATTGAGTTGAATTATCATTCGATTGCTCCTTCTGAAAGTGGTGAAAATGGGGGATTTTCTTGTGCATCAGGGCCAGGGATGGAACATATTCTAGCGGCTTCTGGGCTATTCTTTAGATTTAGAAGAGATTTATATCTTTCGTCTTGATTTTGTAATTCATTTAATCTTTTTTCTAGATGTTTGATTTTATCAGAAGCATCTTCCATTACTTTTCTAGTCAATTGATCTTTGTCTTTTAATTTCTCTGTAAGATCTTTGTTTTTCGCAACTTCAAGAGAAAGATCATGTTGAACTTCATGTAGATGATCTAGAGTGTTTTTATTCACTCGATCAGTGATTTCTTGGTCTAAATTCCTCTTACGAAAATAAAGGGTTGTCCTATCGCCCCAGTCTTCAAGGGTGGTAAACCCTTCTCTCTCGAAAAAAGCCAAGAAATCGAATGCTTCTCTGATAGTCAGAGTTCCTCTGATTTCAACGGCATCATCCCGAACTTCAATTGTATATCGGTTTTCATCACTCATTGTACCCATTTCTCCTTTTTTGGCTTTTCCCATCCCACTATGTATCTGCATCGATGGCAGATAACAGCGCAATATTTTAATCCTAATATTTTTCTCCAAGTAGACTGAACTTGACCTCTTAAGAAAGCGGGAGATGGTTCGAAACATTTCGGGCATCTAGACATCGAAATTGGGGTATGTCTTAGCTTTTCACATTCGATCGGCATCGTTCGTCTCCTTTTGATCTAGAATTTGAATTTCTAGGCAGACTCTTTCGACGGCGATTTCATATTGTTCACGGCAGATTTCGATTCGTTGCTCTAGCAATTTCAATGAGTTGGCTATTTCCGCGGGCACTTCATTTACTGGAAATAGTTCTTTAACATAGTTTAGAAAGTTTCTAGAATATTCAACTAAGTCATCTAAATGTGGTAAGTTTTTATATCTCTGGAGCTCAAATAGATTGGTTGCCCAGTAACCTTTGTTTTTCATCGGTGTTTTCCTCAATTTGGTTGATTTTTCTGTTGAGATACCAGATGGCTTTTTTCAAGTCCTGAGCCTGATTCTCCTTCTTTTCGCATCGAAGTATGTACTTGATGGCATTACCCATACAAAAGTCTAATTGGAAATCTTCGATAATATCGATGACCTCAAATTTGCTGCCTTTGTAGTGGCTCGGATGATTTATCATTTCTTTGTTTTTATCTAACATCACAAAACTCTTTGACAAAAAAAACATTATAAGCTTTAAATGCAAAGTAACACCACAGGCCATTCGATGGAAGTATTTTTCACATTCTTACTTTTTGCGAGCTTGATAGGGAATTTTATCCTGTCTAAGCGCATCCGTGAGATTCGTGCTGCCCAAAAGATTTCCGATTCGAAACAAGAAGACCTGAAGATCTACCTAACGAATATTTTCGATATCGTTAGAGAAATCCCGCTGCCTAGTCAGCTCCCGCAATCACCGATTAAACCGAATAATTGGGATTCAATACGGGAAGCTTTCAAAGGGCCAGTGAGGGTAGACATAAATGAGCGAACTTGAGCTATCAAAGTATTTTCTTACTAAGAAGATACCCTACATTAAGCCTCTCTACAACATCGACATCAAGAAAGAGTCGGATGTTCTAGACTGGTTTAGAGAGTGCTCCTATAACCTCACAGAGTATTTTAGACCTCTTTTCAGAGAGCAAAAGTCTAATTTGGCCTACTTCCTTGGTGCAGGGGTCAACCCCAACTGGGCATCTCCCTATACTCAAATCTATGCGAATACCGCTGATAATGGCTCATCTAATGAGCAAATTTTCATAAACGATTTGTATCGCCTGGTCATGGATCAGGTGACTATGATCGTGTCTCACGAGCTCGTCCCCGATGTCCTTCCCAATTCTGAAGATTATTCCGATAAAGTAGCCTGCAATGTGGTCAAAGACTGGCTCGAATCTATGAACTACACTCTTGGAACCGAGGAGTGGAGATTCAAATGGGAAGTGCAGAAAAAGATGTTTGGCGAAGCTTTTGCCATCGTCATGTGGAATCCACACATCGGGGACATCCATCCTCTCGCCAAAAAGTATGTCGACGAAGACATCGATATGGTCGATGAGGAAGGCAAAAACATTTCCGATATCGGCGACATCCCTATCAAAATTCGAAAGAACATGAGGATAGGTGACATCGAGATTATGACTCCAATGCCCTGGGACGTCATGCTCGATCCGAAAGTGGATTCCAAAGAAGCCAATTGGTTCTATTGGGTGGAGTACCTAGATGTTGATTACCTCAAGAAAAAATATCCAAAATACACCTGGGATATCAGAAGTGACCGCGGCCCTGACACGCAGTATGATATCTACAGCAACAGTGAGAAAGAAAACCCAAGCAAGCGCAAGATTTTCTACCTCTACCACAGAAGCCACGAGTTTATGCCAGAGGGTCGATTTATTGTGGCCTCATCCGATCATGTACTTGTTAATGAACCAATTACTTCACCTACCCTCATCAACAATCAAGACCTTCCTCTTGTTCACTTCAAGGATTTGGACATTGGAATCGGAAATCGCGGCATCCCAATCCTGTTTAGAAACACGAAAAATATTAGTGATGCATCCAATCGGATAGCCAACCAAATTTACAACAATCTTGAGATGGAATCCCCAAAAATGTTCGTCCATGAGACGAGCGGGGTAGACGCTCAAAGAATGCCAAACGGCACAACGATGATCGAATGGCACGGAAATATCAAACCGACCATCGAATGTCCTCAGACAAATACTCCCTCGATCTTCAATTTCTGGAAGGAAATGCAGAAGACGATGGATCAAGTCGCCCTTCAGAATCCCTTAGTCAAAGGTGAGACTCCGAATGCTCAACTCGATAGTTTTGTCGCTTTACAATATTTCGAGGACATTCGGACACAACTCGCTTCTCCCGACATCAAAGGGCATATTCGCTCAATGGAGCAATTCTTTCGTTTATTAATAACGTTAGCTAAAGATAAATATCGTCCCGATGACGGGAGACTCATTAAAATATTAGGTAAGCATAATACTTACCAATTAAAGTATTTTGATCCTGTTAATTTACAAAAGTCGTATGACGTTCATATTACGACAACTGGGAATTTAGCCAATTCGAAAGCGGCCAGAACTCAGATGCTTCTGTCGATCAAAGAAAAATTCCCTTCGATTTTAACAGACGAAGTTTTTGCCGACATGCTCGGACTCTCTCAGTCTAAGAAATTTATGAATGCGATCACGGCTGCCGTATCTACGGCTGAGTCCGAGAATCAAGACATGATGAGCGGAAGAGAAGTCCTATCCCCTCAAAGATTTGAAGACCTTATCGCTCACTGGGATGCTCATAGAATTCCGATGCAAACATTGGATTTCAAACAGTCACCCATTGAAGTACAAGACCTCTTTATCGGTCACGTCGCCGCGACTGAAAAACTCATGTTTGAACAAGCTGCCGAAAACCCGCTCTTTGGCCAAAAGCTGGAAGCGCTTCGTCAGTTCCCCATGTTCTACACGCCGAAACCTGTCAACGAGCCAATCCCTCAGCCTATGGGCGAAGGGGAAGAGCTTGAACCACAGGGCATGCCGCCAGAAATCGCCACTCCCGAATTAGAGCCTGAGCAAGCCGCAGCGCTAGCATAGATTCCTCTAACCGATCCCGCCGCTTAAACAAGAAACCTTTTAGCCGATAGGAATTGGTTATGGAACATGCTTATGAAGCATCCACCGTAGAGATGGATAACACTGGGTTAGCCGCTCTGACGAATCAACTTTTGGACAGTAAGGCGGTTAAAAACGCTACTACTCAACAAGATATTCGCACAGCGCCTGAAACCAAAGAAACGAGAAAAGAAGCTCCCTCAGCGAAGAGATATGTCTTCAATAAGGGAGATCAGTCTGTAGAGCTCGATGACGATTTTGAAGTCGAAGTCATGGCCGATAAGCGCCCTGTCAAGATGACACTTCGTGAGCTCAAAGATAGAGCAGCTGGGGATGTAGCGGTTAAAAACCGTATGCACTCCTTGGCTGAAGAGAAAAAAAGAGTGCAAGCGACTTTTAAGGATTTTGCAACTCTAGCAAAAAACGACCCCTTAGCTGCTTTGGAGTTTATCTCCAATAAAGCGAAAGAGGCCGATGGCGATTTCGAGTACAACCAATACATCGAAAAACTCGCCGAGCAAGCGGAGCGACTCGGAAAAATGAACGACGAGCAACGCAAGGCTCACGATCTTGAGAAAAAACTCAAGAAGGCTGAAGAGAATTTATCTCATAAAGAGCGAACAGAAGCTGTGGTTCTTCGGAAACAGGAGATGCTCGCCGATTATCCAGAGATAGGGGATTCGGAATTCGGCCAAATGGTTGATGCGGTGTTGAGCAATGAAGAGTTGCTTGATGGCCTTGAGAATGAACATGACGTCATGGAAAAGGTAGAAGAACTGATCCAAGAGACTCTCACTCAAAGAGACATTATGAGTGTGATCGAAGAGATCAATCCAGCTCACCTTAATGACAACAGGCTCATTTTCTCGCTGTCAGACCAACTCAGGCAAAACCCCGATCTAGATGAAGAAGATGTGAGAGACATCATTCGAGAACTCATTGCACCTGCACAGAGACAGAGAGCTCCGCAGCATGTGGATGAAAGGACGCGAGATATTCGCACCCTTTCACAAAAGCAGCGGCAGGCAATGCCAGTGCAGGCAATGAGGGAACAAGGAGCCTCTACATATCAAATTCTAGAACAGCAACTTTTGGAAAAAAGAAACGAAATTAGAAAAACCCCACTCAATAAGAGGTAAATTAAATGTCTTCAGTAATTAAACAATTCAGTTTACAAGACTTGTCAAACTTGTACCGTATAGCCTACGGTGACTTTGAACTCGATGCAGCAGGATGGGATCATTCTGAGCTGATCGGTTTAATCCAAAAATCTTCCAAATTCGTCGGTAACCGATTAGAGATGGCTCAATTGGTTGACTGGGGTGGAGGACAATCGTCTGGTGCGCTGCCTAGCTCATCAACTGCCTACATCAACCGTCCTGTCATCTTCGCCAAATCCGTCTATGCGACAAGCGTCATCGACTCTCAGTCTATGAAAGCTGCTCGTAGAGCTGGAAGCAACTTGGGTGCGTTCATGGACGCGACAGAGCTTTCGATCCTCACAATGAAGAGATCGTTCTCTGACCAAATTGCGCGCCAATTCTTCGGAGATGGTACAGGCGTTCTTGGAACAATTGCTTCGGTCACGACTCTTGCTCCAGGCCAATACGCTCTTACAATCACGAATGCTACATGGCTTCAGGCTCCTTGGATGTTGAACGACTTGTACAACATCGACACTGGAACTGACCTGTTCTTGACAACCAACATCGACTTGACGAACCAGATCATCACGGTCTCTCGCCAAACAGGTGTTCAAGTTCCAACAGCAGGACAAAACATCTACAAACAAAAATCTCGAAACAACGAGATGTTTGGATTGCTCGGTGTGACAAGCGCAACTGTCGGTCAGTCTCTCTATGGTGTTCCAGTTGGATACCGTTGGGGTGCTCAGACATTGAACGCAGCAGGCCAGACCCTCTCTGTAAAGTTGATGAGAGAACTCGATCAACAAATGAGATTCTGGGCTCGTGGCGATCTACCCACCGACTACATCATGTCAGCGACTCAGTTAAGACTGTTCGAAGACAATGAAGATGCGAAATCAATCATCTACATCCAACCTGAAGTGTCTCCAGAGAGACAAGCTGGTTCTCAAGTGGCAGCAGTGAAAATCAACGGTCGTACCGTCAGATTGCACTGGTCACCTTATTGCCAGGAAGGCTCGATGTACGCGATTAACCGCAATAAAGTGCACATGTACATCCGTCCTGACACTGCCGAAGGCAATGACCCAGGTGGATTCATTGAGAACGGAGATAGCATCTTCTTCCCATTACAAGTGTCTGGAACGCCTTTGGATTCCTATGGAATTTTCTACGCGACTTACGCGGAATTCTATATCAACCCAACGTTCACTGGTGTAATCAACAACTTGGCAGTTGCTTAATTATGGGATTTTTAAAAACAAATAACTTAATTAAGGAGATTTAAAATGTCAAGATCAACATTCCCAGTATTCGTCGACCAGCCTGGTTGCACGATTCGGAACTTTAGAATCACAGGGGCGGGCGTAGGCTCGACCCCTGGGTCATCGGGGCTGGATGGCAGAGGTCAAAACCTTTGCGAAATCAGTCAGTCAGGAAACGTTTTCACAGTGACTTACATAGCCGCTTTTGGAGACGTCCCTTACATATTTTTCCAGCCATCGGCTGGTCAGGCAAACACTTCTGTTGAACTTTTGACCAACACGGCTCAAGGGTTCACCTTCGAGTGTTTTGAAAGTGACTCTCATACGACTCCAGTAGTTAACCCTAATTTGGATGTTCATATAGATAGTTACAACACAACATCATTCGTAAGTTAAGGCGGGAGGCGATTTCTTATGGCCAATACAGGCGGAAGTATCAAAGATAATGCGATAAGAGAGATCGCTGCTGGCTCATTAACTACTTCATACCAAGTACTGGGGGGGCCCTATTTGCAGGACTCCTTCAGAACTTGGCTGACCAATAACACCAACGGGGACATTTATTTGTCTACCGACGGCGTGACGGACATGAAAAAACTGCCTGCCCTGTCGGGTAGAGCGAATGACGATAAAACCAATGATGCCTTCCGAAAGGCGGGCACTCAGTGGTACATCCGATTCGCTTCTCCCGCTCCTGGTTCGCCAGCTGGGTGGTTTGGTTTGGAGGTTGAATACGTATGAGCCAACAGCAAAATCTAGGTGCAAATGGCGGAGGCAGTGGACTTGTTAACACAGTAACAGGAACGAATGGTGTCTCCGCCTCTCCTACTACGGGAAACGTAGTGGTGTCAGGAATTCAAACGTCAACCACTCAAATCGGGGTGGTTACGCTTGCAACAAATGCTCAAACAATCGCGGGAACGAATGCGGCCAATGCGGTCACAGCTCTTTCTCTGGCTGCAAAATTGGGCGCTCAGACTGTGAATGGACTCGCCTATGGAGGCAGTTCAACAGGGGCTATAAACTGGCTTGCCAATGCAACAAATGGCCAGCTTCCAATTGGTTCAACTGGCGCTGCTCCCGTCCTTGGAGTTCCTACCTCTACAGGGGGAACAATATTATGGACAGTGGGTGCAGGTACTTTGAATGCCGAAGTGGTTCAACCCACTCAAGAAATTGCAATCAACTATACCAACGTGACCCATGCAATGTCACCCTACACAGTGACTGCAACAGATTATTTTATTTCTGTAGATGCGTCCGCAGGTGTTGTTTCCATTTTATTGCCGAACACGACCACTTCAAAAAGAGAATTTGTCATCAAAGACCGCCTTGGTCAAGCAGGGACAAACAACATTACAGTCACCACCGTTGGAGGTTCTGTCAACATCGATGGAGCTCCTACCTATGTTTTCACCGATAATTACGAATCATTGGAGATGCTCTTCAATGGATCAACTTATGAAACATTTTAGGAGATAATATGGCAAACGTCGGAACAGGTGCTTCTGGGAAGACCCTTATAGGAACTGGAAATAACAGTTCACCAACCTTTGATAGTATAGGTACATTGAGCGGCTTGACCAATTTTGGACTTATCTATGGTGGAGGATCAGGGGCTTTTGGAGCAACTTCTGCTGGCACGCCTGGGCAGTTGATGCAATCTCAAACATCGGCAGCTCCGAATTGGACTACTTTAGTCTTTCCTTCTACAAATGCTCAAGGTGATCTATTCTATGGATCAGCCTCTAACGTGGTATCTACTCTAGCAAAAAATGCCACAGCCACCCGATATCTGGCCAACACAGGCACATCGAACAATCCGAATTGGGATCAAGTCAACCTTGCAAATGGTGTGACAGGAAACCTACCAGTGACAAATTTAAACAGCGGCACAAGCGCTTCTTCTTCTACATTCTGGAGAGGAGATGGCACATGGTCAACTCCTGTAGCTGGTACAGGAAACGTTGTAGGAACTCCTCCCTCAACTACAAATGCTGTAGCTCGCTATACGAATACAACGGGATTATTGATTCAAAACTCTCTTTTAACAGTTGATAACAATGGTAATACAGTTGTTTCCAATAACTATATTGGAAATATTCTTAATATGGGGCCAGTTAATACCGATTCAACAATGGGCACTTCTCATGCTCTTGTTTCGGCTTCAACAGTTGGCGGAGGCGGTAATGCGATATTAGGAGCTACAGTCAGCGCAAGCAGATTTTGGGCTTGGACTTTAGATCAAACCGATAGTGATGCATGGAAACTGCAAACGGCTGCCAACAGCAACTTTACTGGAGGATCAAATGCATGGCGCATGAGCGTCAATGGTCAAAGAACTCTTCCTTTGCAGCCTTCTTTCTATGTTGCTTTAACAGGGATTTTATCAAACGTAACAGGAGATGGAACGACCTATGTGGTTCCATTTAACAATGGTGTGTCGAACGTAGGGTCTAATTTTAATACTTCAACTGGAGTATTTACAGCCCCTGTATCTGGTAATTATTTATTTACTGGAACTCTATTTATGACTGGATTCACTTCTTCTCACACAAGAATGATTATTCAGCTGAGTTCAATAGCAGACTTAGTAAGAATTAATCCTTGGGCTATCACAGATAGTTCAAATGAAGTTGAATGGAACTTTAACTGTTTAATTCCTTTGACAGCAGGAGCAACTGTTAACGTTCAGCTCACAATACAAAACGGGACTAAAGTTATTAGCATTCAAAATATTGGATCATTCTTTAGCGGAATTTTAATTAGTTAAGGGAGAATTATAATGGGACAAACAACGCCAAATATGGGGATTTATATCCCAGCGGCAGGCGAGACAAACTATGACGCTTCCTTCGCAGCGGGTATGGTCAACGTCGACCAGCACAACCACTCTGGGGGCCCTAATGAAGGCGTACCCATTGCAACGTCAGGGATAGCCGACGGATCGATCACTTATCCAAAATTGAATGCCAACGTGGTTGATACAACGTCTGGACTTGGGGTTCACACAGGTGGTCTTGCCAATCAGATTACGACCACAGGCTTGCTGCTCGCCATTGCTCAGCTGGTCACGCCTGTAGGTCTTCTAGCGGCCAACGGATCAACTATAGCACCTGTGACCATTACACCCGTCGCCAACCAAACATCTGTGACCAATGGAAACGGAGTGGGAGGAAATCCAACGATCGGTCTTGCAGCTATCGTGACAAGCACTACGCAGCCAGCCTTCTCTGCTTATGCGAATGCTCCAATCGCAGCAGT